>Ga0172371_10014061_pt1 | contig 10349 bp, 10 predicted proteins | sample Lak12m_FD_114543 | JGI IMG/M metagenome (GOLD analysis project Ga0172371, IMG submission 114543) | Freshwater microbial communities from Kabuno Bay, South-Kivu, Congo - kab_022012_12m | ecosystem: Environmental > Aquatic > Freshwater > Lake | place: Democratic Republic of the Congo: South-Kivu... | reverse complement strand
CTGAGGACATCATCGCCGATCTCTTTGGAACTGATTTCATTTTTATCGATAGACCATTCCGCTTCGAGATTATTGATAAGATTTTCTATTTGTTCTCTATCGATTTCTCTTTTTGCAAAAGCCAATAATAGCGCTTTTTTGAGCTTCTGTCTGTCATACATCTCTTTGCTGCCGTCTTTTTTGATTACAACCAATTCTGTGAATCCTTTCCTTTCAAAAGTTGTGAATCTATGCTGACAATATTCACATTCTCTTCTTCTTCTAATACTTTGACCATCTTCAATCATTCTCGAGTCAATGACTTTAGTTTCCATACTCTGGCATTTTGGGCACTTCATAACTTAACTGCTTAAATATAAAACAATGAATAATGAAAAGTGAATAATGAAAAATGTTGGTATTTGTTGTATTATGGACTATTGTAGATTACGATAGTTCGTAAATTTACAATTCATACATTATTCATTCTTAATTTTTAATTTGCGAAGCATTTATTGTGGCATCAAGAATCTTTTATTATAATAACTGATATTTTTCAAGAATCATTTGTACCAAATAATATCCTCACTAATGATTTTCTTCTTAGTTTCTTCAAAATTTTTCTTGGAGAATAATATTCGATTATCATATCATATTTTCAAATAGTCCTTGTTATCATCGATTTCAATCCAGTGTTTGATAATTTCATTAAAATCCGCTTGAATGACATCTATAATGTCTATTATCTTTTTATGATAATATTCATCGATATTTAAGATATCCTGGATATATAATTTGATGAGAAGTTCAGTATTAATATTTATATTTTTGGTATTTGTTTTATCTCTGAGATAGGTGAGATAAATAAGGAATCCGAAAAATGTCTCTCTGATGGCCGAAAATATTCCCAAGATAGTAAAATCAGAATAATCTTTTTTCAAAAGTATTTTATTGTCTGTTATAGATCTGAAAAATTTTTTACTGATCCAAAAATCAAGATTATAAATATTTTCTTTGATGTGATAGATATCTTGCTCGTTAAGTTCTTTTTTCAATGTTTTGATAAAATCTTGCTGTTCAAGATTTTTACTAATGTCTTGATATACAGACTCAATGAATTTAGTATCTGAAGTCTTTACCATTTTGGAAATTTCTTCTCCTATAAGTCATTTAAAGAGCTCGATAATTTTCTTATTCTTGATGTAAAGTCTTATATCTTTGGGGTTGATATCTTGAAGAATTGTTGCGAGAAAAGTCTCATCAAATAATTTCAAGAGACTGATGTTTGAATAAATATTCTTGATATCTGTTTTGTGGGGTAAGACGAATTTCTGTTTTCCAGCTCTTACATTTTCCGCAGTATGTTTGTAGAAAAATACATTTTTTCCATATTGATAGAGGAGTCATCCGTAATATAAGAGTGTATAATTTTTTTCATCAAGATCTTCATATGCCTTACTAATTTCTTGAATAATAGGTCTTCTAAATAATCTAAAAAAGAAGCTATCACCTCTAGAAACTCGCGATCATCAAATCAGAGTGATATAAAAGTTTAATATTTTTTCCATCATCCTGGATTCTTTTTTAATTCTTTCTGGGATTTTAAAACTCTCGGTGTTTTCTATATCTTCACCTATAGAGGACATAAGATCATCAAGATCTTCTTTGGGAATTCATTTCGAATCTTCATCTCTAAATGTTGTGATAATATATTTCTGTATGCCTCAGAAAAAGTTTTTTTTGAAGTTCCTATAATCAGTAATATAGAGTAAAAATCTTTCCAGCTGTGAATCATCTTTGCGGAAGCCCTTGATAAAATCATCAAGAATTTTCTTATCGAAGATCTTGGAAATGACAGTATCTGTAATCAGGAACATGTCCGAATCGATAAAGAGATATCTGAGTAAGATATCAGCTGGGAGTATGGACTGCATGACTTTAGTCTCCACAGCAGAAAATGTTTTTTTGCCCGTGTATTCCTTATGATTCGCTACGAAATCCGCATAAATAGCTTTCGCGTCACCTTTGAGTTCATCATAAAATAGTCGCGAATAGATATCCGTATCTGTTACATTCGGATGGACAAAAATAGCATTAAAATTTTTATAGACAGCGAAGAGTAAGAAAAATAATTCTATCTGATTCAATAATTCTTTTTTTAATGTTTTGATGATGACGGGATCTACCTTCTTTCCTGTCTGTTGGAAAACAAATTCATAGAACGAAAACATTGTCTCGACAAATCGATTGTAATTTTTTTCTCTATCTTTGTATGGGAATATCTTTATCCTCGCAAGGAAGACAAAACTTAGGAGGAAAATAGCATAGAGGAAATTGAGATAATATTCAGGTGGATACTTCCTAAAAATATCTTTGACATACAATGCTACGACCAGTGATAAATTATTCGCAATGTTTGCAGGAGAAAAAAATCTGTAGCCGTTGAGATTCGCAGTAGCACAATAGCTATAATAGGTATCAATATCTTTTGGCTTGATAGGCTGATTTTCTCCGAATCCGATCTTGAATTCAAAAGGATCGAGCGTCACATCAAAAAGGTTCAGTTTATAATTTTCTACGATCTTCCTATTTATTACCGAAAAAAATTCTTTCGTCGAAATAAACGAGATAAACATGCTTGCAGGATTAATAGTCTGTGCAACTATTTCATCTGGGAAAAGGGACAATAAGACTCTTTTGAAGAGCTGCATATTAGGCTCTTAAAGTATTAAAATATTATTGGTTTTTGGCAAGGATAGTGACTTTATATTTCAATGTCTCTCGTGTCTGTCTTGGATTGATGTCAAAGAGAACTAAAGTATTTCCGTTTCCATCTTGTTCTGTTCATTTCACGATACCTTCAATATCTCCTAATTTCTGTATTGTACCGTTTTCTGGTTTTATACTGAGTTTATCAAAAATAAGTTGTGAAATCCTTTGAATATTATTCGCATCATAGATTTTTCCATATCATTTATCAGGAGTAATAGTGATAGTTTTGGTCTTACCTACTTTCATACCCACGACTCCTTCATCAAGTCATTGGATGACATTTCCTGATCCTACGACAAACATTAGCGGCGTTTGTTCAGTATTTTGATCAAAGAGAGTTCCATCTTGGAAAGTAGCAGTATAGGTTATAGAGATAATATCTCAGGCTTTTATATTATTTTTACTTGCACATCATGCGATGATAAAGAGAGAAAGTAATGTAATGGTAAGGAGGGAGAAAATTTTTTTCATGATTTTTATTTGTAGAAGATAAATAACAGTATTTTACCTATATAAGCGCATAATTCAACCTATTTACTAATCTTATCTAGGATAAATTTTTTCCATGATTCCTGAGGATTATTCATATCTTTATTCTCATAATCCATATATGGATCTACAGTTGTTCAGGTATTCGTTTGTTGTTTTTGATACATTTCTTCGAATTTTATAATATATTCATCAGCGAGCAGCATATTATTTTCATGTTCGAGAAAATATTTAGCATATTCAGACTTTTCATAATTCACCAAAAAATTCTGAGTGAATGCAAGTTCATCCGTTTTCATTTGTTGTTGGATATTCGCTTCTTCTATAGCAGTTTCTATAGAAATGTAATTTACATATGTTCTGATAGCAATAATCATCGCGAAAAGATCGAGTACAACGAGCCCGTATTTGATGCGATTGGGATATCTTCTAAGAAGTGCTTGTATATATTCCATATTTCAGTGGAAAGTGAATAGTGTAGAGTTTATAGTGATGGATTTGTCTTATTATGAACTATGGTAAATTACCAATCATTTATGAGCAATATAGTTGAAAAATCAAGGGAAATTGGTAGAAACCAATATATAATCTCCTAAAAGAATGTTGAATGTCAGATTTTGAACTTGCCTGCCGCAGGCTGGTGTTGGATGTCGGAATTCGTTTTACTATGAACTATTGTGAATCGCTATAACTAATAAAAATACAAGTCTTTCATTTAAAATTCAGAATTTAAAATTTAAAATTAGTCATAAAGTATGTCTATCCGTAAATTACCAGAATATTTCATCAATAAACTTAAAACAGGAGAGACCATCGAAAGACCGGCCTCTATTTTGAAGGAATTGATAGAAAATAGTTTAGATGCGGGAGCGACGACGATAAAGATAGATATCCATGATGGAGGAAAGTCGTTTATCAGTGTCGAAGATGATGGATCGGGGATAGAATTGTCAGATATGGATTTATTGTTTGAAAGATATTCCACTTCCAAGATCCATAGCGAGCAAGATATATCAAATCTAAGTAGTTATGGTTTCCGTGGCGAAGCTTTGGCAAATATAGCCAAAGTAAGTAAGACGACGATTATTTCAAAGACTGAATATAGCGAGATAGGGACTAAGATTACCAAACTATGAATGGATCCTATTATCAAACATCAACCCGTAGGTTTTGTCCATGGTACGATAGTTACTGTTGAAAATTTATTTTATAATGCAGCGGAAAAGCTTACATCGCTCAAATCTTCACAGACGGAATTTTTTTATTGCTACAACTATATCGTAGATATCGCAATCATACATTATAATACAATATTTATATTTAAGAAAAATGATAAAGTGGTATTTAACCTTCCATCGAGAACGACATTGATGGAGAGAATTATCGATATTTACAAAAAAGACCGAACGAAACATATCAGATATCTGCAATATATCGGCGAGGGATTGTCACTTACAGGTATCGTAGGAAATTCGCAGGTATCATTCTGATCGGCAGAGAATATCAAGATATACATCAACAAAAGACCAGTCAAGGATAAGATTATTATGAAAGCGATCATGGATGTCTATCATAAGAAATTGTTGCCGAATGAATATCCGTTGGCAATTTTGATGATTGAAATCAAACCTGATTCTATCGATGTGAATATAGATCCAAAAAAATCAGAGGTGAAATTTTCTGATTCCAGAAAAGTATATGATACCATATACACTCACATTCAAGAAATATTGTGATGACAAAAAACTGCTCCTGTACAACAAGAATTCCCCGATGAAACTATTGATTCAAAAAATATCTCACAAAAAAATATTTCTTCAATCGATGAACAAGAAAAAATCGTAGACAAAGAAATAGGGGAGTATAAGATCATCGGACAACTATGGAATAATTATATCATCTTAGAATCTCATGAGACTATGTATTATGTACATCAATATGCACTAGCAGAGAGGATAGTTTTTGAAAAGATAAAATCATGGCTCAAGACTGCCGACTCATTACATTCAGAAATACTCCTTCAACCGATTATCATCCCGATAGCGATTATTCCCAATCTTGACCAAAAACTTGATGAAATCAATAAACTCGGATTTGATGCATCCATGATAGGAGAAAATAAAGTTGCTATCTATTCAGTACCCCAAGTATTTTCTATGTATAAAATAGATATGGAAAAAGTATTTAATCGTATCTTATATATAGATACCATAACACTAGATATTATTATAGATAAGATATTTGCTCTCCATGCGTGCAAAGTTGCTATCAAAGCAGGGGATAGACTTTCATTTACTGAGATGTCAGATCTAGTAAAAGAAGGATGTACTCATATTCCAAAATTCTTCCTTTGATACCATGAAAAGCTTTTCCTCATCAAAACCGAAAAAAAAGACATTGATAATTTCTTCGAGAAGTAAAAATTATTTTACTTGATTTGGTATATATAATATATAAAAAATGGGTTACTTGGATGATATATAAAACTACGCCCGACATCAAAACTGAAATAGAAATTGACTTTCGATATCGTGTATATCTAAAAGAATAAATTTCCGGGGGATATGAATGTTTAATAAAATCAGTTATGTAGTTTATAAATCATCTGAATAGATGAGTGGGATCTTCCTAGTAGTGGCGAGCGAAAGGAATGTATTCATGTATACATCGCACTCATTGAAGCAGAAAGGTTTTTTCTTTCTGCTTTTTTTTATATAAAAAAACCCGCGAATGCGGGTTTTCTCTTAGAAACTATTTTACTATCTGATTTCTATTTGATATCCAGTGATCTGCGTAGCCAATTTTACATTAGAAGCTCATTTCCCGATAGCTAATGCTTTTTGACTTTCATCCATAGTTACAATCGCTTTATTATCGATGATTTCTACATTATTTATCTGAGCTGGTTTAAGACAATTTTTGATCAATTGAACAGGATCTTCACTATCTTCAACGAAATCTATCTTTTCTCCATCGAGCAATGAAAGTACGGTATTGATTCTGTCTCATTTACTTCCTACCATGACTCCGACTGGATCAACTTTTTCTTCGTTGGAATATACGATAATCTTTGTTCTCTTTCCAGGTATTCTTACTATTTTTTCGATAGCAATGATTCCTTCTTCAAGTTCAGGAACAATTTTTCTCAAGATAGCTTCGATATATTCCGTAGTGGATTGAGTAATTTCAAGTACGATACCACCTTGTCCTTTTGAGATCTGTTTCAATAATACAAATATTTCTTCACCTGGTTCATACATTCTATTTGGGATTTGTCCGTCCGGTTGCAATACGACTGCCGTTCCTTCGATATCAAGGATAACACTATCAGCATGTACTCTGATGACTCTCGCTTTCAATAATTCTCCTTGTTTGTTTTGAAACTTCTCGTAGAATCTTTCTCTTTCGATTCCTTTCAGACTTTGTTTGATGGTCTGTGCAGCGGACTGAGCAGCGATTCTTGAAAGTTCAAGCGTTTCAGGAGTAACATTAATCAATAATTTTTCTCCCATAGTCACATCTTTTCTGATTTTTTTCGCATCAGCGAGGGTAATCTGTATTTCATCATCTTCAACTTCTTTGCTTACTTCGAGCTCTCTATAAATAGTGACCGTTCCATCATTTTCGATATTTACGATAATATCAGATTTTTTGTACTGAGGAAAATCCTTTTTAAATCCAGACTTGATACCAGCTTTTACGATTTCAAGAACTTGGTACGGATCGAATTTATAATCATCAACAAGCGCCATAATTGCGGTTTGTATACTTTTTCCATCTAATTTCATTTTATTTTTGGAGTAAATAAAAAATAGGATAATCTTATTGTCCTATACTGAAGATAGTCTTTTGGACCAGGTTTGCAAGAGATTATAGCTTTTGCAGTAAATCCGTTATTATACTATTATATACATTCATTCCATCGTCGGTAAGTCTGAGTTTTATTCCATCAAAGGTGATGAGTCATTCATTTTCGTAGGTTCCCAATAATGATTCGTAATTCGGAACGAGGACAGGAATGAATTTTTCAAGGTTAGCGATTCCTTCTCTGGTTCTGAGTCTGAGAAAAAATTCTTCAATCAAAAGATCTGACGCATTCAACGCTTGGATTTCTTTTTCATCGATTCGATGTCATTCAAGATATTGTTTGATATCTCATGTATTCGTCCAACGAATTCAGAGTTCAGAATTCAGAGTTCAGAATTTCCCTTTTTCGAGGACAAGAGAATTAAGAAATTTTTTCTGTATTCTGCATTCTACATTCTGCATTAAAAATGATGATGCGGAAAGTCAGAGTCCGATATAGGGTTCCATATTTCGATAGACCATATTGTGAATCGACGCTTTACCTGCAGCAGCAAAATTAGATATCTCATATCTCATAAATCATTCGTTCTCGACTATTTCTTTCAATATAAGGAACTCTTCCATGATTTCTTCGTCGGTTCCATAATATGACGGAGTGGTGTACGTCATTTCGAGCGTAGGCGAGAAATCCACGCTATATTGCTTAGATTTCTCCTCGTTTCACTCGTCGAAATGACTCTTAGCATGCTCTTTCTTGATGTTTTCCAATGTGTATACCGAGAGACTATCCACATATCCACTTGCAAGAAATTTCTGAAAAAATTCACGCTTAAATTCATGCCACAATTGCTTGAATCCGTTCTTGCTGACCTGAAATTTACCAAAAGCGATAAAGTCAAAATTAAAGACATTATTTTCTTTCTTATGTTTACTGAGCGCTCTCAAAAATTCTACGATACCTCAAAACGTATATGCTCTTCAGGTCATTTTCAAGACTTCGTCGTCAAAACTTTGGATACCAAAACTATATCTCAATCTAGAAATTCTATTATATTTTTTATTCAGATCTTGGACAAAATTCAAAACTTCTTCTTCGGGATAGGGATTTAATTCTATGCTCAGTTCGGCCAATTCTTCAAAATCAAATTTGGTTCTGATATATTCGATGATATCGATGATTCTTCATGATCAGATCTTGCTCGGAGTTCATCATCAGATATAGAGTGTTTTCAATGCTTTATCCGTCAGGGTTTCACTGTAATGATCGATTTCTTTTTTCAATGCAACTATATATTTATCTATTAGTGTATCAGAAAAATTGATTGGCATGCTATTGAATGAACAATAGGCACATTTGCTGGAACAGAAGGGGATGTGAATATAGAGACTTAACATATAAGAATTAATGATAAATGATAAATTAGAAATGATAAATGTCGGTGTGTGTTTGTATAAACTATTGTAATTTACAGTAGTTCATAAGTAAACAAAATCATAAATCTATCATTTATCATCTATCATTTCTAATGGCTTGAGGCTTATCTGGTTATATCAATTCATTCACCATACTCGAATTTGCCGAGTTTAGATCAGATTTTATCTTTTTTGCAGTACTGTTTATAATCCAATACTTTCTGTTTTTTTACTTCCAACGGCTCTTTTGACATCATTCATGGTCAGCCGATACATCATCATTCACACGCGAGGATATCGAGGAATCTTATATTTTTGTTGTTCTTAAATTCTTCAAATCCAGCAGCTAAATTAGTTGGTCAATCAACAACGAGTATTTGTTCTTTAGTGAGATGTCATTTGAGATGCAAACTATCAGCAACTCATCATGCAAGTGGATAAACTTTGGTATAATCATTATAAAATTTATCAAAATCTGGTGTGCCATCTTCCGTCACAGAAAATGTAAATTCACAGTCTAGGATGTTGTTTTCTTGATGATCAGTAAATATTTCTTGAAGTTCTTTAAACGTAATTGCATAATCGATACCATTTTCTTTAGCCTCCATTTTTTTTGCAATACATGGTCCGATAAAAAGTGTTTTATATTCAGGTCCATATTCTTTTTTGACGAATCTATTCATGATGACCATAGGAGAAGCTACATCGATAATATATTCTTTCAGCTCCGGATATTTAAACTCAATCATTTTTACTACAGTAGGACAATTGGGACAAATATATCTTTTATCTGGATTTTCTTTCAAGATTTTCTCGTATTCCATATTAATCAATTTTGCAGCATAGGTCAGCTCTACGATTTTATCTACACCAATTTTTTTCAAATCCAAAATAATTTGCGGATATTCGAAATCAACAGGAAAACTCGGAGCAAGCAATCAAACAAGTTTTTGTTCACACAACATATCTGCTAGTGCTTGTAATTCCGGAGTAAGGACCATGATAAAAAACAATTAAGTGGTAAAATATTATACTAAATATACGATTTTATCTCAGATTTCCAATTCATTTTTGTCTTCGAAAGTCCCAATTACTTGTTTCAAACCGATTTCATCCACGTCATCGATATCGGGACAATGTAACCGTGGCCTGACAACGAGAGTTACCTCACCCCCGGCCCCTCTCCACTCCGTAGCGAGGGGAGACTGATTAGAAATGTCTATAATAGTTTGTATTACTTCTTCTATTTTTTCAAAAACATCGTCATTAGTAAATCTAATAACATTAATATTATGCTGTTTCATAATAGTATCTCTTTCTTGATCACGTTTCTTTTGCTCCGGTTTATTATGAATACTACCATCCAATTCTATGACTATTTTTTTTTCTGGACAATAAAAATCTGCAATATAATTTCCTATCGAATGTTGTCTTCTAAATTTAAGATTATTTACATTTTTGTTCCTCAATATCTCTCGTAATAGTAATTCGGCTGTTGTTTGTTTTTTCCTTAATTCTCTCGCTAAGACTATCATAGTATTGCCAGATGGTAATTTATTTTTACCAACTGTATATACTCTTGGTAATCTAGTTCCCTCTCCATGTAATGGGGAGGGATTAAGGGTGGGGTTAATTACTTCCATAATATAACCAATCTCTTCTGTTCATTTCCTTGCTGTCTCTTTCTCGAGCAATTGTCTATTTACGAGTTGTCTTATTTTTGTAAATCTAGCTCTGATTTCGCTATCATGAACCTTATTTGGCAATCTACTGGATGCAGCCAACGGCTCATCATGATATTCAAATAATGCTATATTATCAAACTTTGTGTCGTCTACGAATTTCAGAAGTTTATCAAAATCTTCTTTCGTCTCTCCAGGAAATCCGAT
>Ga0172371_10014057_pt1 | contig 10351 bp, 7 predicted proteins | sample Lak12m_FD_114543 | JGI IMG/M metagenome (GOLD analysis project Ga0172371, IMG submission 114543) | Freshwater microbial communities from Kabuno Bay, South-Kivu, Congo - kab_022012_12m | ecosystem: Environmental > Aquatic > Freshwater > Lake | place: Democratic Republic of the Congo: South-Kivu... | reverse complement strand
TATTGAGGCAGGCTGCTGGTGTGAAACTGGTGGAAGGCAAATACGAACGCATGAGTGAAGATGAACTCTACGCTACGATGTCTCCTTCTGAGCGGCTTTCGTATGATAATACTATGCTTCAACAGGAGCGATTGAACAAGGCACTGAAAGGCGAGCTTGAGGTGCCTGAATATGTGAGACGCCAGATAGGTGAAGGTTCAGCACGAACTGAAGAATTACTCTCTCGTAGTTTAGGTGATACATGGGCAGCGTCTTCAGCAGGTGTGAGGAAAAAAGCTGAAACTGACGCGGCTTACGGCATGATATTAGACCAATACCGCCAAGGGGAACTGTCGAGTGGTGGGCAGATGTTGGGGTTGTTATCCGAAAATCTAAACACACAGACACAGCGAACGCTGAATGTTGGCTCGACACTCCCATTCGTAAGCAGTGGCATTTTGAGTGCTGGCACGGGGATGTCTCAAGACCTTTACAATCGTTATGTTGCTCAACAGCAATTAAAGGGTAACAAAGGCGGGCTACAGGGTGTTATTAGTGGTGCGACAAGCGGTGCTTTACTCGCTACTGCAATTCCTTCGTTGGAGTTAAGTGCTGGGGTAGGCGCGGCTATTGGTGGCGGTTTAGGGCTGCTTGGAGTATAGGAGGGAAAAATGGCTGATTACGGTTTACTACAAAATCCAAGTGGGGCAAAGATTAATACTGCACAGTATAATGTCTATCACCCGCCACAGGGTTTGCTAGGCGAAGTGTCTCAAGCTGCGAAATTAGCGAAGGATGTTTCAGGGCTTTTACAGGAACGAGAAAAGTCCGAAGCCGATGAGCTCCTAGCAGATATGTTCAAAGAAAACTCACCTTATAACCCGCAGATGATGGCTACTTATGCACAAATTGTGAAGACGCTTGACGCTAAAGCCTATTTAGAGAAGGTTACTTTAGCGCAGCAGGTGCTTGGCGATGACCCGAAGCACGCTGTAAACTTTGCCAAGCAGCGGGGATTGTCTTCTATTCAGGAGGCAAAGTTAGTAGCCTACGAGGAGCTACAGGCTGCCCAGAATAACTTTCGTGAGATGAACATGGATGGGTTGTCGCTGTATGCGTTGGATAGAGCTTTACAATCTGACGCCTACAAGACTTATGGTATGCGCTATCCTCAAGAAGCACAGGAGTTAATCAAAGCTTTGGCACCTGCGGCGTCCATTGCAAAGGAACGCTTAACGAATAGGGCTATAGCTGGCGACCCTTCGGCGGAGGGTGTAGCAAAGGTTTTTGGTATAGACTACATGGAGCCCAGACAGGAGATTGCATATAAGGCAGCAGAGACTAGGAAGACTATAGCGGAGGCTAAAGGTTGGGAAGCGGCTACTAAAGCGAAAAAGCAGGGAGAAGTGCAGGAGCCAGCTACACCGCTTGTTCCCGAGTTTGGCGGCAATGAAAAAGGTCAAAAAGGCAAGGGAAAAAGTGAGCAAAAGGCAACACGCATACTTACTGGAGAGCATTTTTTGGGTATTCCTATTTCCAAAAGGAGAGACGGCACTAAATTCAAATTACCCGATCTTAGTGGTTTCTAGGAGTTTCTAGGCTGGGAGGAGATGCGGCATGATAAATGTGCGCCAGTTTTTATTTGGCGACGATAAGCCTAACGACCCTTTTCGTGAGGTAAGCGACGCTCATAAAGAGTTTGAGAAAGAATACTACGGCTTGATTGAGCGTAGCTCGGCTATACTGATTAACGAGGGGTGGATGTTAGACCCTGACAAAGCCGATTATGCCATTCAATATACTGCTAATAATATCGCCAAGCGGACTGCTCGACGCGGTTTTGAACAAGCCCCTGACGATGTTGCCAAGACACTCCGAGAAGTCATTTCTGAAACATCACAGAAGCGCCTAGATGAAGCTGCTGCTTATGCGCGTTCGCTGGCGAACAACCCTGATGTGGATTTTTACAGTCGAGATGAAGACCAGCGTGCCCAAGTTATTCAGACAACGGCAGACTGGTATGCCAATAAGTGGGGTATTAAGCACCCTGCTGTCAAAGAAGTCCTCGCTGAAGAGTTAGGGCGTGTCTTTAAAGTTTCTCGTGAAGGGCATTTTGATGTCCTGATGGACGAAGACAACCCTGCTTCTGCCCTTTTGAAGGGATTAGTGCGCCCTGCTACTTCCACGGCGCGTGGTTTTGCTCATTTATGGGCTGCGGCTACGCAAGAAGGAACGGTTAAACAGGGTGCGTTTTATCGGGCGTTGACTGATTTCGACATGTATTTTGCGCCGAATATACAACGAGGAGATATAACAAATGAGTTAGCTACACAGCTTGGTTCGACAGTAGGGATGTTGGCACCTATGATGGCAAGTGGTGTTTTCTCGCCATTTGTTATCGGTGGTCTCGTTACGGGTGGAGTTGGTGAAAACATTCGTAGGACTACTGAAGCGGGGCTATCGGGAGCGGCACAAGGAAAGAATGTAATCGGGAATGCAGCGATTGATGTATTGATGTTTTTACCAGTTGCGCGCTTATCGAAAGTGTTTTTATCCACACCACCGACACAGAAGTTAGCTTCGTGGGCAATGCGTGAAGCGCTGATTAATGCTGGTGCTTTCACTGGTGGCACAGCAGGCAAGTTAGCTGTTGATAAGTTAACAGGCTTATATCCTGACATTACTATTGGCGAGGTATTAGCTGAAGCAGGCACAGCAGGTTTGATTACAATCCCTGCTTCGCTAGTTGCTCGGTATAGTGTTTCAGGGTTTAGGAATTTCTATGACCGTATTCCTGTGATAAGCGAAGAGACAGTGAATACGGGACGCCGTGGTGATAGGAGTGATGGGAAAGGTAAGCCACAAGAGACGGCGAAGGCATTAAAGGAACCGAGTGGAATTGGCGATCAAGCAGTCAAGCAGGCATTGACTGATGTATTGGCAAAATCCCAAGAGCATTCGGAGGTGCTTTCTAATTTTGATGCGATTGCGCTCAAGACAGCATTCGAGATGGTTGAGGGGAGGTCTAAAGGGGAGGCTAGGCGTGGCGCTGATATTAAGTTGCAGAGGAAATTATTTGCGCGGGAGACTTTGACGGAAACGGAATTAGCCAAAGTATCAGATATTATTACTCGTTTTTCTGATATAGCGGCTACGCGGTATAAAGTTGATGCAAGCGATTTTGCTAACAAGGTGCGTGAATTGCTTCCCAAACAAAATGAAGCTATAGCTGTGCGTCGTGAAGCGATCTTAAAAGACATAAAAGATCATAACACACGCATTGCTCAAATTAAGAGGAGACTTGTAACCCTTTCCAAAAACCAAAAGGCTCTGAAAGCGGGAGAGGCAAAATCGGAGATAGCGAAATGGCGGAATGAGATAGCCGAACGCCAACAGATAGTCGGCGAGTTGGCTACTGAAATAGGGATAAAGCGTGGCGAGCTTGAAACTGTGCTCAAGGGCATAGAAGAAATGCGTGTTAGAGCGAGTGAGCAGGCGGAGACGGCACTTAAAACTCCTGATGCGATAGATGACATGGGTTTGCCTGAACAGGGGCTTAAAAGCGAAATAAAAGGGTCAGAGCGTATTGGGGCTTCGGAGCGTGTAGGAAGTTCAGAGCGTGTTGGGGTTGATGAAATTACATCGGATTTGGAAGCGGATATTACCAGAGGGCGTCAAGCGCAAAAGGACATTCAAGATACATACAAGTTAGTTGCACAGGCTTCGTTACAAGGGAAGCTTACCAAACCAGCGATAGAGCAGTTTATGAAGGATTATCGTATTGGCTTTGACGAGCTTGGTTCAGGTGCGCAAAGGGAGATTGTCCATGCTGATGGAAGTAAGACATTGCTGCAATGGCAAGGCTTACTAAACATACCCAAAGCCGATATAGGGAAGGCATTTACTGATATCCCTGCACTTCAGAAGGGGGATACGGTAAAGCATGTAGTGCCTACCATTACGGAGATTATTGCTCAAGAAGCTTCTGGTAAAGCTGTTTCCACGGGTGTTAAGCAGCGTGCGGCTATAGCGCATTTAGACAAAGCTGTTGATAACATTGCCCAGACAAAGATTGGGAAAAGCTTTAAAGAGTATGCCAAGCTTCGGGCAGGCGAGGGTGGAGATATAACTGACATAGCTGCATGGGGAGATGCAGCTATGCAAGCTCGTGTTTCTCGTGAAACATTGAAAAAGCTCAGTTCCAATAAGGAATTCAAGGAATTAGTAGCACAGGAGCGTCAGCTTCGCAAAGAGATAGAGGATGCACAACAACAAACGAAGATTGCACAAACCAGAATAGATTCATTGGGGAAGCGTATTCGAGCTAGCGAATTGGCACTCAAGAGAATGCTAGAAGATACCAAAGAGCAAGCATTGACTGCCGAGCTTGTAGAGGCTCAAAATCAGCGAGAAGTGCTCAAAGCACAAATAGCTACAGACAAGAAGGCAATAGAGAAATACACATCGCTTTTAGAAGTAGGGGATAGCGCTGTTATGATGGAGATGCAGCAGCGCATAGAAGCAGTGAATAAAGAGATATATCGCTTGTATGAGGAAGCTCGGCAGGATTTTGATCCATTCGAGGTTGTTACGAATAAGGAAAGTGTGCGAGCGCGTGCAAAAGAGCTAGAAGATAAAGGATTAATACAGGACAATGTGCGTGGGTTTACGAAATTAATGGAAACGCAAATTGCGCCATTGCTTCCTGACAGTGTTGTTTCCTGGTTCAAGAAACAGACTTCTTACATGACAACGATTGCCGCTCGGAATCCCTATGCGAGAATGATTTTGGATGCATACCATAACACGAACCATGTTTTTTCTCGCAATATCAAGGATATGTTAGGTGATAATGTTGGGTTGCAAAAATACTATGCTTTGCGTCGTGTTGAGCAAGTGCGCATAAACGACTACCTGGATTTTACGACCAATGCTCGATTGGATGTGCGCACACCTGAAGGGGTTGAAGCTTTGCGGAGGGCAGGTGCCAATGACATGGTGATTGATATCATCAAGGGATTTGACGCTGCAACGCGAAAATCTGTTGAAAAGCTACAAGTAGCTTTAAGTAAGGAATTCGATGCGTTAGAGGCTCCTTCTCAAGAAGTTATCAACAGGTTTTATGAAAATTTTTCCTATCTTCAGGGCTTGAAAGAAGCTCCATTTTATGTGCCCTTTACGAGGCAGGGATCGTTCCCTGTTGTTGGGAAAAAACCCCCAAACAAGGTGCCGATGGGTATAGATGATATTGTAAGTCCATTTGCGGCAGAGAAGGAGTTTGTAAGATACCATGCGAAAACGGGTAGAGAAGCAGCGAAGGTTGCTGAGCGGTTACGCAAAGCGGGCTATATAGAAGTCGAGACACTGCCGCAGATAGAGTTTAAAATAGAGGGGTTAAGTGCGTTGCCCGCACACATACAAGCGCTAATTTCCTCTGAAGCTTTGGAGACAATTCGCTTGCGTGGGTATAAAGGGCGATTTGCTGATAAGGATTTTATCAGCGGTTATGATAAGGATTTTGGTGGAGCTTTCCAAAACTTTTATGCACAGACGGCTTATTCGGAAGGGAAGCGAGGATTGAGCAATGCTTTGCCGCATATCATTGCCGAGATGGAAGCAAGCCAGAAGGCGGGGAAGACGAAGCTTTCTGATTTGCAGATTGCTCGTGAGTGGGCAGAGTTTTTGGTCAAAGACCATCAAAAGAACAATGCTATCAAGGCTGCGTTGTTCAATTACTATTTGTATGGGAATTTCAAATCTGCTTTTGGAGTGAACATTACCCAGACCCCCGTTTTGGGTGTCCCATTATTGGCAAGGGAAGTAGGTTACACCAAAGCGTGGCGTTTTTATCAACGAGCGTGGCGTGAAGAATTGCTATTGCGTGTCAATAAAGGGAAAGTCCCGCCAGAGTTACAGGAAGCAGTGCGTAATTTTGGAGATATAGCTGCACGCGAGACATTTGCTTCGCAAATAGAGGGGCAAAATCTTCGCGCTAAAGCAATACGCGCTGGAGATTTTTTCTCACATGTCGAGACATTTAATGTGCGATCTTCGTTCATCGCTCGGTGGTTAGCGTTGCACAAAGAAGCAGGTTCCCCGCGCAATATCACTCCTGAAATGGCAAAGGAATGGTTTTTGCGTTCACAACAACATGCACGGGAAGTTAACTTTGTAAACACCTATGCCAATTATCCTAAATTTCAAAGACCTGCTTCGACATTGTTTATGTTTCGGAACTTTATAGGGCAGTTTTTTGCTACTCTTACACACGCAGATGCCAAAACATCTGCTTTGCTACTCACTCACTTGAGCCTTTTAGGAGGTGCTATATCGTTGCCTCTGGTGCGACAAATTGTTGATATAATGGAAAACATGTTTGGTATAGATGTAAAACGGCATGTGCGTAAAGCCGTAGGCAATGAAATGGCAAGTGCATTAATCTATGGTTTGCCAGCAAAAGCCTTTGGGATAAACATTTCTGGCTCAATGAGTTTAGGAGAGATTATTCCCGAGATTGATCAATACACAAGTGCTTGGGAAATAGCTGGCAACTTGGTTTTAGGCGTTGTCGCTGACCCCTTTGTAAGGGCTGGACGTGCGGCAGATTTCTTTGCCAAAGAGCAACCTGGTCGAGCGTTCGAGACTTTATTACCAGAAGCTTTGCGCTCGGTTGCAGTTGCAGGTCGTTATGCAAAAGAGGGAGTGCGGCGTAGTTTCGGTGAGATGGTAATGTCGCCAGAAGAGGTTACTACTGGAATGATAGGTCGGCGGGCTGTGGGCTTTTCACCTACTGAAACAGTCGAAGCCTATGACAAGCGTTTTTCTTTGCAGATGTTGAAGAAACAGCGAGAGGAAGGAGCCGAGAGAATTAATGCAAAGCTTGCAGTGATATTGTTCGAAGATGGAGAGCAAGCAATGCGGAAAGCTTGGGTTAAATTTTTGGTTGAGCAAGCCAAGAAGCCGTCTCATTTGCGTGTAAAGCCAGACCCTAAAGCAATACAGCGTAAATTTGCCGAGATGCATAGAGGCACATTCCCAATAGTTCGTAATCTCCCTGTGGCGTTGCGTGGTGAAGCTCGTGAAGCTTTAGAAGGACGCTAAATTACAAGTAATTACAAGCATTATAGATAGATTACAAATACTTTCATCTTTCTTTATGAGTTTCAAGAGCTCTTCCAAGAGCCCTTCCAAGAGCCCCTAGGAGTTCCCTTCTTATTTTAACGAAATTAGTGAATAGCTTCAAAAAGCCGTTGACAAGCGCCGTCAAATATGACTATGCTATAAGAAAACAGAAAGGAAGGAGGTATAATGAAGCAGTACACACCAGAAAGAAAGCGCCGTCAGATATTGGTTAAGGCGTTTTTAACTGATTTAGGAACAAGTTTTGCAGAGTTGGCGAGAGAATATGGTTGTTCGCCTTCTCATATGCGAGCAGTTTTATTAGAGTTTCGCAATTCACAACCAATTGTGAATTGGATAAAACAAAAACAAAAGAAAGAAGGGGTGAAAGTATGGTAAAAGTTAGGATGGGGTATGAGACTATTGAGGACAGACCGTTAAAAATGATGATATATGGTTCGCCTGGATGTGGGAAATCGACATTAGCGTCATCAATTGGCAATTGCTTATTGTTTGATGTTGATAATGGTTACCATCGCGTAGGAATATATTGGCGTAGCTCATATATTTCTGTCCTTTCGTATGAGGATGTTTTGGAGAAATTGAACAGTCTAAAAGAAGAGAAAGTTACGAAAGACACACTTCCCTATGATGCGTTGGTCTTTGACACAGTTGGGAAACTTGTAAATATGATGGCTGATTATATTATTAATACTAGTGGAGATACAAGGTTAAGACAAACTGATGGCACTCTTTCGATGAAGGGTTGGGGTGCTGTGAAAAATGAGTTTGGAGTTTTTTTTAGGCTTTTAACAACATTTGAAGTGCATTTGGTATTCATAGCACATAATCGTGAGGAAAAAGATAGGGACAGACTTTTGATCCGCCCTGATATTGCGGGCGGTTCGGGCAGAGATATAATGACAGACCTAGATCTAGTAGGTTATATGGAAATCTTAGGCGGGAAGCGAGTTATTTCCTTTTCCCCAAGCGAAATGTTTTATGCTAAAAATGGGCTGGGGATATCAAAAACTTTAGTAGTTCCTGAACTGAACGCGGGAGCTACTAACAATTTTTTAGCGAATATCGTAGCAATGGCGCGTGAGCGCCAAGCAAAAGAACAAGAAGTATATATGGAATACAGGCAATATATTGATGATATGAGTGCTAGTATTCTTAAAGTTAATACGCCTGAATTAGCCCAAGGGGCATTGGACATAATTAACAAGCCTGGAAATGCGTTGTTCAGCGCCCCAATGGAGTTAAAGAATAAGCTCTATCAGCAATGTCAGAAGGTTGGTATTGAGTATGATAAGGCTTCAATGAAATTCAGAAAAAGTTCCCCAAAGGAAACAGGAAAGGAAGCGGGGAAGGAAACAGGAAAGGGAACAGGAAATAATAAAACAAGGAACGGGGTAGAAAATGGCGTATAAAATAACCCCATCTCTTTTTTCAGCATGGCAGTGGTATATGTCCGTGGACAGCGCCACAGAAGAGGATTTTTTAAAAACTCTCGCAAGGGAACCATTCCCTGACACAGAAGCACTCCTTACTGGTAAGAAACTGGAAAAGGACATACAAAGGTTTTCTGTAGCTGAAGAAGGCGAATTGGGGGATGCTAACTATGCGCACATTGTAGCAGAGATGGCAAACCGTCTAAAAGGGCATTTGGATGGTAATGGTGTTTGGCAATTGAATGTGAAGTGCGAGATTGACATACCACCGTTGTTGCTAATGCCCAAGGCGGAAGTATTTCTCTCTGGTCGAATAGATTACGCCTACTTCGATCGTATCTATGATGTGAAATATACTCGCAACTATACTGTTGGCAAGTATTATCCTAGCATACAGCACCTAGCATATTGTTATATGCTGGGATTGCCAAACTTTCGTTATTTAGTGACAGATTTAAAAAGTGTTTACGAAGAGGATTACACTGCTGACACTAGTTTATTGCGAAGTCGTGTCATAGAGTTTTTGAATTCGATCTTTGGGAATGAGCATTGGTGCGCTCTCTATGAACGACATTGGCAGTGGTAAATACTGAGGGGGAGGACTATGAGAAGTTTGATGGAAGTTTTACTAGTATGCATAGCTAGTTTCATAATGTATTGTGTGGTGTTATTCTCTCCCACCCTCATAACTACGCTGTGGGGTATAGCGCTTCTTGTGCTAGGCATAACAGTGGCGGGTGTTATCTTAACGAGATGAATAGAAAATCTATCATTTTCTATACTGAGTGGTGCACTCTCATCTCTTCATTATCTGATGAGCAGAGATTGCGTTGTTATGACACCATTTTTTTTGGTGATGCGAATGCGTTGCTTTCGATAGAGAAAGAAGACAAACATTTACATGGTGTCCTTTCTTTTATTTTACAGAAGATCGCAGATAATGATGAGAAGTATCAGCGCAAATGCGAAAAAGCTAGTAAATCTGCCACATTGCGTTGGGAGAGTGCCAAGAAGAATGGTGATACAAACGCATGCGAACGCATGCGAACGCATAGTGCTGAATGCGAACGCATGCGAACGCACCTTAATGATAATGATAATGATAATGGTAATGATAAGGATAATGGTAATGATAAGGATAATAGAAATAATAATGATAGTGGAGATATAAAGAAAGGATCTAAAAATATACATAGGTCAAATTTCGATATCTTTTGGGATGCATATCCCAAAAAAGTGGCGAAAAAGGCTGCTCTAAAGGCATTTAAAAATGCCAAGAATTTGCCACCTATTGAGAGGTTGGTGGATATTGTTGAGATACAGAAGACATGGCAGTCATGGCTTGAAGGGTATATACCCAACCCTGCCACTTGGTTAAACGGTGAGCGCTGGTTAGATGAGGAACCAGTAAAAAGGACAATTAACAACACAGTCAAAACGCTCAAAACCCTTGCCCAAGAGGGTGAGATTTTACGAAAGCGGGGTGTCAAATGACAGAAGGGAAAACAAGAGAAGTAAAGATTGAGCATGTCCAAGCAATCCTTACTGAATATGCATTGGATACCAACAAAGAGGTTCCTGAAGGGAAACTCAGTATATGGCTACGAGAAATAAGGGCAATAGGTGCCACCCTAGAGGAGCTTCGAGAAGCACATAGTGAAGTGCTTCGAACATGGAAAGTTTCGGCTTTGCCGAATGTCGCTGTGATAATTGATGCGATCATATCTCGACGCAAAAATGAGAGAGAATTGTTGTATGGTAACATAGCATACAAGGTTTGGGACGCATTGTCATATGTG
>Ga0172371_10014055_pt1 | contig 10352 bp, 12 predicted proteins | sample Lak12m_FD_114543 | JGI IMG/M metagenome (GOLD analysis project Ga0172371, IMG submission 114543) | Freshwater microbial communities from Kabuno Bay, South-Kivu, Congo - kab_022012_12m | ecosystem: Environmental > Aquatic > Freshwater > Lake | place: Democratic Republic of the Congo: South-Kivu... | reverse complement strand
ATGCTGGATAGATAAACCAAAAGTAAAATTCAATAAAGAAGATTACGGAAGGCAGTTCTAAATGGCAAAACTATCTATATTAAAAGAGCTCTGGGATTTCATGAAAGTGCGTAAACGTTATTGGCTCGCTCCGATTTTGATTATCCTGGTTCTGCTGTCGCTTTTAATAATCTTCGCGCAGACTTCAGCAGTGGCGCCATTCATTTATACTTTATTTTGAATGAAGATATGAGTTGCGGAATAAAATGGACGCAACTCATTAATCCGAATTCATCCAGCACCTTTTTAGTATTAAATAACTTTTAACGATTAATTCTTTAAGGTCTTTGAATATGTAAAAGGTGCTGGATTTAACTCGACCATACAATTTACGCTCACTAACGTTGCGTAAATTGTGGTCTCGTAATATGGGCTGGAAAGAAAAATATAGGAAGATGCTTTTAGGGCTTGGTTTTGATGCTAAAGACGGCCATACCAGGATTACAAAGGGAAATAACTTCTATCTTTTTGGCGGCTCAAAGAATACACATGGCCATATGCAGGAAATAGCCATGAAATTCAATGAGCAGCTAAAAAAGAAAAAGAAAACCCTCGACGAAATATCAGAAAAAGAGTTCATCGACATTGCCCGCAAAATTGGCGTAAAGGATATAAAAAATATACAAAAGAGATTTTAACTTGACAAAACCAGTTTTGTGTATTAAAAATAAAGAAACAAATTAAGGAGGAAAAAATGTTAGCTCTGACACTAATCATAACAGGAATACTTTTTAGATTTATACCGCATTCGGCGAATTTTACGCCTGTGCTTGCCATAGCTTTATTCGGCGGAGCATGCTTAAACAAGAAATACGCGCTTATCGTGCCTTTGGCGCTTATGATGGTTTCCGACGCATTCCTGGGATTGCATAATACCATTATATTCACATGGGGTTCTATTCTGTTAATCTCAGCAACAGGAATGCTGCTTAGGAAAAGAAAAAGCGCTGCCAATGTAACTCTGGGATCATTTTCTTCGGCAGTCCTATTTTTCATCATAACCAATTTCGGCGTTTGGTTTATGGGTTGGTATCCAAAGACTTTAAACGGGCTCCTGACTTGTTATACCATGGGAATACCTTTCTTTAGGGCTACAATGCTGGCTACCATTTTATACAGCTTAGGGTTATTTGGAATATATGAATTAGTTGCCAGTAAGGTAAAAGATACGCCCCTGGCAAAAGTTCTTTTATAAATTAATATCTTTACAGGCGCAAGACTTAATAGGGAAAGCCGTAATTTCTTAAGAGTCGGCTACGGTCCCGCCGCTGTAATCCTATACCTATATTAATAGGTTAAATACTTTAAATAATAAAAGCCACTGGCTAAAGCTGGGAAGGCAATTTAAAGTAGTGGGAGAGTCAGAAGACCTACCTGTAAATGAAAGTTTTATAATGCTGCGCGGAACAGCATGATAAACTAATAAATTTGGGATAAGTAAACTGGGTGCACCCCGAATATAACTACATTTGTAGTTGTGTTCGGGGCTTTTTATTTTAAGGACAATGGGGAGGAATATCATGAGGACAAAAATAGTAAAAGCAGTGATTGTATTGGCGTTAATCACTAATATTACAGCCATAAGTACAGCCGAAGAAAAAAATACGCAAAACCAGACTCCAGAACAGCTACAGAAAATAATAATAACACCTAATCGATTCTCTCAAAAATTCCAGAATTCTACAGGTGAAATATCCATAATCACTGAAGAAGATATAGAAAACTCCGGAGCAGAAATTCTCCTGGATGTCTTCAGGACAATCAAAGGAATCGTTATCAGAGACTATTACGGTAATGGCGCCAGGGCATCTGTGGATATAAGAGGATTTGGGGAAGCATCAAACAGCAATGCCCTCGTTCTTGTGGATGGCAGAAGGGTTAATACCCCTGATTTAAGCGGCGTAGACTGGATGCAAATACCCCTAGAGAACATAGAACGTATTGAAATATTACACGGAGGCGCAGGGGCAGTGCTATATGGCGATAATGCTGTAGGCGGTGTTATAAACATTATCACTAAATCAGGAAAAACACAAAAGCCTAGATTTAAATCTTATAATTCTTTTGGAAGCTATAATATGAATAAACAAAGCTTATCTTGCGATGGCACGACTAAAAATCTCTCTTATTATTTATCTGAATCTCATTTTGATACAAACGGCTATCGCCAAAATAGCGAATATAGAAGTAGCGATTTTGGGGCTAAATTAAAATATAGCATCAATGACAATATTTCCCTAAAGTTAAATAGTAGCTATCACGAAGCAGATTTAGGGCTGCCGGGGCCATTGAATAAAGAAGAATACGCAACGCTAAGCAGACGTGATTCAAAAGACTCGGAAAAAGACAATAATGTAGGCGAGAAAGATTATTATACCAGCATTGGATTTGAAGGATTAACTTTTGATTCTGGAATACTGAATGTCGATTTTGCTTTCAGGAGAAGAACTTCTATCTCCTATTGGCCAAATTGGTGGACGCCTACAATTAGTGATACCTTGATAGACACCTTTTCATTAACGCCAAACTACACATCAACTTTAGATCTATTCGGTAGGCCTAATAAAATTATATTGGGGATAGACCTCTATAAGACCGATAGTAAACTTGACGATTACAATACACAAAATGACACAAAGAGCAAAGATAATGATATAGACAAGACGAGCGTAGGTGTTTATGTAAGCGATTCTTTTAATATAACTGATAAACTCTCACTGGATTTGGGCTTCCGTCACGAATACATAAAATACGGTTTTAACTATATTGATCTTACGGGTACCTATTCTAATATATGCACTGAAGATAAAAGAAAAGAAGAAGCATTCAAATCAGGGTTTGTCTATATACTAAATCCTGATACGCAAATCTTCTTCAATGCCTCAAAAAGTTTCCGCTCCCCGCTGACAGATGAATTTTTATACTATATGTCTGCTGCGCCATGGGATAGACAACTTAATACGGGTTTAAGCACGCAGACATCGTTAGGGTTTGATACCGGTTTGCGTCATGCTTTTAACCAATACTTAAAAACTGATTTAACTTTATTCAATATGGATATTGATAACGAAATCTATTATGATCCGGTTACTTATAAAAATGATAATTATGAAAAAACACGTCATCAAGGATTTAATTTCCAATTAGATTTTCTTCTGACAAAACGTATCAGCGCCTTTGCTAACTGGATGTACACCAGGGCAAAATTCCGCAACGGAACATATGACGGCAATGCTATTCCTATGGTGCCTTTAAATAAAGCAAGTATGGGTTTAAACTTAGGTTTTTGGGAGAATATAAATGTTATCCCTGTAATTAATTTTATTGGGAGAAGATACATGATAAGCGACCAAGCAAACGCCGCAGGAGAATTAGACTCATATCTCACAGCGGATCTGAGAATAAGTTATGAGAAAAAAAGATTTAAGCTGTTTATCAATATCAATAACTTATTTGACAAAAAATATTGTGAATATGCGGTCACTAACGCTACAGCCACAGCCGTTAATTATTATCCTTCTCCAGGGAGAAATTTTAGCGCAGGCGTAAAAATAGAATTTTGAGAATCAGGCATACTTTATAATTGACAACGGGATATAAACATATACAATTAAAATTATAGGCTAGATATCAGTATAAAAAGGAAGGTTAGCCAAACTCTATTTATAAAGGCATACTATGAACCAAGATAATACCGCTGCAGTAACATTGTTTTTATCATTGGCAATTCATACGGCGATACTGGTTGGCCTCCCTTTTTATAACAGAATCCCTCCTAAAAAAGCCCTAACCAACCTAGAAGTCACCTACGGCAAATACTATGCAAAGAAAGGCGAGGAAAACAGAGGGGGCGTCAGCAAAGAGCTGCTTGCCATAAAGCAAAAACCCCTTCCCAAGGCGATAATCCCTCAGGAGAAACCAAGCATAGAACAGCCCTATAAGTTAAAAATGGAAGAGTTTTCTAAGCCGCAGGAGACTATCGCCATCCCTAAGCCAGAACTGCCTACGCCAAGCCTTAAGAAACAAAAGATAACCCTGAAAGAACTTCCTGTAGAGACATCTAAAGACCCGGTCTATCTGGGCTATAGGGACATAATAAGAAGAAAGATACAGGATAGGGTATACCGCTATTCGGAACAGTACTTTTACTTCGACTATCCGCGGGAAGGGAAGATATTCGTTTCATTTACCCTTAATCCTAACGGCGAATTAATGGATTTTTCCATAATAGAAGACAAATCCTCAAAAGACAACATCCTCAAAAAAATAGTCGCCACAGCCATAGAAAAATCATCTCCTTTCCAGAGATTCCCCAAGGACTTAAGGCGGGAAAACCATTCTTTTAACCTGGAAATTTCATTCGAAACACAGTAATCGCATATAAAAACACGCTTTAAGTTGATATTGACATATTGAAACTTAGATGATATATTTATGGGATTAAAAGGGAGAGTGATACAAGATGACACAGGTAGAAGTTCGTAGCAACGAGAGTTTTGAGTCCGCGCTCCGCCGATTCAAAAAAAAGATCGAACGCGACGGTATCCTTCGCGAATTAAAAGATAGAAAACACTACGAAAAACCCAGCGAGAAAAAGAGAAAAAAGACTCGCAAAAAGTTTTAATGTTTGCACTATCTACGTCCTGGAACAACGGCTCATTCAGGTCTGCCAAGGATACAATAGCACAGATAAAAGGCTTAGGGTTTGAATGCGCGGAGTTATGTTTCTCGCACACGCAAAAGGACCTAAAAGAAATTCTCGAAAGCCGCATAAAAGTTACAAGCCTGCATAATTTCTGCCCTATTCCTGAGGGCTTGCCTCGGAAAAAAGCGCTGCCAGACTGCTTCAGCTTAGCGTCTATAAATACAGAAGAAAGAAAGAAAGCCGTAGGGCTTACTAAAAAAACCATACTTTCTGCGCGTAAATTCAAAGCCAAAGCAGTAGTCTTGCACACAGGCAGGGTAGAGATACCCGACCGCACAAAACAGCTGATAAAGATTTTAAGCCATAAAAACAAAACACAATTAAGCAAATTCGCTTCATTAAAAGAACTAGCGGTTAAAGAAAGAGAAGCCAATAAAACAAAATTCTTAGATAGTATATTCTTAAGCATAAAAGAGCTGGCTGATTTTGCCTTTAATGAAGGCGTCCTTTTAGGCATAGAAAACAGGATATATATAAGAGAAATACCTAATTTCCAAGAGATAAAAATATTTACCGATAATTTCAATAAGAAAGGAGTCGGCTACTGGCATGACACAGGCCACGCGTACGTCTTGGAAAAACTAGGTTTTACAAAACACATGGATTACCTTAAAACCTACTCGCGATACCTCTTGGGGATACATATCCATGACGTAAAAGGCTTTAAAGATCACAACGCTCCTTTCAGCGGAGAAATAGATTTCACAAAATTTAAACCTTATATAAAAAAAGACACTATAAAAGTAATAGAAGCGCATAAACCAGCCAGCGCAAAAGAACTGATACAGGCAAAAAAGAAATTAGAAAATCTGTATAATTAATCTATATGATAAGAAGGCCGATTGTAGCCGACAAGTTCTATCCTGGCAGCAAGAATCTGCTGGAGAAACAAATACGCTCTTTTATAAAAGAAAATACGCAGGAAAACGCCTTGGCCTGCATAATGCCTCACGCGGGATATGTATATTCTGGGGCAGTGGCAACACAAACAGCGTCCAGCGTAAAGATTAAAGAGAATATTATACTGTTAGGGCCAAATCATACAGGTATGGGCAGCGCATTTAGTATAATGTCAAAGGGCAAATGGCAGACGCCTTTGGGAGAAATAGACATAAATCAGTCAATCGCAGAAAACCTAAAGAAAGAATGCCCGAACATTGAAGAAGACGAAACAGCCCATATTTATGAACACTCGCTCGAAGTAGAATTACCTATACTGCAAGTGCTTTCAAAGGCAAATTTCTCCATAGCGCCTTTGGTATTGATGCCTGCTGATAAATCAAAATACGAGAAAATATCGCAGGCTATATATAACACGCTGACTAAGTTAAAAATAACGGACAAAACCCTTATCGTGGCAAGTTCGGATATGACCCATTACGAAACACAGGAATCTGCCAAGAAAAAAGACGGGCTGGCCATCGAAGCCATACTAAACCTTAACGAAGATTTGCTTATGGAGCGTGTTGAAAAATACGATATATCCATGTGCGGCTATGTTCCCGTCGCAATTACAATTATGGCGGCAAAGAAATTAGGGGCAAAAAAAGCAAAACTAATAAAATACCAAACCAGCGGCGAAATTTCCGGAGACTATGAAGCAGTCGTAGGGTATGCCGGCATCGTTATCTCTTAAGGAAAGGATTATTAAAATGGAAGAGAAAGATAAAAAAGTAGATGAATCCTGGAAAAACTCTGTAGAAAAAGAGAAGACAGAAGTTCCCGAAGAAGAAACAATGCATATTCCGGAGGCAAACTTCGGATTCTTTATCACCACTTTAGGCATACAGGTAGCCATAGCGTTAGGAGAAATTCCCAATCCTATCACCAACAAAACAGAAGAAAACTTAGACCAGGCAAAATATCTAATAGACACTTTGGAAATGCTGCAAGAAAAGACAAAAAATAACCTTAGCAAAGAAGAGGAAAACCTTCTGAGCGGATTGCTCTATGATTTCCGCATGAAATTCGTGCAGAAGAAAGAAAGGATAAACACATGATAGACGAAGAACTGTTAAAAATACTTGCTTGCCCAGCCTGCAAAGCGGATGTAAAATTAGAAGACAATAAGATCGTATGCACCAAATGCAACAGGAAATACCCCATAAAAGACGGCATCCCAGTAATGCTTATTGACGAGGCAGAAGAATAATATAGGAGGCTAAGCATGGCAAAAAAGATACTTATTATACACGGCCCGAACCTTAATCTTTTAGGAGAAAGGGAGCCGAAAATTTACGGTAAATTCTCGCTATCTGAAATCAACAAATCCCTTTTGGCATTAGCCAAAAAAAATAAAGTAGACCTTAAAACAGTCCAGTCGAACCACGAAGGCGAAATCGTTGACCTATTCGGAAAATCCAAAGGCAAATTTGATGCGATTATCATTAATCCTGCCGGCTACACGCATACCAGTGTAGCCATCAGGGATGCCATAGTGGCCTGCGGCGTTCCCACAATAGAAGTGCATCTCTCCAACATCTACGCCAGAGAAAGCTTTAGGCAAACCTCTCTGATTGCGCCTGTCTGCAAAGGCCAAATCTCAGGCTTTGGCAGCCTAAGCTATATCCTGGCATTGGAAGCAGCCATTGATATCTGCAAAAGCAAAAAATGAGCTCCAGAATATCGCGCTTAAGAAATATCTTAGGAAATAAAGATATAGAATCTATCATTCTATTTAACCCTGCCAATGTATCCTATCTTGCAGGTTTTCCCGTCGAAGATTCATATATGTTTCTCAATAATAAAAACGCGCTTCTTATTACTGACTCGAGATACTCGAAAGAGTATCAAAAATTATCAAACAGCAGAGAGATAAACATAGTAGAAATAAAAAAATCTTTGCTGCATACGATCAAAACATTAAAGATAAAGAAATTAGCCTTTGAACAACAGTATGTAAGTTTTTATCTTTATCAAAAACTAAAAACGCTGTTTAAAGATAAATTGATTCCTGCCAGCGACATAGTAGAAGAACTGCGTATGATAAAAGAAAAAGAGGAAATAGGGGCGATAAAAAAAGCCATAGACATTACACTGGAAACTTTCAAACAGATAGAAAAAATACTCAAACCAGGCATAAGGGAGATAGAGGTTGCGGCGGAGATAGAACGTTATATACGCTATAAAGGCTCAACAGGCACTGCCTTCGATATAATAGTGGCTTCCGGGCCGAATTCCTGCTTCCCTCACGCTAAAATAACCCAAAGAAAAATAAGAAATAACGAACCTGTAATGATAGACCTGGGGATAGACTTCCAAGGCTACAAGTCTGACTTGACAAGGATGTTCTTTTTGGGTAAAATGAACCCTCTATTTAAGAAAGTATACGGCATTGTAGAGGCTGCTTTGGAGAGGGCGAAAAAAGCCGTTAAACCTGGCGTGCCTATAAATTACATAGATAGACAAGCCAGGGGATTCATCAAAAAGAAAGGATTCGGCAGTTGTTTTAAGCACTCGTCAGGCCATGGCGTAGGCTTAGAGGTCCACGAAAAACCAAGGATATCCTTTCAGAATAAAGAACCCCTAAAAAGCGGAATGGTATTTACATTGGAACCTGCTATATATATTGATAATAAATTCGGAGTTAGAATAGAAGAAATGGTATTGGTAACAGATAAAAAAGCAGAGGTATTGAGTGGCTCTTGAGATAAACCAGCTGAAAACTGGAGTCACAATAGACATTGATAACGATGCCTATATGATAATCAACGTTGACCATGTAAAACCTGGCAAGGGTTCTGCATTCGCGCGCACGAAATTAAAAAATTTGAAATTAGGCACTGTAATCGAGCGCACCTTTAAATCCGACGACAAGATAGAAGAAGCCTTTATCGAAGCAAGGGAACTACAGTATTCTTATAATTCAGGCAATCTATACCATTTCATAGATCAGGAAACATTCGAAGATTTTGCCATAGAAAAAGAAAAATTAGGCGAAGCGGCAAAATTCCTCAAAGACAACCTCGTCGCCTCTGTATTCTTCTACAATAAAGAAATAGTCAATATAAATCTGCCTAACAGCGTAACTTATAAAATAATCCATACGGAACCCGGATTCAAAGGCGACACCACAAAAAGCAGCGGCAAACCAGCCACTATCGAAACCGGCGCAGTAGTACAGGTTCCGTTATTTGTTAATATCGGCGACGTGATAAAAATCGATACGAGAACAGGTGAATATTTAGGGAGGGCATAACCTAATGAATATTAAAGAAATCAAAGAGATGATAGCGTTAATGAACGAAAATAAACTGCTGGAGCTGGAGATAGAAAAAGAAGGCATGCGTATACGGCTCAAAAAAGAATCTCTGGAAACACAGGCAGGCGCAAAGCCGCACCAGACAGTGGCTATGCCGCATTTTAATGCGACTCAAGAGGCTGTTCAACCTCAAGAAAAAAAAGAAGAGCAGGCAAAGAACCTGGTCGAAATAAAAGCCCCTATGGTAGGCACATTTTACCGCGCGCCCTCTCCGGAATCTCCTCCTTTTATAGAGGTCGGCCAGAATATCGAAGTAGGACAAGTCGTCTGCATAATCGAAGCGATGAAATTAATGAACGAAATTAAATCAGAAATAAAAGGTAAAATAGTGGAAGCGCTCGTAGAAAACGGCCATCCGGTAGAATTCGGCCAACCTTTATTCCTTATCGAGCCTGCATAGGCAATAAATATGTTTTCCAAAATACTAATTGCAAACAGAGGCGAAATAGCGATACGCGTTATACGCGCGTGCAAAGAACTGAATATTCACACTGTTGCCGTATATTCAGAAGTAGATAAAGAATCTCTGCACGTAAGGCTGGCTGACGAAGCTGTCTGCATCGGAAGCGGGCCAGCCTCTAATAGCTACTTAAATATTCCGGCTGTTATAAGCGCTGCTGAAATAACTGATGTCGAGGCCATACATCCTGGATACGGCTTCCTGGCTGAAAACGCGCACTTCGCAGAAATATGCGAATCCTGCCAAATCAAATTCATAGGGCCGCCCCCTGAATCCATACGCCTAATGGGCGACAAAATGGCTGCCAGAGAAAACATGAGAAAAGCAGGCCTGCCTGTCACTCCCGGAAGCACTACTATAATAAAATCAAAAGAGGAAGCTTTGCGTATTGCCCATAGGGTAAAATATCCCGTAATCATTAAAGCTGCTGCCGGCGGAGGAGGCAAAGGGATGCGCATATGCCATAATGATGTGCGGTTAATCAGCGCGCTCATGACGGCCCAGGCAGAGGCAGAGGCAAGTTTTGGCAACCCCGATGTATACATCGAAAAATATATAGATGAACCGCGGCATATAGAATTTCAAATTATAGCGGATAACCACGGCAGAATAGTGCATCTCGGCGAGAGAGACTGCAGCATCCAGAGAAGGCATCAAAAACTGCTGGAAGAGTCGCCGTCTCCAGCCTTAGACAGCAAACTCAGAAAGAAAATGGGAGAAATGGTTATTCGCGGGACAAAAGCAGTCAATTACCGCAACGTAGGCACCATGGAATTCCTTCTGGATAAAAACGGCGATTTTTATTTTATGGAAATGAATACGAGGGTGCAGGTCGAGCATCCTGTGACAGAAATGGTTACAGGTATAGATATTATCAAAGAGCAACT
>Ga0172371_10014053_pt1 | contig 10352 bp, 5 predicted proteins | sample Lak12m_FD_114543 | JGI IMG/M metagenome (GOLD analysis project Ga0172371, IMG submission 114543) | Freshwater microbial communities from Kabuno Bay, South-Kivu, Congo - kab_022012_12m | ecosystem: Environmental > Aquatic > Freshwater > Lake | place: Democratic Republic of the Congo: South-Kivu... | reverse complement strand
CGGCTGGGGTATAGAGTCCGGCAAGGGGATCATCCGCGCGCGGGTAAAGGATGCCGCGGGAAGTTACATCGGCGGGGCGACGGTTACGGCGCAGGGGTTGAGCAAATCCTACCCGGTTTGCTATGACGATGCCTGTACGGCAACTGCCACCGCAACGGATGCGACGACCGGCCGCTATGTCGTCAAGAACGTCGATCCCGGCGATACGGTTACCGTAACCGCTCAAAAGAGTGGATGGACTTTCAATACGCGCACCTTCCATACATACGCCGACAGCATGCACCAGGGAGCGGTCACCGGCGCGGTGGCCGTCATCACCACGCAGCACCCCGAGGCGGCGACTATCCAGTCCCGGTTCGAGGCGGCCATGGCCAGATTCAATCTTGATGATTTTACCGACGCAACCGGATTTGGCGCGTTTGTTTCCTCAAACTTTCTGGACAGAGGGGAAAACAAGGCCCAGTTCATTGCCGAGGCCCGGCAGGCACTTAGCAAGTCCGGTCAGTTAACCTGGACGATCCAGAGCATTCTGGGCACGGGAGACTATGCCGAGGTGAACCTCCTCTGGACGGACGGCGAGTCAGATACCCTCTATTTTCATAAAGAGGGCGGTTTATGGATGTTGTACGGCAACCAGAAAAGGTTCGATGTTTGGGCCAATAGCGGTCATCAGATGTACTCATCGAACTCCACCCCCTACTGGGTCAGCCTCAGTGTCGAGGATCCTGCTGCCACTTCCGGATTGACGATTACCGGCGTCAACGTAACAGGACCAGGGCTTCCGTCCGGGGGCATCAGTCTTAATCATGACACTTTCTCCAGGCAGTGGCATTCCTGGAGCAAGAATTCTTTTGAGATGAATCTCAGCCCCCTGTGGGCTACCGAACCGCAGACGCCGCTGGATTACACCTTCACGATCAGCTATACGGGGGAAACGGGTACTTCTCCGGAGATACAGACGTTCCCGATAAAGTCCTTCGTGAACGTCGCCCCCCTCCAGAACAGCCTGACGCCGGTTGCCAACAGCACGGCGACGCAACCGCTTACGTTCTCCTGGGCCAGCGCCGGGGAAGGCTACCACTATAGGATAGAGCTGAATGACGCCAATGGGAACCGGCTTTGGGAGTCGTCCGATCTGACCGGCACGTCGGTTGTTTATGACGGTCCCGCGCTCGACAGCGGTCAGTATACATACAATCTTGTGACGAAGGACCAATACGGGAACAACTCCTTCATTTTTACCTCGTTTCAGATATCTGCGACGGCGACGGTTCCCGTGACCGGGAAGCTTTACAATTGGGCAGGTACGGCGCCGCTTGCAGGCGTTGTCGTCGATCTGCCGGGTAGCGATGTGCCCCAGTCAACGGTGACGGACGGAAACGGCAGTTTCACGCTCAACGTCGCCGCGGGGCAGAGTTTCTATCTGAGATTCCGGATGGCGGGGTTCCGCGATGTTTACACGGGAGATATAATTCTTAACGGGGCGATGGATCTTGGTACTTACAATTTGCCGACAGACGACGATTTGATCGGCTTTGCGCTGGAAACAGGCAAAGGTCTGATTGCGGGCCGCGTCCTTGACCCACAGCTCGGAAACGGCGGGCGGGTCAGCGGGGCGGTTGTTACGGCTGTTAGTTCCAGTCATCCGGCGGGCTACACGGTGACCTATCGGGATCCGCTCGGCAATCTCGGCGGAGCGGCTACCTACGGCAACGGGCGCTACTACGTCCTTAACGTGGACGGAGGTGAACCCGTGACGGTTGCCGCAATGAAGGCAAACCGCCAGCCGGTACAGCGAATCTTCCACACCTTTGCGGGGGCGGTGAACGAGGGCAGCCTCCGTCCTGCTGCCCCTGCTTATGATGTCTCCTTCAGCGGGACTGTCTATGATGCCACAGGCAGCCCCTTGGTCGGGGCGCTGGTTGAAATCGACCACTATCCGGCGAAATTTTCGACCTCGGAGGCAACAACAGGAGCTTATCAGTTGGGGAATTTGCCTCGGGACGTCAACATGAATCTCCGGATCACCAAAGAGGGGTATGTGCCGGCCTATACGGGCGGTTTCAAGCTGGGCGCGAGCATGGCGGCGGTGCCGCTTACGCTGTTCACCCGTGCAAATCTTGACGGCATGGGTGTAGCGGCCGGCAATGGCCTCATTACCGGAAGGGTGGTCAGTGATACGCTTCTGCCCTTGGCCGGCGCAGTAATAACGGCTGTGAGCAACAAAGGGCAGACCTACTCCATCAACTACGGGACGGGAGGAGAAACCGCGACAACCGCCGACGGCAGTTTCTGGATTCCCAACGTGCTGAGCGGGGATGTGTTGACGATTACGGTAGCTCATCCCAGTTATGGTTACCCAGACGCCACCTACCTGGAAGGGTATGCGGACGCCGTTACAGAGAAGCTCTTCAGGGGTTCGCTAAGCCGGGGAGACATCAGCGGTGGCGGCAAGGTCGATCTGGTAGATGCGGTTTTGGCCCTGCGGGTCATGGTCGGGATGAATCCCTCCGGAGTCCGGGACAAGTATCCGACCTCCGTGGCGGATGTCAATGGCGACGGCAAGGTCGGTTATCATGAACTTCTCTACATCCTGCAGTATCTCTCCGGGTTGCGCACCGGCCTTTCCACTCCAGGGACGGTTACGTCCGGAATTCCCTATACTGCCGATGCCAATACGGTTCTTCTCGATCACTTTGACGGCGCCACGGGTGCAAACATCCTTGCGTACAGTGAGACCGGCGCCTCCTGCGGCCCGGCCAAGCCTTCCGCCACTCCGAGTTTTTCTTATGGCGCGGCTCCCGGTGGGTTCAATCAGTCCCTTATTCAGAATCCCCCGGTTGGTCAACCGGCGGGCTCCGGCACCTATCTTCAGTATCCGGGCGGTCAGCTCCTCAGTCAGGACAATGGGACGGTCGAGTTCTGGACTTACATCGCTTCCTACAATCTCGGACTTCTGCAGCAGGGGCCGTACCCCGGTTCCTGTGCCGGATGGACATTCAGCATGGGGGTGAATGCCGCGGGCCAGCTCTATGCGGGCGCCTGGGCCGCGTTCAATATGACCTCCGGAACGACGTTAATGCCGCTGAACACTTGGACGCATGTAGCCGTAACCTGGGGAAGCGCTGGAGCCAAGCTCTATATCAATGGGGCGCTGGTCGGCAGCGATGCGAATAAGGAAATGCCTGCCGGTGGATACGGCGGCTCCGTGCTGGTGAATTACGGTGCTGGTTCGCAAACTACCCGCATTGACGAACTAAGGATATCCAATATTCAGAGAAGTGTCTTTTAATTGGGTATGTATGCCAGTTAAGATAGAGGAGAACGAAATCATGAGAAAAATCTTTGTTGCCACCTTGCTGCTTGTGATAGTTTTATCAGGTTGCAACACCATGCGCGGTATCGGCCAGGATATAGAGCGGGGGGGGCAGGCTATCGAGAAGGCGGCAAGCAAATAAAATAGTGGCTGTTTCCAATAAAACAAAAAATACGTTGACTATTTTGTTAGCGGTAGACTATAATCGACCTCCATTTTTGTACAGGCGGCGAACCAAAGAACACAGACGGGTACGGCAAGATGCGGATATTAAAAAACATATTGTACCTGACGATTGCCTTGGCGCTTCTGGCTACGGGATTCCCGGTGTTGCGAGGGGATGTCAACCTCGACGAGCGGGTTGATCTCGCCGACGCGGTTCTCAGCGTCCAGGGGGTGGCCCGCAGTGCAGATGATCCGGTCCTGTTCGAAAAGAGTGTTGGAAATGCCCTCATCTCTCTTGCCGCAGCGGCTGGCGTCCAGAAGACGCTGAAGGCCAATGGGAGCAGGGCGAACGGCAAACTGTCCCATGAGGCGCCGCCGGTGCTGCTCCTTACAGGTTTTACCCCCGGAACGTTGTGCGCGTCCGGGAGGCGTCCCGCCGGGTCGCCCTTTCTTTATAAGTCCATATGTCTTTCCCCGGCACCCCCCCCTCCCCTTGCTGTTTAGGTTTGAAGCGGCAGGCCGGCGCGTCTTCGGACGTGTCGGTTTTGCCGGTTTTTGCAGAGGCGAAGAAGGCCGCCGTAAAGGCTGCCGTCCCGAACGTTAACGGACAATAAACGCAGAAAGATGGAAACAAAAAAATACATAGTGAGGGTTGTTTCACTGGTCGCCTTGATCGCCGCGGCGTTCTTAGCGGCGCTTGGCTGCGCCGATGCGGCAATCCGTCCCGGTGTCAAGTACGAGGGAGGCAATCTTACCCTGGACGCCCGGAAAGCGACGGTGGGTGAATTGCTCGAAGCAATTGCCCGCGCCGCCGGCGTGGACGTCTTTATCGCCAAGGGTTTTCAGACGAAGGCAGAGGCGTTGACGCTGCAAATTGCCGACGAGCCCCTGGAAGACGCAATCAAGCGGATACTGTTCGGCTACAGCTACGCCGCGATCTATGAAAAGGAAGGAAGCGACTTCCGCATTGCCGCCCTGAAAATCTATCCCGAAGGCGGCGTCTCGGGAGCGGTTGTCCCGCTGTTTACCGGCGGTCGTACGCCAATCTACGAGGAGAAAGCCCGCCGCGGCGAGACGGTAACGGTTCTGGTAAATGCAGGGGGCGAAATGATCACGCAGGGAGGAATTGCCAAAAGAGGGGCGCTGGTTCCTTCGCATTCCATCGTAAACCCCGCGTTGGACCCGGAGGAGGCGCTTCGGAAACCGTGGGTCGCCCTGCAGCTCCAGCTTGAAAGCCAGGAGATGGCCCAGTTTCGCGACCTGCTTCTTTTGCAGAAGCGCGTGGAAGGCGCCCAGAACCCGGAGCTAAAAAGGTCGCTTTCGCTCATCTATGCGGATGAGACAAGCAAGTTCTACGCCGCGAAAAAGGCGAATTTTAACAAGATCGAATCACTGAGACGCATTACCCAATTCAGGGAAATAACGGGACAATAGTGGACAGCCCCGCGCTGTTCCCTCTTTCCAAGGAGGACCCAATGATACAGATAAGAAAAATTTCCGGACTGCTGACGCTGCTGATAGTCGCCTTTTTTCTGCTGGGCGGCCAGGCGGCGGCTTTGGACAAAAGCCTGACGGTGGGAAAGGTCAGCGGCGCGGTTGGCGCCACTGTTTCCGTTCCCATCACGATCAACGACGCCGCCGGTGTGGGGGGCGTCGCTTTTACAATGACCTACAATCCGACAGTCTTTGAGTTTCAGGGATTGGCGCAGGGGGGTAAGGTCATTACGGATGGTTCCAACACAAGCTATACACCAGATGAGTTGAAAACAAGCCTGTTTTACCAGGCCAATGACGAGGGAGCGTCGGCTTCTGCGCCTACCGGGCGGCTGCTGGTCGCCGCGGCCTCCGCTGATGGCCTGACCGGGAGCAACCTGGTTATTCTCAACGCCAGCTTCAAGATCAAGGGTGGCAGCGGCGAATACGCCATTGGGCTGCTCAGGACGATCATCCAGAATGCGGCAGCTGGCTACAGCGAGCCTGCATTTTTGCCGGCACTGGTGGGGACGTCAGCCAAGAACTCAACGACAGGCTTGTACGACACAACAATTTTCCCTGTTTATCCGGCGACTTTGGTTGCCGGCAGCATCACCGTCAATGCGGATAAATTTAACATAACCGGCACCGCCACCTACGGGGATACCACTCCGGCGACCGGCGCCACGGTGGTTTTGAAGCGCAACACGCTCGAAGGTTATGTAAAGGATGCTCAGGCAATTGTTGACGCTCAGGGCAAGTACGCCTTTACCGGTAAGCTGCCGGGAACCTATCAGGTATTTGTAATTTCCGGCGATCCCGGTTTCTACAATAACCAGAGTGCGGCGTTTCCCGTCACGAACGCGCATTACGCGGTGCCGAACATTGCCCTGCCGTCGCCCCAGCGGCTCACTGGTGCCGTTACGCTCAACGGCGGATATGTGGCGGGCCTTCAGGTCAAGGTGATGGATGGAACGAAGGTGGTCGGAGTTTATCCGGTCAATGCCGACGGGAAATTCCAGACGCCGCCTCTGCCTCCCGGTTCGTACTCCCTCTACGCGGTCTATGGCAATTTAACGTCCGGCCAGATAACAGGTACGCCGCTTGCCCTTAACTGGACGGCGCCCCTCTATTCGATCGGGGGAACGATCAGCGGCTTGACAGGCGAGGCAGCGGTTATGGCCAGCTCTGTGAAGGGTAAACTCCAGAAAACGATTAAGGTCACGGGCAGTCCGTACAGTATCGGGAATCTCGTTCCGGCCGATGATTACGTTGTTTCGGTGACGGCTGCCGGCGTTCCTGTGACCTATTACAATGGGAAGACCGATGTGGGCCAGGCTACCCCGGTGGTTCTTGACTCCACTGCGGGTAATAAAACCGATGTGAATTTCGATTTCAGCGCCACTACCCAGGGAACGATCAGCGGAACCGTTACTGAAAATTCTGCTGGCGCCAATATCGGCGTCTATGCCTTTGAAACGACCAACTTCTCGTTGACACAGGCCAGCGCGGTAAGCGGTGCCTACAGCTTCACCCTTGCCCCGGGCAGTTATGAGATATTTGTCATCAAGGACAACGGCAAGATATTCTATTACAGCAGTGCAGGCGCAACCCAGAACGAGGCGGAAACCACCATTATTAATCTTGCCGGAGGCGGCAGCGCGAGCGGCAAGAATATCGATATTACCGAATGCGACAATGTCTTGACCGGCAAGGTAGCCTACAAGAGCGCCGGTGGAGATCCCGCGGTCAATGTTATGATCACGGCGACCGGCACTGCCGGCAAGGGAATCGCCCTTACCGGTCAGGACGGAACCTACAGCATAGGTGGCCTCTGCCCCGGTAATTACCTTGTAGAGATGAATCCGCTCGACAGCAAGTATGCCGTCCAAAGCGTGAGTGTGACCGTACCGACGACGACGGCAGTCGAGACCTTCATTATCAATAAGGGATACGTTATCTCTGGGACAATCACCAATTCGGACGGTGGCAGCTCTGTGGCAAATGCGATGATCTATCTGCTGGATCAGCAGACGGGCGCCCTCGTGAACGGCAGGATGTATTTCTCCGACAGTTCCGGCAAGTACACGATAGCCGACATCCCCGACGGAATTTACACGCTGAATGTAACTCACGCCCTGTATCGAAGTTACAGCGAGGAGAATCTGTCCGTAATTGCCGACAAGCCGGACAAAAACATTCAACTGGTCAGGGGCGCCTATTTCAATGTCACCGTAACGGATGGCAGCAACGGCGGTGTGGCTTTGCCCGGCGCCCTTGTCATTGTCACCAGGTCAGGGGCGGTTCCGGTGTATGCCCTGACCGACACAAGTGGCAACAGCAAAATATACGGGTTTGACGCATTGAAGAGCGATTACATCATTCTGGTGCAGAAAGCGGGCTATGTTCGCCAGGTTGTGAAGAATGGAGCAAGTCTTACATGGTCGCCGACCGATGCGGGGACGGCGGTTCCTGTCAGTCTCCTGAAGCCGGCGGCGCTTTTCTCCCTGAGCGGAACGATTAAAAGCGATGCCAGCGGTACTCCGCCGGTGGTCGGCGCCTATGTCCTTATTTCAACAGTGGAGAAAGATTTCTTTGCCACGGCGGTCACGGACAGCGCCGGGTATTACAGCTTTGCACAACTTCCCCAGGCAGGCGATTATCGATTGGTTGTGGTTCCGGGAGGCGCCCTCCGGACGCAGGTGCAGACCGGCCTGAACTACACCGGCAGTACGACCCAGACCAATAACGTAACCATTCCCAGCGGCAGCACCATTACGGGTACCGTTACGAGAGCGGGTGATACGCCGATTTATGTCTTCCTGTACACCTCCGGCAATCAGTTTGTCGGTTATGCCAGGGCCGATGCCGCGGGCGCCTATAGTTTCACGGGGCTTGCGAGCACGACAACCTACAAGGTGCTGGCCGTTTCCTCCGGTTTCAGCCCCAAGTGGTATGGGGGGGCAACGGCGATCGGAGATGCTGCAGAAGTCAGTGCCGGCGGTACTGCCGATATAACATTATAACGCCTTAACCGGGAACCAGCCGGATGTCGGAGTCTTCAGAGACGCTCGGCATCCGGCATCCGACAACCGAATCTGCTTTCGCAATAAGGAGGCTACATGTATACTGCAAATGTTTGGAAAGATAGGGGAAGAAGGTGCTCGGCATGGCTCGTTTTTCTCTCCCTTTGGCTTATATCTCCCGCTGTCTGGGCGGCCCACGAGGTCGATAAAGGCGATATCACGGCGGATGTTGAGCTCAACAAGCTCACTAAATGGACTGATAATCTTGTGGTCCGCTGGAAAGCGCCCAGTATGGGGGCAGATATCTTGAACGGCTATTTTTACAAGTGGAGTGACTCCATATCAACGCTTAATGCAACCGATGGGTTGTTCACCGATTTCTCCGCTGCAGTGGATGGCACTGTGGCTACGGAGTTGGATCCTCCCAATGTGGTCAAGGACAAGGCGTCTCTGGCGAGCCTTGATTCGGGCAATGTTCTTTATCTGCATATAATCACTTATTACCTGGATATGACGATCAATGTTGGACAGCAGCGGGTCAGCGCCGATACCGTTTACGGACCGTTCCTGATCGACAACAAGGCGCCCGTCGGAACCGTCCGCATCGTGGACGGGGCCGGCAATGATATCTCCACGACCAGTGATACAAAGCTCAATCTGGAATTTTCGGCGGCGAAAGATCCCGTTACGATGTATCTGAGCGAGACAGGTAACAAGCCTGTCACAGGGACGGCTTACGTCAGTTCTCTGGTTTGGGATTTATCCGATACCACCGCCGGACTGAAGACCATCTCCGCCTGGTTTGAAGACTCCGTCGGTAACCTTTCCCAAATTGCGACCGACAGCGTTACGCTCCTGGCCGCAACCAACATCAGCCCCAATACTGCCACTATCGATCTGGCCGCCAGCGCCACCCAGACCTTCCGCGTTGAGGGAACAGACGCGGCTTACACCTGGTCGATCATAAACCCATCTCCGGAGACCTCCGGGGCCACGGTAGCGCAGATCACCAGCGGTAGCGCCGCCGCAAATTCTGTAACGGTTCAGGGCCTTGCCAAGGGAACCTTCAAGCTTCAGGCTGATCCCGACACGTCAGCTGCGGGGGACGAATTGACCAGCGGCACGATCAGTGTTGTGGAGACGACCAAAACTGCCAACATCTCACTGGCAGTTGGCTGGAATCTTATTTCTATTCCCTATCAGCCTGCCAACACCTCTATCGCGACGCTATTATCGGGCATTGCTGGTAAATACTCAATCGTCTGGGGTGAATTCAATCCTGCTACATCGGCGTGGAAAAATTACAACCCAGCGAAGCAGACCAACAGTTTGACTGCCATGGAGCCAAACAAGGGCTACTGGGTCAAGGTGACCGAAGCCTGTACCCTGTCAGCTACGGGTGCCATAGTGACGAGTAAGGGCGGCAGTTTGGCAAGCGGTTGGAACCTGATCGGCTTTGCCGGGGATGTCGATACGGCTATAACGACGGTTCTTGCCGGTATTTCAGGGAAGTATTCCATTGTCTGGGGCGAGTTCAACCCGGCAACATCTGCCTGGAAGAATTACAACCCAGCGAAGCAGACCAACTCCCTCAACACTATGGGGGCGGGAAAGGGCTACTGGATCAAAGCATCGGAATCTTGTTCCTTGTCGTATTGATAATCAATATTGGAGATGGAGGGAATTATGAATTATCAAAGGAAAAAACAACTTTTCTTGAGTATGGCATTGCTGATCTGTGGCATCTTTGCAACCGTCGCATTTGCCATTCCATCCCTGCCTCATAATTTATGGGGTACTGTCAAGGATACCGGGGGCGCATTGATGGGTGCGGCAGAGATCACCGTGAAGCTGAATTCCAGCACCACGGTGAACCAGGTCACCGACAACCTTACCGGTCTGACCGGTGCGAGTGCCGTTGCCGATAGCAGCGGCAACTACGATATCAACCTGATAATGGACGACCCGGATACGGGGGCGGTCGAAGGCGCCAAGGCCGGTGACGTCGTTCATATATTTATCAACGGTTCGGAATCCAAGGAAACCAGGGACGGTTCACTTGTTGTGGTTGCTGGCGACAGTACGCAGAAAAATATCAGCGTACAGCCTAAGGTTTTGCAGAGCATTGCAATAACAGCCCCGGGCGCCACAGTTGCGGTTGGTGAGACCCTTTCTTTTACGGCTACCGGTACGTATGATATTGGAAATCCTGAAAGTATTACGAACAGCGTCACCTGGACGCTTGAAACCCCAAGTCCGGCCGACGCGGCTGCCTTTGACGCTGTGACAAAGGGAAAGCTGAATGCCCTCAAGGCTGGTTCGGTCAGCGTCAAAGCAACCTCAGGAGCCGTTTCCTCTTCCACCTCCGCGGT
>Ga0172371_10014052_pt1 | contig 10352 bp, 6 predicted proteins | sample Lak12m_FD_114543 | JGI IMG/M metagenome (GOLD analysis project Ga0172371, IMG submission 114543) | Freshwater microbial communities from Kabuno Bay, South-Kivu, Congo - kab_022012_12m | ecosystem: Environmental > Aquatic > Freshwater > Lake | place: Democratic Republic of the Congo: South-Kivu... | reverse complement strand
CTTGCTGCCACCCCGCCTGAACGGCGTCAGTCGGGCAGATCAATAGTAAAAGAACATCTGCATTTTAATGTAGATTAATTCCAATGTCAACAATAATTACGGCATTTCACGGATTTCGGATAATCTAAAATAAAGGCATAGTGGAAAAGTTGTAATACTTACGCAGAAGATTCAACGGCTTGATCGTCTGCTAATATCCAAACTTTGGTATAGTCTCTCCTGACCTGGTTTAACCCATCCGCCGAACCCCTGAACACCTAAAAAAAATATCTATATCCCATCGGAACGTATCCGGGTCACTTCAGAACGTATCTAAATCCCATCGGAACGTATCCGGGTCACTTCAGAACGTATCTAAATCCCATCGGAACGTACCTATATCCCTTCGGAACGTATCTATGTCCCTTCGGAACGTACCTATATCCCTTCGGAACGTACCTGAAGACCAAGTAAAAGTATCCTGAGATCAAAATCAGGGAGTCATATCGCTGCGAAACTGACTTTAATGTAATTATAACATCCCAGAATAAAAAAAGAACCGGCCGGAGTTTCAGAGAATAACGCTGGGGCAGCACTCGGTTGACTCCGGCCGGCTGAATGACCTCGTCCATTAACCCAGGGAGGACTAATGTCGAAATTAATTACTGATTCGTACTACTCTCCTCTTCGGCTTTCCGGCCCTGGTTCTCAAAGCGTTTCCGCAAATCCTCATATACCGTTTTGGCGTTGGGGACGTTGTTCTTGGCAGCTATCTTGACCGAGTCGTAATATTTCAGGGCTGCCTTGTAACAATCGCTGCCTAACATCAGGCGCGTGTCGTTCAGATTATCGTCGGTTTCCCTGACGGGAATCCACATTCCGGTTACAACCGTATCCGCCAGGTAATCGGCGCTAAGTTCGTCCAGATCCAAATAAGCCGGGATGAATTCCGGGTTGGTTTTGCAGTATTCGATCACCTTCGATACGAAGGGGATCGTCTTATCGCCCATTTTGAGAAGAGCCTTGCGTTGTTCCGGTTTGAGAGAAATCAGATAGGGTTTCAGCTGCGTCGCAATTACATTAATGGCATTTGTCACCGTTTCGATGACTTCCTGCGGGATCACGATCGAAATTAATCCGTCGTTAACCATAAAAATCTACTTTCGTTTTGGTTAATCTATAATGCCAAATTCCCGGCTCTTCAGCCGCGGAAAAGTAAGCTCTTTTTTTTAATTAATGCTGCCGCCCGAAGGAGACTAATCTTACCGGAAACCGAAATCAGATAGTTGACGGAATATGAGCGGTATTTTTTCCATAATAACCGGAATGATGTTAAGGGATATTTTGATTAAAATCAAGGAAAATATTCGGCAACGGACAGGGCAAGTCTGACGGATATATCGGGTGGTCAGGTTTCGGGCATATTCTCAACCTGGCTGCAGGGCTCTGCTCGGTAGCGCAGGAAGAAGGGTCACTATAGTCGGGGTGAAAAGACCTGAGCAATTCTTCAGTCATCCGTCAAAGGCCGGACTCCTCTTTAAGAATGACAGACTAATGGATTGTCATCCTGATCCTTCTCTGTCATCCTGATTTCAATCTCGCTACAGGGCTCGGCTCGGCAGCGGACAGACGTTCCGGAGCAAGAGACCCGGAACGAGGTTTAAAACTTTGCCAGATCACCCATCACAAGATACTTTTGAAAAATGACTTGAACGTTTTGTTTTACTGACTGATAACTTTTGTTAGGTCGTTTGAATATTTACTAAAATGGTTTGACCAAATGGCCAGGTCGTCTTAATTTAAATCATTAACACAACTGACTTTTCTGTATCGAATGCCGTCAAATTGACTAAAATGCGCCTTTCCGCATTGTATCTTCTGTTCTTCACTAGGACGAAGTTCTTCGTCTTTGGATTTAGTTTCGGCAACGAAATAGATATTCTTCTCGCCTTTTTTAACAACAGCCCAATCCGGATTATAAGTTCCGATTGGCGTATTGATCTTGAACCAATACGGTAGTTTAAAATAAAACTCAATATTTTCACTGCTTTCGCAGTCTTTGGCAAATTTGTTTTCTATTTTACTGTCAAGCGGAATATAATTTTCATAAATCGTCTTGTCTCTGGCTTTTTTCTTTCCTTCTTCAGACTGCTCTGCTTTCCCGATTATATGAGTAAAATTATCAATATATATATCAAAATCTTTATCATCGAACAAGGTCATCTCATAAATTACATTACCAATTTTCTCATACTTAATTCCGTCGATCATTAATTGATTTAGCACCTTCTTTATGCTGACAACGGCGTTATCCATAAACATCTGCGGATTGATGAGTAGCTCAGGTAATCGTTCTGATTTTAACAAAATCTCATAAATCGTCGAACGAGTTAGTTCAGTTTTGCTCTGTATATATGCTAAAATATCGGGGATTTCAAAATCACTTCCATAATCAACCGGTAAACTTTCAGCGATTAGTTTTCCTTCGATACCTTCGTTACTGATTAATATCTGTTTCTTGATTGAAGTAATTATTGGCTTTTTGGTTTTATCCATTTTATTGACGGCTTTGGATGCAAGAGACACCAGATTCAGAGTATCATAAGCGACGCTGTATTTCGTTTTATATCTGATTTTCTCCCAGATTTCTAAAAATTTAGGATCGGCTTCAAATCCTTTCCGGTAATTGACTTTTTTCTTGTCATTTTTATTCTTGGTTCTTCCGGTAAAATCAACCCCGCAGTCTTCCTGAATTTCTTTCTGTAAGGCTTTTGCAAAATCTTCATAGCGCTCGTTGGCAACGACAGTTAATCTATTCAAATTACGGTCAAAGATTCTTTCGCCATCCTGATTGACACATAACCGCAACCCCCGCCCGATTTCCTGCCGTTTTTTTAACTCCGATTTGGTTTCGTTTAAAGTACAAATCTGAAATACGTTCGGATTATCCCAGCCTTCCCGTAATGCCGAATGACTGAAAATAAAACGCAGGGGTACATTCAAATCCAATAATTTCTCCTTATCCTGCATGATCAACTTGTAGGTATCGTCGTCTGACTGAGATTCGCCTTCAGTATCTTTAACTCTGCCCTTGTTATCCTGAGAGAAATAGCCGTTATGAATATCGTCGAATGAATAAGGAATCAATCCACTGTAAACCGGTTTTCCGATTTCTCTCTGGTAGATTTCTTCAAACCATTGCGCTATCTTACCCTTGATTGGATTCCCGTCGGAGTCATATTCCCGGTAATTTTTCACCTTATCAATAAAGAACAAGGACAGTACTTTTAACCCTTTGTTCCGGTAATATTTTTCTTTTTTCAAATGTTCTTCGACGGTTTTAGTAATCATAAAACGCATGATTTCGTCATTCAGACCGCCCTGTGTTTCACCCTTTTTCAGTACTATTCCATTACTCAGTTCGATTTGTTCATTACCAAAGTCGATTTCATAGACTTTCAATCCGTCGTATTTATCATTTTGATTTGAAAGTAAGAACAGATCGAGATTTTTACGGGACACCGAGACAGATTTCCGCTTTACACCTTTATCTGTAAGAACATCAATTTTTAAAACAGCTTTTATAGAATTTCCGATCCGGGTAATATTCTCGACCTGTATATACGGAGCATTAAAGTCATTTTCCGTGTAAATGGAATCAACCTCAATTTGTTTTACCAATCCCAGATCATAAGCTTTTACCGGGTTCAGCGAATACATCAGGTTATATAAATTCGTATGGGTAGCCGAATAGCGAAGCGTACAGAGCGGATTTAGACTTGAAACGGCTTTCTTCCGTATATCGGTTTCCATATTCTGCGGTTCATCCACGATCACAATCGGCCGGCAACTTTGGATGAATTCAATCGGTTTTTTACCGGTCAGTTTATCATTCGGTTTATTGATAATATTCTCATCTTTTGCAAATGAATCGATGTTGATAACCAATATCTGGATCGTATTAGCGGAAGCAAAACCCCGCAGATTGGATACCTTCCGGCTGTCATAAACATTGTAGGTAACTGGGATTTTATTATAAAGACTTTGAAAATGCTCGGCGGTGATTTCCAGGTTTTTCAATACGCCTTCCCGGATGGCGATAGACGGCACTACAATCACGAATTTTAAAACCATACAGCCTGTTCAATTCATAAATCGTGCGCAAATAAACATAGGTTTTACCGGTGCCGGTTTCCATCTCGATGGAGAAATTCCAACCGTTGCTCAGGATTTCCGCCGATGATAGAACATTCAGATCGTTTCGTTTCTGAATCTGCTGAATATTATCTATCAGCTGTCCGAGATCGGAAAAATCGATCTGATTGCCGATTCCGTTTTCAGTCAGCAACGAACCGCTCTGCTTATGCGAAAATTCAAAATCGCCGCTATTCAGGGATTGACCTTCGAATATATCAGTGACTGCCTTTATCGCCTCTAACTGGAATTCCTGATTGCTATCGAAATGGAGTTTCACAAGTAATTATTTTCTTTTAATTATGGCAACGAATAGTTCTTTATCAACGTCATCAATAAAATTAATTTCCGGATAAGAATTTAGTGCTCTTGGAATACCACTTCCAATTCCAACATAAGGTAGCAAATATCTTGCATTAGAAAATAAAATTGGATTACGAGCAATAGACGTTCCTGACTTGATTTTTTCAACTGTAAGAGTATTAGGGAGTTTTCCCGGACTGTTTATTTCAATGCGATTATCAAAAATGAATAATTTAATTGATGACTTAATAAAATAATCACGATGAATTAATGCATTTACTATTAATTCTTCAAATACCTCTTTAGGAATTTCTAATTCTCCTAAACTGTTAAATGATTCTCTAACTTGTATCTTTCGAAGATTTCGATAAATGAAACTCATCGTCTTATCGTATAATTCAGACAAGTTTCCTTCAAATGGTGGCTCATTGTCTCTGTATTCTTTTCCTGCAATATCATCACCGACAAACGCAATACAATGAACAGAAAAAACGGGTTTGAACAACTGTGGTTTTTTACCAAATAATAATAAACCTGCAAGAGTAAGTTTTTCATCTCTAGCAAAACCCATGTTGTTTAGAATCTGTGGAAGCGATTGTCCTAACTCATTAAAACTTTTTCCTGTCTTTCTTTTAACAAATTCTTTAAAGAATTCAATGTCAATGTCATTACTTGTAGTGTTATCTAATGGCTCTTCATCGGCTGCAAGATTTCCACTACTTTGAAGCATTCTGCGTAATTCATCGTTAGAGACCACTTTTCTTTTATCTGGCCCATTTTTAACATACACAATTCCATTTCGATCCTTATATGGTTTATTAACACCCTTTTCAATATGTACAACAATAATATTCTGATTATTAGCAGCTACTGTTTCAGTCTTAATATTTATTGGAGGAAAGACTTTTTGAGTAGCAGTATTGACCAGATCTCTGTTTGTGGTCCCAATATCTTCAAAAGATAATCCATTTAGTTCCCCTGTTTTATCATTAATCCCGATAAGAATAATGCCACCGTCAGTATTTGTAAAGGCAATCATCTCTTTTGCAAGATCATCAAGATGAGGAAGCCTTTCTTTGAATTGAACTTTGCTACTTTCACCTCTCGCAATAATGTCTAAAAGTTCTATTGATTCCATAATTCATAAATCCTTTTCCGTTTTTCAAATGCCTCATCTCCGCCTTCCATTATCGTAACAATGTTTTTACGGATGTTGATGTCATCAATACTTCCAAAATTTGCATATATTTTTTTATTTTCATAACTACAACTTATAATCTGTTCGCAATCGCCAAGAACTGGAATATTTGGATTGTGTGTGGCAAAGATGAATTGCGTTTTTGTTTTTAAATCGCGTAATACTTTTATCACATCATCATAAATTGTTTGGTTATCCAAATCATCTTCTGGTTGATCAATAATGATGATATCATTTTCTTTCAGAGAGAGAAGGAAAATAATTAAAGCTGATGCTCTCTGACCAAGAGAATGTTCAATTAATGGTTTATCCTTATAAAATATTTCGAAGTAATCCGGCACACGGTAGGTTACAAAGGTTCCGATATTTTCATTAAAGCGAGTTTTGAACGTGTTGAATTGATTGCCTCCCGACAAAATATCGCTCACTTTAGTTGCAGTCGTAAGTTCATTTAAGTCGCGGAATATTTCAATCAAATCTGAATACTCATCCACCAATGTCTGTATGTTCTGTTCTCGGATTCCAGTCCCCCTGATACTATCTTTTAAAAACTCTTTAAACTTTTCTTTGTCACCTTTGAATTTCATTACAATCCTAATTGAAGATTGATCGGCATTTATTTTTTCAATTTCTTCATTAACAAGATTGAACTCATCATTCCATAACTTTTGTAATTGGGTTAGGGAAACAATTAACTGTTTTTGGAGTTGAGATGTTTTGCCTTTTATTTTTTCCAATTCCGTTAATTTGAATTTAGTATTCTCCAACTCTTTCGTGAATTTGACATAATCATCTGCCTGAATATTAGGAAGGTTTATATCTCTTTTGATTCTAGAAAACTCTTCTTTCAAATCTTCATACTTGTTTAGGAACTGTTTTTCAATAATAGAAAGATTTGCATTCTCTTTATTCATCTGAGAAAGCAAATGTGGTAATTGATTAAACAGTTTTGTAAAGTTTTCAAAAGAATGGTATGCTTTTTCAATGAGGTCAGCATTCTCCTTTGACTGATATCCCAAATATGATTTGAAGTTATCGCGATAATTGGAAATAAATTCTTCCAGATTAGTGATCAATTCCTGCTCAAACTCTTTCAAGTTCTTGAAACGGTTTGCATCTTTATCAAATTCAATCTGTCTGTTCAATTTTTCATCAATATTTTGTTCGGTAAATACTTTAAGGCTGTATTCTAATGACGCTTTTTTAGCTTCGACATCTGGTTTTTGGGCAAGTGATCTATTCTGCCGTGAGATGTCGTTTAAAATATTTAGAACTTCCGCATTTTTCTCTTCTATTCTTTGTCTGTGAACTTTTATTTTTTCACCAATCAGTTGATTAATTAAATTCTCAATATTATTTGAGCCTTTAATATTCGAAAGATCTTTCTGACCAAAATAAAGCGGTTTCTTTAGAATGCCTGGGGTTATCTTCAGGCTGGGATTGAGAATTCCATTTTCATAAATATTAGTTCGATCACCATATATTTTTTCTGCAATAATAAGACTTCCCCGATGGTCAATTATTTCTAGCCTTGTCTTACCACCACTGCCAAGAAAATTTGTAATAAGATTATTTTTATATTTTTTATCTTCATCAAATAATGTTTCAGGAAGGGATATGTCTAATGCATACCGAATTGTTTCCAATATTGTAGATTTGCCACTGCCACGAATCCCTATAAAATTATTCATACCAGAACTAAGGGATATTTCTTTAAGGTCTTGCTTACTACTAGTAAATGAAATTGATTTTATATATGCTTGGGTGAGTGATGGAATTTCTTTTTTCACTCTGTATTTAAAGTCCATTAACGAGTATTTTATCGCATCAAAATTAAAAGCGCCGATTTTAACAAATGTATTTTCACTTCTACCTATTTCTTCTATCGATTTTGGATCCGATCCTTCAACGAATGCAGGAAGTTGATTTTTAAACCATGTATTTAGATTCGCAATTTTATCACGAGTACGAACCTTTTGAAAACCTAGAACTGCTTTTCGGAAGAGCGGATTTTCTGCAAACTCAGTAATTCTTCCACCATTTAATTCCTCTAAGAATCCACATCTTTGTTCAATATGAGCCATTATGATGAAATAATTTTTCTCGAATTTATTAAGCAACTCAATTGTTTGGATTAAACTGTGATTTGATCTGCCGTTTTTATTATCATAATTTGTTTTACCTGAAAAAGTTGACGTCAGAAACTGATTAATCAGATCGTTCTCATTCTCAAACCATTGTTCAGGATCAAATATTATAAGAGAATGAATACCATTTGAACCATCGTTAACTGAAAGCTCCACTCCGGGTAAAATATAAATTTCTTCTTTACGTGCTTTTTTAGAAAGCACTTTATATTCTGAATAAGCAAATTTGTTGTGATTAGTGACTACAGCAAGAGAAATTTTTTCCTCCTTCAGTTTCTCTATGTAAAGATTTATAAAATCGTTTTCAGCGCCGGAATATTGAAATTCTTTATCCTCTTTAGTATGTAAATGAAAATCTGCTCGAAGCCAGGTTGCTCCGTTTTCAAAAATATTTTTCATCATTTTTTCTTCCATTTTTATATCGTCCTGAACTCTATCCCGTTATCCCGCATCTGCAGGACGGTGTTGGTTTTTAATTGATCGTGGCCGGCGAAAAGCTTATCCAGCATGATGACCTTTTTCGGTTTAGCTGAAATGACGTCATCAATTAACTCCTGATCCACTTTCTCCAGGGCAATAACCAATTCGCCGTCGTTTACCACATAACAATTATTCTTTGACTCTATTTTATCCGTCAGTAGATAACCAGCCTTGAGAATTAACTCAAACAGCATATTTTCTTTAGTGCTGTTTTCCTTAACCGGATTCGTAAAGGCATTCAGCTGATTCTCCAGATTCTCAGTTGTGACTTCCGCCCCGCGCCAGATTTTAAAATTGGACGGCGCCAGTTTGAAAACCTTAAATCCCAGATCCTGTTTCTTCTCATGCAGGCTGAGTTGTCGGCTTTCATCCCTGATTTTCTTGATCACCCGCCGGATGCGTTCCTTGCCAATTTCGGCAATCGTCTTATACCCGGCTTTATACGCTTCGGAATCTTCCGCACACTTCTCCGGCATCTGCACCATTATAAATTTACGATGCCCGCCGTCCTGCTTATTCAAATCCAGAACCGCGTGAGCCGTCGTACCGGAACCGGCAAAGAAATCAAGAATAATGTCATTTGGTCTTGTTGCAATCTGTTCAAGTCTTTTTATCAATATTGATGGTTTTGGATAATCAAATAAACCTGGCAATCCAAGTAATTCATCCAGTTCACCTTTTGCTGTAGATGAATCACCAGCAAATGATCTTGAGAAAAGAGTTACTGGAACTAAACCTTGTTGAACTTCAGAAAAGTATCGTTTCACCATCGGATATGAACTATCTTCTCCCCAGACTACTTCATTATTATTGACTTTCTCTAGCCATGTTTCCTCACTAAATGACCAGTATCTACCTTTGGGTCTCGGCAGAATAACACCATTTGGTTTCCTAACTTTATAATCAACACTATAGTAATTATGAGCCGTTATAGGATCTAATTTCCATGGACCTTTTGGATCATTATCCGGGTTTTTGTATGCATCTGTATTTTCGCGAGGTATAAGTATTCTATCCCATACTTCCTTAATTTTTGCGTATGCGGTGATATAATCATGACTTACAGAAAAATATTTAGATGAATTTTTTCTTGTATGTACTTTTTCCCATATAATTGTCGCAATAAAATTTTCCTCACCAAAAATCTCATTCATCATCAGGCGCAGATTATGGACTTCATTGTCGTCGATATGCACGAAAATAACTCCGTCGTCAGTCAGCAGGTTTTTGGCGAGAAAGAGGCGCGGATACAGCATGCTCAGCCAGTTGCTGTGGAAGCGTCCGCTGTCCTTGCTGTTGCGGCGGAAGAAACCCTCTTTGGTCAGATAACCTTCTTCATCGACATCGCCGATCCTTTTCTGGTAATCCTCTTTGCTTTCCTTAAAGCTGTCGGGATAGATGAAACTGTCACTGCCGGTATTATAGGGCGGATCGATGATTATACATTTGACTTTACCATAATAGGATTTCTGCAGGACTTTCAGGACTTCAAGATTTTCGCCTTCGATGAAGATGTTTTCGGTAGAGTCGAAGTTGACGGACTCTTCCGGAACCGGTTTGAGCGTCGCTGTCGTGGATTGCTGGAGAACTCGAAATGCGTCGGACTTGCCGGCCCAGTTCAGGACATAGCGTTCGTTGCGGAATTCGATATTTTCCCTGCCGAGGGCGGCCTGGAGTTTCTCCCAGTCGATTTGATCCTCGGTAAAGGCTTCCGGCAGGATAGCCCTGAGTTCGTCAATCTTTTGTTGTTTAACGTCTAACGATTTCCCGTCTATTTCCATGGTTTCCTCTTTCGTAACACAATCATTTCATCATAAATATAACGATTCTGGAATTAATTTTCTATCGATGATTTTGGTGACGTTGAATTTAATCTTACTAAAAAATTATCTTCTTGGACTGGAAAAGCTATTATTCTGCGAATAATTCAAATATCGTTTGATATCATGAATTATTTAGCGGGACGAATAAGTATCTCTTTTCCGATAATTAATCAGCCGTTTGGAATAATTAATTACTTCACGACGATGCTGACGATCTTATTTTTGATG
>Ga0172371_10014049_pt1 | contig 10353 bp, 8 predicted proteins | sample Lak12m_FD_114543 | JGI IMG/M metagenome (GOLD analysis project Ga0172371, IMG submission 114543) | Freshwater microbial communities from Kabuno Bay, South-Kivu, Congo - kab_022012_12m | ecosystem: Environmental > Aquatic > Freshwater > Lake | place: Democratic Republic of the Congo: South-Kivu... | reverse complement strand
CGCGGTCCACACAGTCTGGCCAATACGGGGAACTCCGGTCATGGTCCGGAACTTGATCATCCAGAATGGGCGGCCGTTCAACCCCGCGCGTTCCTGCCTGAAGAACACCGGGCCGGGCGACGTGAACTTGACAACCAGCCCGATGACCACCAGAAGAGGCAGAAGCACGACTAGCACAACTGAGCACACCACGACGTCAAGCAACCGTTTGATCGCGAGCTGGGCCGTCCGCCAGCGTCCGGCAGAACTGCGCCGGTCGCCGGTCTTCCGTCTCCGGTCCTGACTAGTAGACATCAGAGTCGCTCATCATCAGGTGCCAGTTCCGGAAGTCATATGCCGGGTGGCTCAGAGGGGCGTCGCCCAGTACTCGCACCACGAAGTAGACTACCGGTGCACCGGGCTGGAACCCGAGCCGCTCGAGTTCGATGTGTAGCGGGTCTGCCGGGTTCAGCCACATACTCACCGATTCCAGTCCCTCTGCCTGCGCCAGGCGTGCCGTCTTGGTCGTCAGAGCCACGCCGACTTCGGTATCAGGTACGGTCAGCAAGTCCACTATCTGCAGATCGCGGCCGTAGGTCTTCAGCACAACGTAGCCGAGCAGTTCTGCGTCATCAATGTAACCAAGAGTTCGGTACTGCGCGCCTGGGTTCAAGCTGAACCGCCAGTTCAGATACCGGCTGTCGCGCTTCACAATCACCTCGTAGCGGTCCTGGACCCGTGCCCAAAGCCTGTCAAACCGCGCATCAAATCCCGGCAGCTCCTCAACGTGGACGTCCCTCCTGTCTTCGGTCCCCGAAATCCTGTCCTTCATCAGCAGACTGAACCTCGGTACCTCGTGAACGTCGACAAGTCCCAGTTGGCCCACAAGCAACCGGTGGGCCGGGCGGAACGCGTCAGGGAACGCATAGAAGATGGACATGCCCTGCTCGGTCATCCTCTCGAAGCAGCGTTTGTACAGCAGTTGGTAGAGCCCGCGGCCACGGTAGTCAGGGTGCGTCATTGCTGTGCCGCCCAGACCACCACGCGTCTCCCGCCCGTTGCACTGCACGAAGACCGGCGAGACGCCACAATGGGCACAGAGCACTTCTCCGCTCCAGGCCATTTCTATGACGCCCGGGCCGCCTGGACTGCCGAGAAATCGCCATTGATAGCACTCGACCAGCATCGTCTGGCCAAATGCGACCTCAAACAGCCCGGCCACCGCACGCTCATCGCCTGACATGCCCGATCGGAGTTCCAGATTGCCCCCCATTTGGCTAGTATTCACGTCCGTTCTTCAACTTGCGGGCGGAACCGCGGCTGTTGGTATCGCGCAGCAATGCCCGGTAGACGCCTTCGATGCCAGCCCAGATCGGTTCGGGCCTGAAATCGCGAACAGCCCGATCCTGCCCTGCCCGACCCATCCTGTGTGCAAGCTCACGGTCGCTCAGCAGGTGCAGCAGTGCGCGGGCCAGCGCCGCGGGGTCATCGACCGGTACGACGATACCGGTAACCCCATCGACTACCGTATCGACTGCGCCGGTGGCATTTGTGGTGACAACCGGCTTGCCTGCGACCGCTGCTTCAATCGCCACGGTGCCGAACCCTTCGCGATGCGACGGGAAAGCCAAGATGTCCATCAGATGGAAGTAGGCACCTGCATCCTCAACCTGCCCGACGGTGACGATGCCGGGCGTTGTCTCGATCATCAACCGAGTCTGCCTATCCAGTGGGTCGCCGTCCTCGTAAGGCCCCACCAGCAGCAGGTGAAGCGACGGGAATCGAGTCCTTAGCCGCGTGTATGCTTCCACGAGTTCAAAAATACCTTTGTCTCGAACGAGCCGGCCGACAAAGCCGACCACCGGCGCGTCGCAGGGAATGCCGAGCAGACCACGCAGGCGACATGCCTCTGATAGACGTTCGGGCGTAGGCAGGAATCGTTCTGCCACCACGCCGTTGCTGCTGCCCGTACCCAAGATGCAGACCTTCTGCACAGAGACTACCCCAAGCCCCACGGCTCGCCGTAACAGGCTAGGGCTTATGCACATGACTCGGTGCGCACAGGCACAGGAAAGGAACTCGGCCAGCCTCATCACGGCCTTTTTGACGCCACCTAGCGTCTCGGACCTCAGTCCCCTTAACACATGGACCCGTCGCGGCACGCCGGAGAGCACCGCCGCCATCCCGGCAAGCAGACCGGCTTTCCCGGCGCTCGCGTTCACCAATTCTGGACGCAACTGCACGAACAGACGCCAGAGCCTGCACAGCGAGACGAAGTCGCGAAGAAGCGATATCTCCCGGAGCATAGGGATTGGGTGTGCCACAGCGCCTTCCCTCTCGGCCGCGTACAGAAGCTCAGGACCGGGCGAGCTCACCAGATGAACGTCGAATCCGCTCCTGCGCATGTGCGCAAGTTGACCTCTAAGCAGCACTGAAGCACTGATTGGCGCAGTGACCGCATAGACCAACCGTGTCGGGCGTCGGCTCGCCTTCACGCCGCCCCCTGGCTCTGACGAACTCCTGTGTCAAGCCCTAATATCAGCCGGACTTTGCCGCCCGCCGTTCTCGGGATAACCGCGCATGGCTCAAGCCTGACTGTCGCGGAGGAACCCAGCCGACTCCGGAACTCCTCCATGACCCGCTGCTCTTCATCGGGCTTCAAGCGCCCAGAGATAGGCACGTAGCGGAATATGTACTCGCTCTCGGCTATTTGCTCGATCTGCGACTCCGCGATTCGCGAAGGAACGACATATAGCAGCGTGCTCAAGCTGGCGCTGCCGATAACACCTCCTGCGGGTGAACGCAGGACATCAGACTCCCGTCCCTCAATTCTCTCGACTACCGGCATCTGCCTTCCGCACGGACAGGACTGGTGCTCAGCGAGTATCGCCATATCGCCAATTCGATAGCGTACAAGCGGCATGCTCCTCTGCCTGAAGCTCGTGACGACCATTTCGGCGAGCACGCCTGGCCCGGCAGCTGAGCCGTCCGGCTTGATGAACTCCACTATTCCTGATTCTGGGTTCAGGTGCATGCTTCCAGAAGGGCATTCACAGATAACGGGGGCGCCCTCTGAACTCCCGTAGAAATCGAAGACTCGGCTGCCGAAGGCCCATTCGATTGCCCTACGTTGATGGGCAAACAGAGTCTCTCCGGTGACGATAACGGCTCGCGGCCGTTTCCGCGCTGCCAGCCGATGCGTGTCTGCGTGCTTCGCCACGGCGAACAGCGCCGACGGAGAACCTTCGATGTATACGGGGTCGAACTTCTGAAGGGCAGCCCAGTAGTCGGTCAGTGTGTCTTCCCTCAAATGGTAGACCGAAAACAACAACTGCCTCTTTGCCGCGTTGTAGCGCCAGAATGGCGACGAGGAATGCCGGCCAAGAAGTACTCTGTTCGTGAACCGGACAGATCTTTGGTTTGTGGTCACGCCTGCCCAGCGAAGGTGCCTTTCGACAAAGGCCATGGAGAACTGCATCGAATCGACGTCGGTCGGCCAGACCAGAGGTGATCCGCTCGTACCGCTTGTGTGGCCCTCCTCGAAACCGTGCCTCAGCCTTGTTCGGTTCAGGAAGTAGTCCGTGCTCGTGCGCAGCAACGCCCCGTCCAAGAGCGGAACGTCGCCAAGGTCGCCCAAGGAAAGCGTATCAAGTCTACCCGAGATGGGGGAAAGGGCATCGCGGTAATATGGGACTGCGCTAGCTGCTTCTCGCAGTAGCCGTCTGAGTTCGACGGTCTGCATTGCCAGAAACTCCTGCGCCGACAGCCACTGACTTCGCATCAGTTCTCCCACATACCGCCTGTATCTAGGTCCGTAGCGCTTGGAGGCCAGGGTGACTCCCTTTGCGCTGACCAGGAGATTCTGCACGCTGACCGGCAAAGAGCGATAGACGGAGGACAGGATTCCCGCCATCAGCGACGGCCTCCCCAAGAGTGGTCAACGATCCCTTTGCTCTTGCGCTGCCTCTTCAGGTACTCCTCGGTGCACCTCCGCACGTGTCGATAGAGCTCATTCCGTCTCTTCTGCAGCACGTGCTGATGGTATTCCCGCGCCTTCGTCAGATTCCGTTCCGACATCTTATTCATCCGTTCGGGATCGCGCAGCACCTCCCGAATTCTGCGCGAAAGGGACTCTGCGTCATCGGGCCCAACCGTATCCTCAGGTGGCAGCAGTTCTGGAATCCCGCCGACGGTCGTCCCTATACAGGGAAGGCCCAAGGCCATGGCTTCCAACACCGCTCGAGGAAGACCCTCAGTCCTAGAGGGATGAACGAACACGTCAGAACCCGCGACGACCCGGCGTACGGCCTCTGGTCCAGGCAACTCGCCGGTGAATGCTACTCGACCATTCAACGACAGAGTGGTCGCCAGCGACTGGAGTTCTGGACGATGCCTCCCGTCGCCAACCAGGGTCAACGTCTGGTCTGAACCAGCCGTTACGCATACCCGGAGTGCGTTAAGGAGAACGTCGAAGCCCTTGTAGCGTTGTGCCATTGAGCCGACGGCAACTAGCCGGAACGGCCCTGCTCTTGCCAGATGTCGCCGAGGTTCACTGACGAATGCCTCGTCCGGTAAGTCCGCGCTGGAGTAGTGGGTCGCGAAGGCTCCTGGATTCGGTGGATACCGCTTCTGCAGGTAGTGCTCCGTCGTATAGCCCACGGCACACGCGAACATTGTTACTCGTCTGAGTTCTCGGCTGCCCCACCAGCGGAAGAACCGACGAAGAGGATGATCCACAGCCCCCGGGGCGAAGACGTCGCGGGGGTCCCCTACGACCTCCGCGCCGTATGGGTGCCGGGCGACCGCCAAGAAGCGCTTCAGGCACGACGACAGTACGCCGGGCTCACGGAGGATTACTGCATCGTTAGAAGCAACCGCGCGTGAGACCCCTCTCAGCACCACAGGGCCCTGTCTCATGAGCCCCCCAAGGCCGACGAAGTCCGGCAAGGCGTGGACGGTCACGTCTTCACCGTCCACGCGTTCCCATCCAGCCGGAGCGGACCGTACCTCGACTACTCGGGCTAGCATTCGCACTTCATCAAATACGTCGAGATACCGATGAAGGAAAGTGCTTTCGCTCGCGGAGCTGGCCCATGTACTCCCGGACCGGTCCCTCTTGAACCTGACGTCCCGCGTAACCACCACTCGCATACCTATGTTCTCTTCTGCGAATACCTCCGCGATCCATTCCTACGGCGCTCGTCTCGCCAAGTCTCTCGGGAGAATCGCTTGTTTTCTAGGGAACCTCTTGCGCGGCTGCAACGCGGAACCCAGCGGGATGAGAAGTGGGCTGTCCCGCGTGTCCCCCTCATAGCGCAATACCTACCGGGGCTGCCAGGTGCGCACGAAGCTGCGGGAGTTCCAGAGGCTCCGAGTTGCAGGCTGTCGTTCTTATCCCGGTCATTCGCTGTCCTGCGGACCTACGTGAAACGTCCCTTCACGTTGGCCGAAATCCCTGCGAATCCGCCAACAAAGGTATCTGAAGCCCCCGAGGTGCGTCCACCTCGTCAACCTTGGAAGCACTGGGACCGAGTAGATGAGCTGTCGTGCGCGTTCCCTGAGATGGACTCCCGACCGGCCGCAGTCCGGGTTCCCCGTCTTCCTGAAGGTGATACTCACGACCCACGCCGGCTTCACCCTGCCTTCGGGGAGAAGCCAAGGCGGCGTGTTCACCGATGGATAATAGGGCGCGAGCGGATGGCTGTTCTGTCGCCAACGCTCGACTCTCTCAAGCGTCATTGAGTCGACCAATCTCAGGTGGTCCACTATCTCCGCCATGTTGCCCCGGCGGAATACGCGATGGCCGTGGAAATGGACTGGGGCATCTATGAATGCAACTCCTCCGACGACTAGTACTCTGGAGATTTCCGTCAGCCCCTGTTTGATCGAAACGCCCCACTCATACCAATGCTCTATCGACTGATTCGCCACCACGCAGTCATACGTGCTGTCCTCGAAAGGAAGGTCGGAAACCGAAGCGAGATGAGTGGCAACGGACGGTTGCCCTCGATACCTCCTCTGAATATCCACGCCGGCCCATTCGAAACGCCCCTCCGCCATTCCCAAGAGACGTGAGGACGAGCCACACCCGATCTCAAGAACACGACGATACTTGCGCGAGACTATGTACTCGCAGTACTTCTGAATGAGGGCGTTGATGCACTGCCGGAGCGGCGTTGGAGCGTCAATCGTGCAGCTCCTTAGCGTCTTGTCCAGGTGAACGCAGTTGACGCATGCGATGTCTGCGTCAGAGAATGGAAACCTCGGTCGTTCGTCTCGTGCCGCACGAAGCCCCGTGTAGCTCATGACAGGCTCTCCGTGTACGGCTCGCACGAGACAGGCACGCTAGGCACGATGCGCAGGAGGACAAGGTACAGGCCTAGGCCCCATCCAGTGGCGAGATTCGGGTAGAATGTCTCCGAAGTCATAATCGACGTCAGCATCCCTGCGGTCACGGCCACCAGTGGCCAAGCCCGATCGCGGATGCGCCACAGGCGTAAGAATATCCCGCCGTAGCACACGACGTAGAGCAGCAGTGCTAATACACCACCTTCCAGTAGCAGAGTTAGAATCAGGTTGTGCGCTCCACCCCCGTATTCTGCATAACTGCCGATTCCAGCGCCCACCACACAGAAGGATGGATTGTCGCTGAGAATCCTAATCGTCCTCGCCCAGATACCCGGGCGACCGGACAAGGCTTCGTTAGTGAGAGGGTCCTTCACCAGACGACTCTGTTTCTGCAAGACGCGCTCTAAGTTGCTGCCCGGAGTCACGCTCAGTCCACCCCAGGCGTCGACCAGAAGCAGGGCGAGCACTGCGATGAACACGAGCCCCAGAAGTACTCTTCCCGCGCGCCGTGCGGACAGCACCATGATGAAGGCGACCAGACGTACAACTCCTTGCCTGCTGCCAGTCAGAAAGGTCACCAGGGCTCCGAGCGCTAACAGGAGGGCAACCGTGAGCCAGCGCCTTCTATAGTCCATGGTCGCCACGACGAGACCCGCCAACAACAGTATGGCAGAAGGCGTCTGATTCTGCAGTCCGACCGTTGAGTCTATCCCCGCCGCCCATCTTCCCGAGCTGCCGGACGGGAGCCAAGTCGTGAAAACCGCCATGTCCAGAACCCCGAGGCGAGACGCGAGCACCGTAACGGCCAGCCAGATGAAAGCAAGTAGTGCCGACCGATGAACCCACCGTGTCCTCTCCTCATCCAGAGGAACGTACGACGCCGCCCAAGAGACCAGCACGTACTTGAAGTACAGAATGAGGGTGAACCCCCCGTACTTGGCTCCTACTCCGGTTCTGCTCTGCGGCAGCGTCAGCGCCACGAAGCTGAGAACGCTGTAGAGAACGAGTATCCACAGGCGCTTGGACGTGTAGCTGTCGAACTCATCCATTCGCGCCACGGGCCTCGACAGCACCACCGAAAACAGCAGCCCTAGTCCAAAGAGATCTGGGAGGCTCGGCCAGAGCGCCCAGTTCAGTGGCAGAGAGACGACCGGTATCGTATATCCCTGTGTCGCGATGAAACCAACAAGGAAGAGGAACGCCGTGCCGAGCGGCAGTGGCTCGGAGCGTGGATGGGCCGCCGAATACTCGGAGTTCAGGCCCGCACCTGTTGACGCGACACTCATGAAGCGAGAGCACCCTCGTAGAGATCGGTAAGCACCCGCGCGTTGGCTTCCGGCGTGAAGCCTCGGTCGGTGAAGGCCTTGATGGCCGCTGGGCCACGATTCGGGTCACGCGGACTATCCGAGGCCTTCAGAATCTCCGTCGCCCAAGTCTCTGGGCCCGTATCCAAGTTCAAGAAACTGACCGCGCCCGGATACGCCGCCGCCTCTTTGTCTATTGTCGAGCTGGCTGTGCAGGGCAATCCTGCAGCCTGGGCTTCCACAAGCACCCGCGGCAGGCCCTCGTACAGCGACGGGAAAAGGAAACTGTCCATCGCACCGAGAAGCAGTGAGGCCACGTCGTCTCGCTCGCCAAGGAACCGCACCCGCTCGGCAAGGCCTTCGTTCCTCGCCCGGTCCTCCACCGAATGCCTGAGTGGGCCGTCCCCTACCAATAGAAAGACCACGTCAGCGCGCCTCTCCACAACTGACTTCGCCACGTCGAGCAGGAAGTTGTGGTTCTTCTGCTTCCTGAAGCTCCCCACATGTCCGACGACCTTCGCCCGTTGCGGGATTGCCAACTTGTTCCTGATCCCGGCTCTGTCAATCGTGCGCGAGAAATGGGTGAAGTCAACTGCGGTGAGGAGCCGGCAATGCTCCTCGTCGCCATACTTCGGCCCGAATGCACCCAGCGCCGCGCTGCGGGACACTGCTAGCAGCTTTGTGGCGTGGCGTGCCAGCCAGTAGCGCATGACGCCACGGTATGCCAGGCGGACAGGTGTGAGCTTCTTCCCATCTGAGGAATTGCGGGCGTGGGCAATCCTGACCGGCACTCCGGAGAGGTGAGCCTGTCTCATGACCAGGCCGCTGAACAACTGGAGGTGCGAGTGCACGACATTGTAAGGCCCGTTCTCATCAAGCAGTCGCCGAAATCCGTGGGCATAGGATATCGGGTTCTCCAGCGAGGGGCAGGCCAGCACACGCCAACCTCTTTCACGCAGAGCGACGGTGTACGGCGTCTCCATCGCGTTGTTCACCGCCACGTCGAGTCGTATCCTCTCCGGGTCAAGGAACCGGCCTACCTGCACGAGCCAAGTCTCCGCGCCGCCCATACCAAGGCTGCCCAACACGTGAAGGACATGTAGAGGCCGTGTTGGGCGAGAACGTTGGGAACCCATTCAGTCTACCTCACGTGGCGGCTTCGCTAATCGCGCTCCTACTGAGTCCAGTACGTCATCGAGGATCGCATCCTGCGGCCACACACTGCCTTCGTGCCAATTACGCTCTTGGTCGAAGTAGCCCGGACACGCGTGAACTGCATCTCCGTTGTAGGCGAAGCTAATCTCTGAGACAAGCCTGTGTCCGCTGTTCACGTCAGTAAGGAAATCGTAGGCCATGCTCTGAAAACCGAGTCTGCGTGAGATTGCGAACGCCGCCCCGATAGCGTCCATGTCACCGGCATCAGGCTTTGGATAGAGCAGGTGACCGCTACCCGATGCACGGAAGTCGCCTTTGCGCACGGCTCGGTGAAAGCAGAATGCGCGGTTGCCGATGGTAGTAATGCGCGTGTCAAAGAGGTTCCCGGGGATGAACTCCTGAAAGAGCGCGTAATCCTGCTCGCGTGGGAACCTGCTGCGTCTCCGCAGGGCGCCGGGGAGTCTCTCAAGCCTTGCGACGCACTTGCTCACAGTGCTGAACTGCCCGCGGTTGATCCGTAGTACTTCACCGGGTCTAGCTGTCGCCTTCATTCCCGGCCCGAACATCTTCATGATGAGTTTGTTCGCCTCGTTCCTGGAATTGACGAGCCGGACGTTCACCGAACCCGCACCGCGTCTCAGCTTGAAGACCTTGGGCCACGCGGCCGACGCCGCCCAGTTGAGCGCTTCACCTCGATCGTGGAAGATCCACGTGGGTACGAGCGGAGCCGACACTGCCTCCAAGAGGTACTTCTGCGCCACTTTGTCATCATAGTGCCAACACGTGGCGTAGTTCGGGAAGACGCGCAGTCCCAAGGCCTCGGCGGCATGAAGTACGTGCCGCGCGTAACGCAGATCACGCATCGTGCTCAAATGAAAGTGCCACAGGAGAGCTGAACAGCCTCTGAGGTCCTCCACGATCTGAGTGTGGAAACCGTTGACAACACGATGGTCGATCCGGCGCTCCGTCAGGTAGGCTATCCACCTATCGGAGAAGCTCCCGGGGCGATGGTGGACGGCAATCATACAGCCGCTCCCGTCTTTCGGCCGACAATCCACCAGGTTACTCCGGCAAACGCCAGGACGGAGAACAGAGTACTGGCAGCAAGCGACCAGGCCGCCGCCAAAGACCCAAACCGGGGAATGAGAAGATAGCAGACTGCTGCGGCAACGAGTATCTTGCCCGCGTGTATCACTATTTGGATTCTGAAGCGTCGAGCGGCAGTCACGGCCGTGCCGAGGAACGTACCGGTAGTGGTGAGCCCCATCGCAACCATGACCCAAACCAGCACGCCGGTTCGCTCCGCATATTCCGGGCCAAAGGCGATTGCGAGGAACCACCGGCCGAAGAGGAGCGCCCCCAGGACCCCGGCGCATCCCACCAGGAAGCCGAGACCCATCAGCTTCGCCAGCAGCTTCAGGAAGTGCGGAATCGCGTCCGCGGCGTGGTGCTTGGCCAGGCGGGGAAGCGCCGAGCGGGACAGGGCCATGGAGAAGAGCGAACCTACCCTGGAAAGCGACGCCACTGCGGCGAACAGGCCAAGTTCCCTCTCTCCGTGCGTGCTGTT
>Ga0172371_10014048_pt1 | contig 10353 bp, 10 predicted proteins | sample Lak12m_FD_114543 | JGI IMG/M metagenome (GOLD analysis project Ga0172371, IMG submission 114543) | Freshwater microbial communities from Kabuno Bay, South-Kivu, Congo - kab_022012_12m | ecosystem: Environmental > Aquatic > Freshwater > Lake | place: Democratic Republic of the Congo: South-Kivu... | reverse complement strand
GTGGGGCTGTAGTATTGCTGACTCCATAACTAGGGTAGTACCCGAGAGGCGCCGGTCTTGCACCGGCACCGGCTCGTCGGCCGCTGCGAATGGCATAATGGCTGCTATGGAAGAGACGATCATCGTCACAGGAGGAGCCGGCTTCATCGGTTCGCACCTCGTGGAGTCCCTGCTGCACCGGGGAGTGCGTGTCCGCGTCATCGACGACCTGTCGGCCGGCACGCTCGACAATCTCTCGCCGTGCATCGACGACGTGGAGGTGGTCGTCGGCGACGTGCGCGACCCGGATCTCCTCGATCGGGTGCTGCGCGGCGCCGACGCGGTCGCACACCAGGCGGCGGTGGTGTCCGTGTCGCGATCGTTCGACGACTCGGAGCTCGTCGACGACGTCAATGTCGGCGGCTCGCTGGCCGTACTTGCGGCCGCTCGGCGGGCCGGCGTGCGGCGTGTCGTGCTCGCCTCATCGGCGGCGGTCTACGGCGATGCGCCGAGGGTGCCGCTCGACGAGGGGATGCCGCCAGACCCGCTGTCACCGTATGGTGTTGGCAAGCTTGCCGTAGAAGGCTATGCCCGGGTCCTTGCCGTTCAAGGTCCGCCGGGCGTCGTCTGTCTCCGCTACTTCAACGTTTTCGGACCGCGGCAGGATCCCGCGTCGGACTACGCCGGCGTCGTCGCCCGTTACATAGCGTGCGCCGCCGACAGCCGGCCCTACGTGGTGTACGGCGACGGTGAGCAGACGCGGGATTTCGTGTTCGTCGGAGACGTGGTCGCGGCGAACCTGCTCGCTCTCGACGCGTCTCTTGAGTGCGGCGCCGACGGTGACGGCTGCCTGGTCGCCAATGTCGCCGCCGGGCGCGAGACCAGCGTCGTGGAGCTGGCAGGAGCCGTCGACGACGCGGTGCACGGCCGAATGCGACGGGATGGCCGAATGGAGGACCGGCTCGCGACGGGCGCCGTGAGCCTGGACGTCCGCCCGGCGCGCAGCGGCGACATCCGGCGCTCGCTGGCAGACATCGACCGCGCCCGCCGCTGTCTGGGCTACCGGCCGGCCACCTCGCTGCACGACGGCCTCGCTGTCACCTGGCGCTGGTGGCAGGACCGCGGCCCCCGGCCGGCGGAGGCCTGACGGTGCCGGTCGCGGCATGACTTCGGTCAGGCAGATCGACGTCGGCGGCGTCGCCGTTGGCGGGGGCGCCCCCGTGCGCGTGCAGAGCATGACATCGACGCCTACGCACGACTGTGAGGCGACCCTCGGTCAGATACGGCGTCTCGCGGCGGCCGGCTGCGAGGTCGTCCGTGTCGCCGTCCCCGGGACCGATGATGCGGCGGCCCTGCGGACTGTCGTCGGTGCCTCGCCGCTGCCGGTGATCGCAGATATCCACTTCGACTGGCGTCTGGCGCTGGCTGCCCTCGACGCCGGTGTCGCCGGCGTGCGCATCAATCCCGGCACCATCGGCCGGCGGGACCGGGTGCGCCGTATCGTCGAGCAGGCGGCCGCTCAGGATGCGGTCGTTCGCATCGGGGTCAACACCGGCTCGCTGCCGCGCTCTCTGCGCAGCCTCGCCGACAGCAGTCCGGCGGCGGCGCTGGTAGAGGCCGCCACTCGCTACGCCGCCGACTTCGAGGAGTGGCGGTTCGATGCGTTCAAGATCTCGGTGAAGTCCTCGAGCGTGCCCGTGACTATCGCCGCCTACAGGACGCTGGCCGAGCGGACCGCCGCGCCGCTGCACGTGGGTGTCACCGAGGCCGGCACGCGGTGGGGGGGTACCATCAAGAGCGCCGTAGGCATCGGTGCGCTGCTCGCCGACGGGATCGGCGACACCATCCGCGTGTCGCTCACCGCTGATCCCGTCGAAGAAGTGCGCGTCGCCTGGCAGATCCTGGCGGCGCTGGAGCTGCGCCGCCGCTCGCCACAGGTCATCAGCTGCCCCACGTGTGGCCGCACCGAGGTCGACCTCATCGCTCTCGCCGAGGAGGTGGAGCGCCGGATGCAGACCGATCCGCGGTTCGCGGAGCTGCCGATCACCATCGCCGTCATGGGATGCCGGGTCAACGGTCCCGAAGAGGCGCGCCATGCCGACTACGGCATCGCCGCCGGACGGGGAGAGGGCGTCGTCTTCTCACACGGCCGTCCACTGGCGACGGTCGCGGAAGACGGCCTCGTCGAGCGGCTGATCGCGGCCGTCGAGGAGTCTGATACTCCATGACGTGTGTCGCCGATCGACCTGCCGGAACCTCCACCCCGCAGGGTCGCACACTGCTGTTCGAGACGGACTGGGTGGGTTCGCGACCGTTCTACTACAACGTCGGGACCGGGGCTGCGTCGGCCTGCGTGAACGACGTGATCGACTTCAACGATCTGGAGATCGACGCACAGGGCTTCAACGACTACATGGAGTTCGGCTACACACCCGCTGAGCGCACGCCGGTCCGCGATGTGCGCGTGCTGTCTCCACACTCGCGGCTCTTTCGTGAGGCGGATGGGTCTTTGGCCGTGGAGCGCCTGCCCGACCCGGTACCTGGGCGCCTCGACGTGCGGACGCGGGAGGAGGATGTGATCGAGCTGCTCCGCGCCCGGTTCGTCGAGTGGCAGGCCGGGACGGCGGGCGAGATCGTCATCCCAACCAGCGGCGGGCTCGACTCGCGGCTCCTCAACCTGCTGATCACCGACCGCGCCCGTGCTCGCGCCTTCACGTTCGGGGTCAGCGACCATCAGGACCGCTGTTTCGAGGTCGTGCGGGCCCGGGAGGTCGCGCGACGCCTGGGCGTCCGCTGGGAACGTATCCCGCTTGGGTCGTTCCATCGCTACTTCGAGGACTGGGACGACATCTTTGGCCCGGTCGTGCACGCGCACGGCATGTATCAGATGGAGTTCTACGACCAGATCGCGGGAAGGACGGCGCCGGGTGCCACGGTCGTGAGTGGCAGCGCCGGCGATACGCTGGCCGGCATGGACGACGCAGGGCTGGCCGAGATCACTGGGGATGTGGCGGCCCGGCTGCGCGACCACGCCAGCTGGGGGATGCACGGCGACGTGACGATGAGCCTCCTGAAGAGCGACCGGCCGGCGTGGCAGGAGCTCTGGGGCGAGCGCAGCGAGCTGCTTGGCGACGTGCGGCTGTTGGTGATGGAGAGCGTACGTACGTACATGCGGCTCAACTGGTATCTGACTCGCGTGCCCGAGGCCTTCGGCTTCTCCACGTGGGCGCCGTTCCGCGAGCTGGAGCCGGCGCTGGCGATGCTCAACCTGCCGTTGGAGCGCCGCCTCGACCGCGCGTGGCAGCGGGATCTGTTCCGTCACGAAGGTCTCGATCTGGAGTCTGAGCCGATCACCGCCGAATGGCTTAATACGCTCAACCTGCAGGGTCTGCGTACTGTGCCGCTGCGGCCGCTGGATGCGGCCCTTCTGCGCGAGGTGGTGCGGCCCGATTACGTGCGCTGGATCAACCGCAACGTCGGTCGCCGCGGTGAGCCGTGGGAGTGGTACCTGCGGCTCGGCAACACCAAGGGCTTCCGGCGGGCGGTGGGCTTCCTGCGCCGCCGGGGCCTCAACGAGCAGCGCCGTCCGGCCTACATCGCCTATCTGATCCTGCGGCCGATCGAGAGTCTGCTGCGCAAGCGCGACGCGGCGCGCGCGGCGCTCGCCGCAGGCAGGGCGGGGTCCTGAGGCGGGAAGAAGCGCCGCGGATCTGTGCGGTCGAGCCGGCCCGTCGCCGGTGAGGCATGGGGCGGCGGTCAGTCGCCGGCCGGCCGCCCGCCGGCGCGAGTGACGCGTTCCAGTAGGCGCCTGGCGGCATGACGTGTCGCCCAGTAGGGATCGTACGCGCGCCAGCGGTGCTTGAGGACGCCGCCGAGCTCGCGGAGACAGAAGAAGCGGATCCACGAGTACCGGTACACGCAGATGCGCCAGGCGCGCTCCGGCCGTGCTCCGAGACGCTCCTTGTAGATCGTCGAGCCCCAGAGAAGGTGGACGCGGCGAGCACCACGGTCGATGGAATCGGCGATGGTCAGGTACATCGCCAGCAGACCCAGGTGGTCGCGCTCATAGGCGGAGTCGAAGGCTCCGGTGAAGACCCACGCCTCGTTCCCGACATCGAAGGTGATGTAGGCGGCGACCGGATCGCCGGCGATGCGGCAGACGGTGGCGACGCCCATGGCGCGGGCAAGGCCGAGCGTGTAGTGGACCCGCTCCGGCTCGGTCAGGAACACCGAGCGCACGTTCTTGCGGTCCATGCGCTCAACGTTCCACCCGATGACCGTCTTCACCAGCTCCTCGTCGACATCGGACCCGGTGATGCGCTCGCATGTGAAGCCGGGGTGCTCCCGGTACAGCTTGTTGAAGTACTGCTGCAGTTGCTTGCGGGTCGTCCGGCCGATGCTCTGCCGATACGCCTCGGAGCTCGGCGGCGGATCGATCACCTGGTCGTCGGCCCAGTAGAGGACGCGCAGGGGTACCGGGATATCCCGAGGTTCGGTCTTGACTTCGACGCGGATGCGCAGCGCTCGGCGCTGGGACCTGAAGAGCGCCGCGGAGAGCCGGCGGACGCTGTCGGGGTCGATGTCGAAGACCTTGTTGAGGACTTCGATGGTGGCGCCTCGTCGCCGGAAGCAGATGAGGTGCCGCGGCTCGTCCTGGACGCACAGCTGCATGTCGATGGCTCGGTCCACGAGGCGGAAGTAGTCGGGCAGGCGCGGCATCAGGGACGTTGCGTGACCGGCTGGCGGCTGCGCAGACGGAGATCGGTCACCTGCGGGCCGAGCTCGACGGGCTGCGAGGCGTCGCGCCGGCCCACAGCACGCAGATGGCGGCGTTGCTGGACGTGGTCGCCGAGCTGGCACCGGCGACGGCCGCGGTCGACGTCTGCCACATCGCCGGCGGCGCCGTCAAGAGGCTGGTGCCCGAGGCGACGGTCGTCACCAGCTACCTCGATGTCGAAGCGGGGCGGTTCCGCCTGGCGGACGTGCTCGGCGCGGAACGCTGCCTGGCGGCCGTTCAGCGGGCCCTCGGCCGCGACCCGCTCTCGCTTGGGTGCACGGCGCTCGAGGCGCCGGCGCATCTGGTCACCCTGTACACCGACGGGCGTCTGCACACGATATCGGGCGGCCTTGATGAGCTGGCCCGGGGCCTGCTGCCCGGGCCGGCCGCCCGCGGTATCGAGAAGGTCCTCGGCGTGGGCTCGGTGCACGTGATGGGGCTGGCGTGGGAGGGTCGATACTACGGCGGCATCACGCTGCTCCTGCCGCCGGACGTCGACCTGCTCGACCGCATCGACACCCTCGAGGCGATCGCCCGTCAGGCGTCGATCGCCCTGCAGCGGTCGTTCAGCATGCAGGCTCACCTCGAGTCCGAGGCGAAGCTGCAGGCGAGCGCCGATCGGCTGCGCGCCGCTCTGGAGGCGACCGTGGCCGCCATGGGCGCCGTGATGCTCAGACGAGACCCGTACACCGACGCCCAACAGAGGCGGGTGACCGCGCTGGGCGTCGCGGTGGCGCGGAAGATGGGGCTCTCCGAGCACGACGTCGACGCCGTGAGGCTGGCCGCCGGTATCCACGACATCGGCAAGGTGGGCATCCCGGCGGAGATCCTCAGCCGACCGGGGCCGCTCAGCGACGCCGAGTACCAGCTGGTGAAGGGACACCCGCGGGTGGGCCACGACATCCTGAGCAGCATCGATTTCGACTGGCCGCTTGCCGACATCGTGCGACAACACCACGAGCGGCTCGACGGGTCCGGGTATCCGGCCGGGCTCAAGGACGACGAGATCCTGCCGGCCGCCCAGGTGCTGGCCGTGACCGACGTCGTGGAGGCGATGGCGAGCCATCGCCCGTATCGTCCGGCGCTGGGCGTGGAGGCGGCGCTGGCCGAGGTGCAGAGCGGCCGCGGTACGCTGTACGCCCCCGCGGCCGTCGACGCCTGCGTCGCGGCGATCCGCGACGACGGCTTCAGGCTGCCGGACTGAGAGGCGACAGACGTGGATCCCCGCACCGACAGTCACGACGAGCTGGTGAGGTTGCGGACCCGGGTCGAGCGCCTGGAAGCGCAGATGGCGTTCCTCATGCGGGACCTGGGCGTCGCGTATCCGGACCGCCCCGACTGGACACCGTCACGCGAGACGATCGACCTGGTCGTCAAGGGCGACACCAAGGCGGCGATCCGCCAGGTGCGCGAAGAGACCGGCGCCGGCCTCAAGGACGCGAAGGAACTGGTCGAGTCGCTGCTGCAGAGCCAGAAGCAGCGCCGCTAGCTACGCCGTCAGCGGCGCCGGCCGCGTCTACTGCCGATACAGCCGCGCGTACCGGTACCAGCTCGGCTTGCGCTTGCCGTTGGCGTAGCGCAGGCCGAAGTAGTGGCCCAGGTTGCTCGGCTTGCCGGCGGCCGGCTTGGAGTCCTTCCACTGCAGCCACAGCAGCATGCGCACGCGCGGCAGGCGGTCGGCCATGCGATAGGCCATCGTGAGGTACGCCGCCTGCTTCGCCGGTGAGACTCGCCCGCCGCCGAAGACCTTCACCTGCTGCGTCGTGTAGCCGTACTCGGTGAAGTAGAACTGCTTCTTGGGGAACACGCGCAGCAGCGTGCGGGCGTTGTAGAGGCTGATCGTGTACTGCGGAAAGCGCGGCCGCTTGTTGGGCGCCGGCGGGATGCCGCCGACCGGGTAGGGATGGTGCGAATAGCCGTCGAACCAGCGCTGCGCCTTGAGCGCCTTGAGGTGCCGCGCGAAGCGCTGCGGACTGGTGGACCAGCGGTTGTTCTTGCCCCAGGGGCCGGTGACGCCGCCCAGCACTACCGCCTTGCGGTAGCCGGCCTTGATGCCCTTGTAGAAGGCCTGCAGGTAGCGGGCGTAGGTGCGCGAGGAGAAGTGCCTGTCGCCGCGGTACTGCTGCGGGTAGAGGTAGGTGGAGAGGTTCGGCTCGCACCAGCACTCATACCAGGTGACGCGCCCCTGGAAGCGGCCGGCGAGCAGCTTCGCGAAGCGCTGGAAGTCCGCGAGGTTGCTGCGCCGGATGGGGTAGAACGGCTGGTAGCCCTTCTCGATCTGCGGCGAGGGCGGGTTGTTCCAGAAGCGCTGGTCCGAGGCCCACCTCGGTGTCTGGTAGACCATGATCATGACGCGGAGCTTGTGGCGGCGGGCGGCGATGATGGCGTCTTCAAGGTTGGCGAGGTAGGCCTCGTCGTACTGGCCGCGCTCCGGCTCGGCCTTCGGCCACCGCACCGTCACGCGCACCACCTGCACGCGCAGTTGCCTGGCATACTCGGTGAGGATGGCCTCGCGGGTGGCCTCGTCTGCCGTGACCCAGCGGTCGTCGACCATACCGCGGGTGATGGCGCCGGCGCTCGGCGGGGAGGCGGCGAAGGCGGCCGTCAGCGTGAGCACGGTGAGCAGCGTGGCTGTCAGCGCCAGCACCACGAGCAGAGCGGAGCGCCGCGCCGGCGTGACGCCCGAGTCGGCGGTCGGCGCCATCGCGCCACGCATGGCAGGCGGCGCCATCGCGCCACGCATGGCGGTCGGCGCCATCGCGCCACGCATGGCGGAGCACGCCGCAGGAGCGGCGGGGAGAGGCATCTTCCGCAGCGCTCGCTTGATGGTCACGGGCCTCCCGAAAGGGATCGCGGTCGGGGCGTCGCCGCCCGACGCCGGTCCGACAATGATAGCCGATGGTCTGCCTTTGGGAACGACGCCGCGGTTCGGAGGCTTACGCGGGTCGTCCTTGCTAGGAACCTTACGCGTGTCACCCCGGCCCGGAGGCCTGCGGGAGAACGCGGATGCCCTCGAGGAGGGCGGCCTCCCGCAGGCGGACATCAAGGCTGACAAGCTCGCGGCCATGAGGCGCGTGGCGAGCCCAGGTCAGGGCAGCCGCGAGCTGCAGCGCATCGGCCGCCCGTAGCGGATGCACTGCCAGAAGGCGCTGCGCGGTGGCACGGAGCGTATCGGTCGGCTGGACCTCGTTGGCGGCCGCGAGACCGGCGCTGAGACGGCCGACGATCTCAGCCGCCGCCTCCGCCGCCAGCGTTCCCTCGCGTCGTAGTCGATGGACGGCGCTGGTGCACTCCACGCCTCTGGTCCACCAGACGACCATGTCGGGGTCGTCGTCGATCAGCGTCTCGAGTGCGGCCGAGTGACGCTCATCCACCACGAGGGGAATGAGTGCCGACGAGTCCCAGAACCTCATCGACCTGTCTCGCACTCGGCGAGGAGGGCATCCAGCAGCGCGCCCTCCGGGTCGGCCGGTCGGTTCTGTGTCCAGAAGCCCGGCGGCAACGTCGCGCCGCCGCGCGAGTCCCGTTCACACGAACGGGTTCCTCACTGTGATGTCCTGGTAGCTCTCGCCGGGGTGCAGGTCTTCGGAATACACCATGTCGGCGCCGGCCTCCACGGCAGCCTCGAGTATGAGCGCGTCCCAGTACGAGAGCGGCTCGGCGTCGCAGCGCATGACCGCGCGACGCACCAGCTCCGCGTCGACGGCCACCACGGGGAAGGCGCACAGCGCTTCGAGGGCCGAGGCCGCCTGGTCAACGGAGAGCGGGACGGCCAGCTTGCGGGTGACGGTGACGTACAGCTCGCTGAGGACCTGCGCACTCGTGACCAGCGAGCGGCCGGCGACAAGGTCGGCGATCAGCGTCCGCGCCCGCTGTTGCTTGCTCGGTGTGTCGCGGTCGAAGAGGTAGACGAGCACGTTGGTGTCGACGAACGCTCTCATCGGGCAGGCCACCGTGCGAGCAGCGGTGTGCGTGGTCGCGTGGGCGGCGACGTACGCAGCCCACGAAGCGTTCTGTGCAGGACCGGTGGCATCAACGCCGATGAAGGTCGTCGCGCGACCATGTTGCGGCGCCCCGCCGGGAGGAACACGCGGTCGAGATGCCGAGAAGGCGGCGCAGCGCCTCTTCTTGCACGCTGTCGCGGCCGGCGTAGGCGATGAGGTAGTCGCGCAGCATGGCGTTGACCGACGTGCCCTGTTCGAGCGCCCGGATGCGCGCCCGGCGCAGCAGATCGTCCTCGATCGTGATGGTCAGGTTGGCCATGGCATCAGTGTAGCACCGATACTGTGAAGCACGAGGTCCGCTCATGGTCAGAGGATAGCGGAGACGAGGACGCGGGTCGACGGTGATGATGGGGTCGGCGGGATGACGATTCCGGGCGTTGCTGGGTGACGTTGACGTCCCTCCGCCGGCTCCGGCGAGCGGCCGACCACCGCATGGAGACCCTGCATCGCCCGACCACCGCACGTTGGCTTGTGGACCGGCGCCGCCGTAGCGACGCAAGGTGGTCTGCTGAGGCCAACGTCGCCTCAGCGTCGCCTGGAGGTCCGCGGAGGCAGCGGGCGGGCGCGGGGCGGGGTCTCGTGGCGGCGGTGGCTCCGGGATGTGTGGACATCTCAGGGGCCCTCGGATGTCCACACATCCCGGAGCGCCCAGACAGGAAGGGTACTGCTCAGCGGCGGCCCGCTCTGAAATTCGTGGACATATTGGGGGGGCTCGGGTGTCCACACATCCCGGAGCGCCCAGACAGGAAGGGTAGTGCCCGGCGTCGGCGTCGGCTTTGGCGTCGGCGTCGGCGTCGGCGTCGGGTAGGAGCGCGCCGATCCTGCGATCACCGGGAGGGCACCACCCGGAGTTCCTCAAGTCGAGCCGCCGATGGTGTCGATACCGATGGTATCGAGAGCGAGGGTGCCGACATCGATGGTGTCGATAGCGGAGGTGGTTGATGACGGAGACGCACGCGGTGAGACCCGGCCGGGCGGGGTCTCACGTGGAGATGCCTCGCCGGAAGATGCCTCGCTGGGAGAGGCCGATGTTACGGATACTTGCGAGGGCCAGGTCCGGGGAGGTCGTTCTGGAACAATGCCGGGCGCTCGACCCCCTGTATGGCCCCTCCAACGCCGAGTCCGGCTGCTTTCTGCAGGCGTCGTACGGAGCGCCCTGCTACACGTGCGACTCGCACCAGCCTTCGTGACCCCGACATGCTCCAGGAGTCGGGCGCGGGAAGGGGAGCTGCGCGCGCGTGTGCGGGGGCTGGTCGGGTCGAGCCCGGAGGCCTGATCGAGCTCCGTTCCGCGGCTGTGGCTCAGCTCCTCGATGCGAGCCAGGCATGCAGATGTGTCGTCTGTGAGGTGAACGCGGTACATATCTGCAACAAGATCGTATGAATAATCACGCTGTGGCCATGGGCGGGGTGTCGTGGCGGTGATGACTCTGGTATCCGTGTACATGTCGCGGGGTCGCAGGTGTCCAACAGGCGGAGCCCGCGCCGTCGCGCCGCCGCCCAGGCAGCCGGCGTCCGTTCGTGCAGCGCGCGATCGACGAACACGACGTCGAATACCGGCAGCGGCGATGCTCGCCTCCGCCTCGACGGATGC
>Ga0172371_10014045_pt1 | contig 10355 bp, 4 predicted proteins | sample Lak12m_FD_114543 | JGI IMG/M metagenome (GOLD analysis project Ga0172371, IMG submission 114543) | Freshwater microbial communities from Kabuno Bay, South-Kivu, Congo - kab_022012_12m | ecosystem: Environmental > Aquatic > Freshwater > Lake | place: Democratic Republic of the Congo: South-Kivu... | reverse complement strand
CTTGTCTGCGTGCTCAACCCCGGAAGCTACATAGCGGAAATCGACCATGACCTGAGCTTCGACCAGGCCGAGCTCACGCAATGCGACGCGTTCTTCGAGAAAACCGGCGAGAGGATCGGATACCGTTACTTCGGCGTGGGAGACCGGGGCGGCGCGGTCAAAGAGGACTCGGTTGCCTGGCTCCAGAAGAGCATCGACGGAAAGGGCCCCATCGAGGTGCTCAGCTCCCGCTCGGACCAGCTATTCCGGGATCTCACCCAGGAACAGGTGGACTCGTTGCCCGTCTACAAGGGCGAGCTTCTACTGACAACCCACGGCAGTGGAGCATACACGTCCCAGGCCGCGATGAAACGCTGGAACCGGCGAAACGAGATGCTGGGCGACGCGGCGGAGAGGGCCGGCGTCGTGGCCGACTGGCTCGGTGCTGCCCCTTACCCCAAAGACAAGCTGACCGACGCGTGGACCAGATTCCTGTCGCACCAGTTCCACGACGACCTGACGGGCACCGGAATCCCCCAGGTCTACTACTTCTCATGGAGCGACGACCTGCTGGCGCTCAATCGCTTTGCCGGGGCTCTGTCGAACTCGGTGGGCGGGGTCGCTCGAGCGCTCGACACCATGGTCGAGGGGATGCCGATCGTCGTGTACAACCCTCTCGAAATCGAACGAACCGACGTGGTGGAAGCCGTCGTGCGCTTTCCTTCTGCTGCCCCTGACAACGTTCGGGTGTTCGGTCCGTCAGGGGAGGAAGTTCCGTCGCAGGTCGTCCGAACCCCGGACAACGGCTCGCTGGAGACCGTGTTCGTGGCAAGCACCCCGGCCCTGAGCTTCTCTGTCTATGACGTGCGACCGTCGGATTCGCCGTGCTCACTGGAAACCGGTCTGTCCGCCTCGACGACGGCGCTCGACAACGAACGGTATCGAGTCGAGATCGACGGAAACGGCGACATTTCGCAGATCCACGACAAGGCCCTCGGCGACCCGCTGCTCTCCTCGCCCAGCAGGTTCGTCATGTTCGACGACAACTCGCTCCAGTGGCCTGGGTGGGAGATCTGGTGGCAGGACCTTGCGGCCGGACCTCGTTCCCACGTCGGCGGTCCGCCGGTCGTCACGGTCGAAGAGTCCGGACCGGCGCGGGTCGTCGTGTCCGTGAAGCGCGAGGCCGAAGGGTCCACGTTCATCCAGCGCATCCGCCTCGCACCCGGAGCGGCCGGCCAACGGGTCGAGGTGGAAACCGAGATAGACTGGCGCACACTTGCGACTCTCCTCAAGGTGGAGTTCCCTCTTGCGTTCCCGGCTCCGGCCGCCACCTACGACCTGGGCCTGGGTACCATCGCAAGAGGGAACAACACTCCCAAGCTCTACGAAGTGCCTGCTCAGCAATGGGCGGACCTGTCCTCCCCCGAAGGCAACGCAGGGGTGTCCATTCTCAACGACTGCAAGTACGGTTGGGACAAGCCTGACGACGGGCTTCTTCGGCTCACTCTCCTGCACACTCCGATTCTGTTCCTGACGTCAGCCTACTACGGGCATCACACCCAGGACATCGGCAAGCACAAGCTGCTCTATGCGTTCTACGGTCACTCCGGCGACTGGAGGGAAGGCACTGCTGCCCAGGCCGCTTCGCTCAACCAGCCGCTCCTGGCCTTCCAGACGGCCCGGCACGAAGGGCCGCTCGGCAAGGAGTGGACCTTCCTGTCGCTATCCGACGCCGGGGTGTCCCTGATGGCGATGAAGAAGGCGGAGGCGAGTGATGAAGTGGTTGTGAGGCTGCGCGAGAACAGGGGCATGGAGGCCGCCGACGTGCGTCTCGGCCTGGGCACGGGAATCGCCGGGGTCAGAGAGACGGACGGCTCGGAGCAGCCGTTGGACGAGAATGCGCGCCGGCCCGCGCCTCAAGCCCAGCTCGACTCCGGAGCGCTGGTCGCGTCCTTCGCTGCGTACCAGGTGCGAACATTCGCGCTGACCCTCGTGCCTCCCCAGGTGACCCTCTCCCCCCCAACGAGCAGACCGGTTGCCGTCCCGTACGATCTCGACGCAGTCAGCCCCAACCTTGACCCGACCGATGGGGAGTTCGCAATGATCAAGGGTGCCGGATATGCCTACCCTCGCGAGCAATTCCCGGCCGTGCTGGAAAACGACGGGGCCGAATGGCACATGGGACCCACCTTCGAGGGTGCCACAAACGCCGCGGTCTGCCACGGCCAGGTGCTCGACATCTCGCCCCAGCCCGGCGACCGGCTCTACGTCCTTGCTGCAGGCAACGGCGACGAAGAAGGGCACTTCCTGATCGGGGACGAGGAAGTCACTCTGGCAACCCAGAGCTTCACAGGCCCCATCGGACAATGGACCGGCCGCCTCGCGGACGGCGACGTGTCCGGAGAAGTTCTCCAGGACCCCTCCAAGTTCCTGCCTCCCTTCCTGAAGCAGGCCAACGTCGCCTGGTACGCGTCACACCGTCACTCATCCGAGGGAGACGATCCCTACATGTTCACCTGGCTGTTCCAGCACATCCTTTCCGTCCCCCCCGGAGCCACGACATTCACTCTCTCGAAGAACAAGAACATCCGGGTCTTTGCGGCAAGCCTTGTGAACAACCCAAACGACCGCACGGTCGCTGCCACGCGCGTCTTCGACTACCACGACCCGCTGGCAACTCCCATCGACTGGCGCCTGATGGGCCTGCACGATGAGTCGCTTCCCCCCGACTCCGACACTGACATCTCCCAAGCTGCGCCCCCCGACTCCGCAGAGGCTGACGACTTCGACGCACCGGGAGAGAACAACGACCTGCATCCCACGCCGGCTCCCTGCGGCGGCTGTGCCGTGACGCCCTCTCGGCGGAGCACATCCCCGTTGTTGCTCCTCTTCCTGGCCCTCCTCACACTCCGCCGGCGGTGCGCTCGACCTCGTCGATGGCGGAACGTAGCGCCTGTGCGGAGCGGCGCAGGCCCTCTCGCTCGTCCGGGCTGAAATCAGGCCAGATCACGTGGTCCACTCCCTTGCGGCTGAGCACCGCGGGAAGGGAGAGGCAAACGTCGTGCACCCCGAGGAAGTCGTCGAAGTGCGACGACACGGTCAGGACGCTGTGCTCATCTCGCAGGATCGCGCCGACTATCCGTTCCACCGCCAGCGACACTGCGAAGTACGTCGCGCCCTTGGTGCGAATCACCGCCTCCCCCGCGTCCTTCACCTGGCGCAGCACCTCGGCCTTGTCCAGGTCGGGATAGCCGTTCCGGCAGCTCTCGCAGTAGTTCTCCATGGGCAGACCCGCGATGTGCGCCTGGCTCCAGAGCGGAACTTCGCTGTCTCCGTGCTCGCCGACGATGCTCGCTTCGATGTTGCGCGCATCCACCCCATAGTGCCTGCTCAACAGGTACCGAAGCCGCGTGCTGTCCAACATCGTGCCCGACCCGAGCACCTGGTGTGCCGGCAGACCCGAGAACTTCAACGAGTAGTGCGTCACGATGTCCACCGGGTTCGCAACGACCAGGAGCACCGCATCCCTCGTCCGCTGGGTCACCTCGCGCACGATCTGCCTGGTGATCTGCACGTTGACGTTGGTAAGCTCCAGCCGGGTCTGGCCCGGCTTGCGTTTCAAACCTGCCGAGTGCACCACGACCGCGGCGTCCTTGCAGTCGTCGTAATCCCCAGCTCTTATCGTGATGGGCGGGGCAAAATACAGCCCATGGTTCATGTCCTCCGCCTCGCCCTGGGCCCTGTCCCTGTCCACATCGATGAATACCAACTCGCGGATCAGGCCGGACTTCATCAGGTTGAACCCGATCGCTGCCCCCACCTGCCCAGCGCCCACTATGACTACCTTTCGATGGCTTTCCATTCCATCCCCCTGTTGCTGTCGGCCCCCAGTAGGAATCTAGCAACTCTGCCACGGCATTGACATGCGCCACATTCCTGTGCATCATGATGGTGCAAGGAAGTGGCACCAATGGCGCGCATGACCCTCAGCCTGGACGAAGATCTCGTAAGGGAATCGAAAATCGAAAACCGAGAATCGGCTCAGGCCTTGGCTTCTCTGACGATCTCTCGGAGGGGGTCGTTCTCCAGGGATCAGAACATAGGGATGGCCAGACCGACCCGCTGGGCAATCGCTCTCGCAAGGTTCTCGAAGTCCCTGCGAGCTTCCTGCGCTGCCTGGAAATGAGCGCCCATCGCCCCATCACCCGGTTTCAGTCTGAACACGGGCTTTCGGGCCTCCTGGGTCATTGGAACAAGGCTGCGATAGTGCTTGATCACCGCAAGGCACTCGCTGTCCTTGCCCGGGTCATTGAGTCCGGCGTCCCTTCCGAGGACATACTGGGCGTAGTCTCCCGGAACTCGTGCAGCCCATTTGCCGGAGGCCGTACTGGGTCGGCCGGCCCACACTGCATGTTGCAGCACGACGTATCCGACGGGCACCATTCCTTCTCCGGGCTGAGCGATTCCCGGGGGAAGCGTTGGCTGCGTCTTGCCCAACCGCTCCCGCCACTCCACTCTCCACTTCCGTAGGGTCGGCCCCATGTTTCGCAGCACTTGCAGTGAGAGGAGGTCCGGGGCCAGAGGCACCACGACATGCGACGCGGATAGGAGGGCCGTTCGGCTGGGCGCTCCAAAGCTCGGCCCGACGTCCACCAGGGCCAGATCCGCATCAAAACCCTCCACTACGCTGGCCACCACTCGGAAGAAGACACTCAACACCCGGAACGCACGCTCTTTGCCCAACAAGGCATCCGACCAAGCCTGGGAAAACTCGTCCTCGAACGCTGCCAGCAGCGGGTCGCCGGGAACCAGCCGCAGATTCTCCTCCACCTGCACGAAAGGAGACGTCCTTGCCAAGTCGCCCGTGCCGGAAAACAACGGACTGACAGCTCCAAAGACCGTAGCCACGTGGTCGCCGTCCGACCACAGCACTTCCAGAACGTCGTCATCGAGAAACATTGAAGTCAAGTGGGCTTGAGGGTCGAGGTCGGCGGCCACTACCCGCAGGTTCAAGTCAGAAAACATGGAGGCCAAGTGGTACACGAGCGACGCCCTGCCGGCCCCGCTCCTGCCATCGAAGAAAGCTATGAACGGCTTGGTCACTGCCGCCTCCGCACCACTACGAGCACGTGAGTCTCCGTGACACGGAATTCCGGGTCGGGGTTGCCGTTCTTCGCGAGATACTGTCGAGCAATTTCCAACCCAACCCCGAACCTCTGCGCCAGACCGAGATGCCGCATCGCTTCCGCCAGGTCGGGGTTCCGCTGATCCGTGAGCCCTGGAGACCCGAAGTTGTCTTTCGTGACCTTGCCGTAGGGTCCGCCCGGGCTAAGGATCTCGATCCGGTCGGAGAACCACCGCACGTGGACGGGGGCATTGGTTCTTTCGTAGCTCCGGTGGATCACGGCGTTGCGCAGGTACTCACGCAAAGCGGGCATGGGATAGTCCGGAAGTCTACGCTCCGTCCCGCCGGAAAGGTCCAGTGCCGCGCTCGTATTCAGCTCCAGGACGTGCTCGATATCGCGAATCTGTTGCACAACGGTGCCGATGGCCATCTTCTGATCGCGGATCACGACGTCGATGTCGGGAGAATCGAAACGGACGAACTGGATGTAGGCGCCGGGGAAGAAGCGCGTGGGCTCCCGACCGGCCAGGAGGATGCCCAGCACCGTCGGAACACCGCCGGGTGTCAGGACCTTCAGGGCCGCAAGCTGAGTCGGAAGCGGCCGCGAGTTCTCCGCCAGGATTTCGGGGCTCACTGCACAAGGAAGATAGGTGCGCCGCAGGAAATCGAGGTCCAGATCGTCATGGGTCGCTCCGGTCATCTCGAACAAGTCGAACGGCAAGATGCGGGAACGGGCCCTTTCCACAAGCCGCTGTTCTTCCTCCAACGTCGCCACGCCCCTCCTGGGTCCTATCCGCACCATGGTTCGGCCTCGAACGCGAACAGGGGGAGTGACGGAGGGCTCGACGACCACAACGGCCATTTCGCACCCGAGCACTGTCCGCTTCTGTACGGTGATCGAAGGCACTGGCAGGATGTTCCCGTCCCTGCTCAGGTCGCCCAGCTCTCGCAGGATTTCGTCGCTCACCGAGAGACCAGCGCAGCTTCCGTCGTCCCTCATGCCCACATAGACGACTCCCGGCTTTCCGTTCCCGGCCAGGTCGTTGGCGAAGGCACAGATGGCATCCCTCAGCTCATTCTTGTTCTTCGGGGACTCCTTTCGCTCCACGCGGTCCGACTCTCCCGCCACCGCCAGCTCGCCCAATTCGATATCACTCAGCATGACTGCCCAACCCGCCGCTGCCGTTCTTCCCGCCTGCTGCCCCGGTGCACCGTGACCTCTCCTGCACGGCACTTCCAACTCATCCGCGTCCATCATACTGCCGACTTGCCTTCCTGGCTAGAGGGCTGTGCCAACCCACTGGGCAATCGCATGCTCGACGTCTTCAGCAAGTGGCTCGGACTGTGCTCCGATCAAAGTCGAGCCCCGACCGCGAGGCAGCGCTCGATTGCTCGACTCACTTCTGCATGGGCATGAGGTCACCATTCGACATAGACGACACCGGGGGCGCCGGCGCCGCCGGGGGGACGGTCGCCGTTGTATCCCCCAGCACCGCCGCCCGAGCCGTAGCCCGCGCCGCCCTTGCCGGAAAAGGACTGACCGCCGTTTCCCGCTGACGGTCCCGAGCCGTCGATCATGAGTCCACCCGCCCCGCCTCCGCCGCTGTGAGACGACTGGCCGGCGGCCCCCCCTGCCCCAGGGGTGAGGGAGCTCAGCTTGATTGCCGAGAGGTTGTCATAGTGGCCGCCCTGGCCGCCAGGGTACGTAGCCCCGTCTTGTCCTTTGGATCCATTAGATCCTCCCGCCCCGGCAAAGCCCGCGTTTCCGGCCCCACCACCACCGCTGCCTCCGTTGCCGCCGCCGTATCCGTCGGTTCGGCCGCCGTGGCCTCCTGGCGCCGTGATGTACGTGCCGAACGACGAGTCGGCGCCAGGGGACCCCGGTGCTTCGTTGGTGCCCGATATGCCGCCGTTTCCTCCGATACCGACGGTGACTGGGACGCTGCCCGATACGTCGTAAGAGCCGTACCGCACCCAACCGGACCCTCCTCCCCCGTAATGGCTGCCGGAACCCCCTCCACCTCCCCCCGCTACCACGACTCTAACCGTCTTGACCCCGGGGGGCACCTGGAACGTCTGAGCGCCGCCTGTGTAAGTGAAAACCTTCTTGCCCGCCACGTAATTCGCACAGTTGCCGTTGTAGCACGTCGTGCCGCCGTTCTGGGTGCAGGGTGTACCGTCCAGCTCAGCAACGTACTTGCAGCCCGAGCCGGAGTCGCAGCTATTCTTGGTGCATTCGTTGCCGTCGTCGCAATTCGGAGGGGCTCCTCCCTTGCACTTGCCCTGGGAGCACTTGTCGGCTGTCGTGCAGGCATTCCCGTCATCGCAGTCCGCGGAATTCGCGAGGAAAATGCAGCCCGACTTCAGGTCGCAGCTATCGTCGGTGCAGATGTTCCCGTCGTCGCAAGTGAGATTCCCGGACGGCTTGCAGCTTCCATCCGCACACGTGTCACCGGTCGTGCACGCGTCACCGTCGCTGCATGCTCCCTCGATAGGGAAGTGGATGCAGCCGCTGACGGCGTGACAGGTGTCGAAGGTGCAGGAATTGTCGTCGTCGCAGCTCAGGGGTGCGCCCGGCACGCAGAGGCCGGCGCCGCACTCATCGCTCGATGTGCAGGCGTTTCCATCGTCGCACGGCACCTGTATCGGCAGGAACGCGCAACCGGACAGCGGGAGGCACGAGTCCTGCGTGCAAGGGTTGGAGTCCTCGCAGACCAGGGACTTGCCCCCGGTGCATTGCCCGAGCGCACATTTCTCGCCGATGGTGCACGTGTCGCCGTCGTCGCAGGGCGATGTGTTGAGCGCAAAGACACACCCGGAGGTCGGATCGCACGAGTCTGTGGTGCAAACGTTGTCGTCGTTGCAGTCCACGGCAGCGCCGCCTGTACAAATGCCTCCCGAGCAGACGTCGTTCTTGGTGCAGGCGTTCTTGTCGTCACACCCGGCCGCGTTGGGAACGTGCTGGCAGCCGCCACCGGGCTTGCACGAGTCGTCAGTGCACATGTTGGCGTCGTCGCAGTCAACGGAAGCACCGCCTGTGCATTTGCCGAGAGCGCACTTCTCCCCAGTTGTGCACGGGTCGCCGTCGTCGCACGGAGCGACGTTGAACTTGTGGACGCAGCCGGAAACCGGATCACAAGTGTCTGTGGTGCAAGGGTCGGAGTCGTCGCAAGTCGTCAGAGCGGTCCAGGCACATTTGCCCTCCTTGCAGGCATCCCCGGTCGTGCAGGCATTGCCGTCGTCGCAAGGTCCACCGGCCGGCTTGTGCGAACACCCCCCGCCCGAGCAGACGTCCACCGTGCATGGGTTGGAATCGTCGCACGGGATCGCCTTACCCGCCCAGCACTGCCCATTCTGACAGGCATCGCCCAGCGTGCATGCGTCTCCATCCTCGCACGAGGCGTTGTTGAACGTGTGCAGGCAGCCCGTCGCCGGCACGCAGGTGTCGTCGGTACAGGTGTTGCCGTCGTTGCAGGTCTCGACGCCGCCGGCGACACAGCCGCCCCCGACGCAGTGATCTCCCGATGTGCAAGCGTTGCCATCATCGCACTGGGCCAGATTCGGGGTGTGCATGCAGCCCAACGCCGCACCGCACGTATCATCGGTGCACGCGTTACCGTCATCACACGAGGGAGGAGGACCTCCGGTGCACTGTCCTGCCACACACTGGTCCGAGGTGGTACACGGGTCGCCGTCGTTGCACGACTTCGCGTTTGGCTGGAAATGGCAGCCGCCGGACGGGATGCACGAGTCGTCCGTGCACGGGTTGCCGTCGTTGCAGACGACAGCGACTCCCGCCTTGCAGACTCCTTGAGAGCACTTGTCTCCCACGGAGCACGCATCCCCGTCCTCACAGGCATAGCCTTCGTGCTCGGTGACCGGACCGCACTTGCCAGTGCCCGGGTCGCACGCGTTGGAAAAGCAGATTGCCGACGGTCCGTCGGGCTGAGGGCACGAAACCACCGTCGCAGGATCGACCGCGCACTTGAATGGCAGCGCCGAGGTGTCGCACACCAGAGCGCCGTTGCATGGGTTGCCGTCGTCGAGTGCCTTGCAGTCTGCGTTGGCCAGGCATTCGCAGTCCACTGCGAACCCGGCGCAGACCCCCTCCTCGCATTGGTCCTTGACCGTGCACGGATTGCCGTCATCGCAAATCGCCTGGTTGAACGAAGCCACGCACCCACCCTGTCCGTCGCATGAATCGTCCGTGCACGGGTCGTCGTCGTCACAAACCACTGGAAGCCCGATACAACTCCCGTCTTCGCAGTGGTCGCCGACAGTGCAGGCGTCGTCGTCCTTGCACTCGCCTTTCGAGAGAGGCTCATGTTGGCAACCGCCAGTACCGGCGCACGAATCCTGCGTGCACGGGTTGCCATCGTCGCACAGGTTCTTGTACTCACCAGCCTCCAGGGGCGGCTCATCCGTCTGGCCGTCGCAGTCGTCATCCAGTCCGTCGCACGACTCAGTCCCCGGCACCCGGGCGTCACAATCCGACAACCCACCCGATGTGCAGACACGCTTTCCTGCACACGTTCCCGCTTCGTTGGTCACCTGGCATCCAGTCCATAGAGCCAGGGCCATCGACTTCGGGGTGCACGGGCAGACTCCAGCGTCCGCGACGCACTGCGTGGAGGCAATGCCGTCCACCGTCGAGACCTGCTTGCAGGAGAATCCCCACGGGCAATCGCCGTCCGTCGTGCAAGCCCCGCCGCAGAAGCTCCCCTGAGCGCCGTACGAAACGCAAATATCCTCTGCACCGCCCGGCGACTTGCAGTTGTCGCCGGAGTTGCACGGCTTACACAGGTTCGAGTACTTTGATACGCAGATCCAGACAACGTCCGGGTCGGCACCCGACAGCGGCTTGCATGTCCATCCCTGTGGACACTCCTCCTGGCACGATTCTGTGCACACTCCCTCGCCCATGTGCTCGACGCACCACTGCGATTCGCACTGGCTGTTGTCCATGCATGGGTCGAGGAAACAGCCGGAGCCTGGCTCGCAGGAAGAACGAATCTCGGCCCGGGCATCGTTGACACTGTCCGGCGGGGCCGTGCCGTCGGGAGTTGAGCTATCGATGTCTTGTGCAAGGTCGGACGTTGCGCTCTCGTTACCGCGGTTTTCGCTTCCGCCATCCATCGCCACCGGAATGCCGCCGCCGTTCCCGGAGCAGGAAAGCAGAAAAACCAGAGCAACCAGCCTACTGCTTCCGGCGTACCCCCTGGAGTATTCAAGAGCCATTGAGCCCCTCCGT
>Ga0172371_10014044_pt1 | contig 10355 bp, 5 predicted proteins | sample Lak12m_FD_114543 | JGI IMG/M metagenome (GOLD analysis project Ga0172371, IMG submission 114543) | Freshwater microbial communities from Kabuno Bay, South-Kivu, Congo - kab_022012_12m | ecosystem: Environmental > Aquatic > Freshwater > Lake | place: Democratic Republic of the Congo: South-Kivu... | reverse complement strand
GAGACGGTGCAGTTCGAGCGTCTGGGCTACTTCTGCCCGGACCCGGACTCGGCGCCGGGCGCCCTGGTCTTCAACCGCACGCTCACGCTCAAGGACACCTGGGCGAAGCTGCAGGCCCAGGGCCGGCACACCTGACGCAGGCCGTCCGAGACGCCCCCGGCGGCTGCCGCTGCGCGCGGCCGCGCCGGCGTGAGGCTCGTCCGCGCGCGTCCGGCGTCCATCGCTTGAGGCTGCGGCCCGAGCGCGGTACACTACCTTCCCGCGCTGGCGAGTGGCCTAATTGGCAAGGCACCTGACTCTGGATCAGGGGATTGGAGGTTCGAGTCCTCCCTCGCCAGCCATTTCCCTGCCTCCACCCTCTCGCATCGGCCGTTGTCCCCGCTATGCTCCTCCTGCTGGGGCCGGCGCGTGACGCCGCTCGCGCGGCGTCGCTGACGGCCGGCCGTCTGGACCGCGATCCTCGGGGGGTCCCATGAGCGCCGACGGCACCGTCTCCACAGGCAAGTCCATCGCCATCATCGGCGGCGGTATCGCCGGGCTGTGTGCCGGCTGCTACGCGCAGATGAACGGCTACCGCTCGCGCATCTACGAGATGGGCGACGTCCCCGGCGGCCTGATGACGGCCTGGCAGCGCAAGGGCTATACGATCGACTACTGCATCCAGTGGCTCGTGGGCTCCTCGCCGACCTCGAAGGCGAACCGTCTGTGGCGGGAGGTGGGGCTGCTGCGCGAGCGGCGCATCGTCGACCTCGATATCTGGTGCGAGTTCGAGGACGCGGCGGGACGCCGGGTGACCTTCTGGCGCGACGTGGACAGGCTGCAGGAGCACCTCTGCACGGTGTCGCCGGACGACGCCGAGCTCATCGCCAGGCTGCTCGCGGACGTGCGGCGGCTGGCCCGCGCGGAGATGCCGGCGGACCTTCCGCCGCGCGAGCTCATGAAATGGCATCACACCGTACGCGCGAGCGGGCAGATGCTGCCGTGGATGCTGCCGGCGCGGCGCTGGGGCAAGCTCACGATGGGCGATCTCGCCGCGCGTTTTCGCTCGCCGCTGCTGCGCGAGGCGCTTCTCTCGATCATGCCGGCGCCGATAGGCGCCATGGCTCTGGTCGTGACGCTTGCCTGGCTGCACGCCGGCGACGCCGGCTACCCGCTGGGCGGCTCGCTGCCGCTGGCGCGCAACGTGGAGCGGCGCTACGTGGAGCTCGGCGGCGAGATCCGCTACGGCGCGAGGGTCGCCAAGGTCCTCGTGCAGCGCACAGGCGGGCCGGACCGTGCCGCGGGCGTTGAGCTCGCCGACGGCACGCAGGCGCCCGCCGAGGTCGTGATCTCGGCGGCCGACGGCCACGCGACCCTCTACGAGATGCTCGCCGGCAGGTACCTGAGCGAGGAGCTCCGGGACGTGTACGAGCGCGACAAGCTGCCGCTCTTCTACCCCATCCTGTTCGTCGGCATCGGCGTGGCGAGGGACTTCGCGGACGAGCCGCGGCGCGTCTCCGGCATCCGCTTCACCGTTGACGAGCCGGTGGGCGCCGGCGCCGCGCAGAGCCGGCAGCTCGACGCGCGCATCTTCAACTTCGACGCGTCCATGGCGCCGGAGGGCAGGACGGTGATCACCTCCGCCCTGGAGGCCGACGGACCCTACTGGATCGGCCTGCGCGAGTCGGACAGGCCGCGGTACGAGGAGGAGAAGGCGCGCATCGGCGACGCCGTCGTGCGCGCCCTGGACGGCCGCTTCCCCGGTCTGAAGGACCAGGTCGAGATGGTCGACGTCGCGACCCCGGCCACGACCGTGCGCTACACCGGCAACTGGCGCGCCAGCTTCGAGGGCTTCATGCCCACGCCGGGGTACATGCTGAAGGGCCTGCCTCGGCGCCTGCCCGGCCTGGACGACTTCTACATGGCCGGGCAGTGGGTGCAGCCCGGTGGCGGCCTGCCGACCGGGGTCATGACCGGCCGCGAGGTCGTGCAGCTGGTCTGTGCCCGCGACGGCGTGAAGTTCCGCACCTCCATGATCTGACGGCTGCGGACGTCCCGCCGCCCGCGATCCTCGCACGTGGGCACGACGTGGCCAGAGTCGCTGCGGACGGGTATGTTGTCCCTCGTGAGAGACGACTCTTCGAGGGGGGCGTGACGTGAGCGACGCGCTGAGCATCATCGCGGCGCTCGCGTTGGTCGGCCTCAACGCCTTCTTCGTGGCCACCGAGTTCGCCATCACCCGGGTGCGCCTCAGCCAGGTCGTCGAGCTCGAGAAGCAGGGCCGGCCGGGCGCCAAAGCGGCGCGCCACGCCGTGGAGCAGATCGACGCCTACCTGGCCGCCTGCCAGCTCGGCATCACCATCGCGAGCATCGGCCTCGGCGCCCTGGCCGAGCCCGCCTTCGAGCACCTGCTGGAGCCGCTGGTGGGGGCCTTCGCGCCGGGGATCGCAGTCGGGCTGAGCCTGATCCTGGCGCTGGCCATCGTCACCATGCTGCACGTCGTGCTCGGCGAGCTCGCCCCCAAGTCGCTGGCCATCGCGCGCACCACGAAGACCGTGCTGTGGGTCGCACGACCCATGCGCGCCTTCTACCTCGTCACCAAGCCCGTCGTCGATCTGTTCAACTGGCTCGGCAACCTGGTGCTCAAGCCGTTCGGCATCCCCCCGGCGCGCGAGGTCGGCCACACCCCCCACAGCGAGGACGAGCTGCGCATGCTGCTCGAGCAGAGCGTGAAGGGTGGCCTGATCCAGTCCTACGAGCAGGAGTTCGCCGAGAACGTGCTCGTCTTCGGCGACCTGCGCGCACGCCAGGTCATGGTGCCGCGCTCCGAGATCGACTTCCTGCTGGTGAGCGAGTCCGTCGAGGAGGCCGTGCGGCGCGCGAGCGGCAGCCTGCACACGCGCCTGCCCCTGGTCGAGGCCGAGGACGGCCTCGACCACACGGTCGGCGTCGTCAACTTCAAGGAGCTGCTGCGCATCGCCCTCGACGGCGAAGCGGCCGAGCTGACCGACCTCGCGCGACCCCTGACCCGCGTCTCCGAGTCGATGCTGGTCGACCAGGTGCTGCGCGAGATGCGCCGCCGCCGTCAGCACATGGCCCTGGTGGTGGACGAGTTCGGCACCACCGTCGGCCTGGTCACGCTGGAGGACATCCTGGAGGAGATCGTCGGGGAGTTCGAGGAGGAGGAGGACGGGGAGCAGGCCCCGGAGATCAGGCGCGAGGACGGCGGCCTCGTGTGCGCCGGCACCGCGCCGCTCGGCGACGTGGAGGACGCGCTCGGCGTCGACATCGAGAACGCCGGCGAGGCGACGATCGGCGGGCACGTCGTCGAGCTGCTCGGGCGGGTGCCGGAGGTGGGCGAGGTCATCGAGGTCGAGGGGCTGCCGGTGTCGGTCACGGCGGTCGACGAGGCGCGCATCGTCGAGCTGCGCTTCCTGCCGGTCGGGTCGCAGGTGTCGGAGCGCGAGGAGAAGCCGCCGCGATGAAGATCATCGAGGAGCAGCTCCGCCGGAGCCGCGAGGACTTCGCCCGGGCCCAGGCCGTGGGACAGGTGGGAAGCTGGCGCCTCGACGTCCGCGAGAACGTGCTCACCTGGTCGGACGAGAACCACCGCATCTTCGGTCTGCCCGTCGGCACTCCGCTCACCTACGAGACCTTCCTCTCCGTCGTGCACCCCGACGACCGCGCCTTCGTCGACGCCAGGTGGCAGGCGGGTCTGCGCGGCGAGCCCTACGACATCGAGCACCGCCTGCTCGTCGACGGTCAGGTGAAGTGGGTGCGCGAGAAGGCCTTCCTGGAATACGACGAGGCGGGTGCGCTGCTCGGGGGCTTCGGCATCACGCAGGACATCACCGAGCGCAAGCTCGCGGAGCAGGCCTTGCGCGAGCGTGAGGAGCGGCTGCGCCTCGCGACCTCGGCAGGGGCTCTCGGCGTGTTCGAGTGGAACGTGCTGTCGGACACCGCGCAGTGGGAGAACGAGCGCATGTACGAGATCTTCGGGCGGACCCGCGCCGAGGGCACGCTGAGCCGCGAGGCGTTCTACGGGGAGGCGCTGGAGGCCGACGATCGCGTGGCGTTCGACCGCGCCCTGGAGGCCGCGATGCAGCCGGGGGCGCTGTTCAGCGTGGCCTGCCGCATCCGCCGGCGCAGCGACGGGCAGCAGCGCTGGATCGAGTACTCGGGCCGCTTCGACCTCGCGCCCGACGGATCGCCCCTGCGGCTGGTCGGGGTCATCGCCGACATCACGGAGCGCAAGGCGACCGAGGACGCGCTGCGCCGCAGTGAGTCCGAGCGCGCGGCACAGCAGGAGCGGGCACGGCTTGCGCGAGACCTGCACGATTCGGTCAGCCAGGCGATCTTCGCCGCCACCATGAAGTCGGAGGCGCTCCTCCGTTCGAGTGAGGCCCTGCCCCAGCGCGACGCAGAGTCGCTGGAGCAGGTGTGTCGCCTCAGTCGGGGCGCCCTGGCCCAGATGCGCATGCTGCTCTGGGAGTTGCGCGGTGAGCCGCTTCACGAGATCCCCCTGGCGGAGCTGCTCAGCCACCTCGTCGAGGCGGCCGAGAGCCGCACCCACGCGAGCATCGAGCGGCGCATCGAGGTGGACGAAGCGTTTCCGCCGGAGCTGCACGTCGCGGTGTACCGCATCGCCCAAGAGGCGCTGAACAACGTCGCCCGGCACGCTCACGCAAGGCGCGCCTGGGTCCACCTGGCGGGCTCGGCGTCGCGCGGCCGTCTCGTGGTGGGCGACGATGGCTGCGGCTTCGAGCGGAGTGTCGTGACGAAGGGGCACATCGGTCTCGCCTCGATGCGGGAGCGGGCTGCGGAGGCGGGCATCGAACTGGTGCTCGCCACCACCATGGGCGAAGGGACGGTGGTGACGGCGACCTGGGGGCCGCGCGAGCGCACCCCGTCCCGCCGCGCAGTCAGCGCACGGTGACGCTCGTCATCGCCGGCTTGGCTTCAGTGTTGCCGGCGAGGTCGGTGGCGTGCCAGGTGACGGTGAACCTGCCCTTCGCCTTCGGCTTCCACTGCACGTGCGTGGCCTCGCCGGTTGCGACCTGCCCCGCGTGCCTCGCCGCCACGCGGCGGCCCTTGGCGTCGGTGACCTCGAAGCTGAGGTCGGCACTCTCGCTGAACGCGTCTGTCACCGTGCACGAGAGGAGCGCGGCCTCGCCGACCTCGGTCGTTGCTGCCTTGATCACGGACAGCTTCGGCCTCGTCAGGTCGACGACCAGGCCCTCGGTGACGATGCTCTCGCCGAGGGCCGAGACCGCCTTGACGGTGACGGTCGGGCGGCCGCTCGCGGCCGCCCCGCCTCCACGGACGCGGCCGTCCCAGGTCACCGTGTGCCGCCCGGTCGTGAGGGCGCCCAGCGCGAACGTGCGCAGCGTCGTGCCGTCCGCCACGATCTTCAGGGTCACGGTCGCCTTGCGCGTGAGCGTGAAGCCGAGCAGCGTGGTGTCGCGCACGGCGTCGCCGTTCGGGGAGAAGACGACGGGCGTTGCCGTCGGGTGGCCCAGCGTACGGTCCAGCAGCACCGCGACGCCCTGCCGCGCGCTGTTGCCGGCGGCGTCGCGGCGCTCGATACGGAAGCGGTAGCGGCCCTCGCCGGCGGTCACCAGCTTGTCCTTCGCGAGGACGCGGCCGTCCCACGTGTCCGACTGCTCGGTCGCCTCTTGCGTGCGCCAGCCGTGCAGCCAGCGCAGGACCCTGCCGTCCCCCGCGAGGATACCCACGCGCACGTCGCAGGCCTCCGCGGGGCTGTAGGCGATCTGGGCCAGGTCGTTCTGGCCGTCGCCGTCCGGGCTGAAGGACGCAGGGGACGCAACGGCGCTCGCCAGCCGCGGGGCCACGGTGTCCAGGGTGACCTGCACGCTTGCGGCGCCCGAGACCCCCGCGAGGGAGGTCGCCGTGAGCTCCGCCGTGTAGGCGCCGTCCGGGGCGCGGGACCCGCCCGCCGTCCCCTTCCAGGTCGCGGCGGCCTTCGCGCCGTGTCCGCTCCAGCCGGCCACGAGCTCACCCGCGGCGTTCCTGACCACCAGCCGCCAGTCGGCCGCGACGCTCAGGGAGCCGGTGAGCTCGACGTCGTCCGCGACGCCGTCGCCGTTCGGGCTGACCAGTGTCCCACTCGCCGTGAGCGTGGCCGTCACCGGCTCGGGGGAGAGCAACTGCGCCACGGTGGCACGGACCGTGGGGAGCAGCGCGTACAGCCTGTCGCCGGGGCACTCCGTGTAGTTGGCGTCGCGGTGGCCGGCGATGACCGGGAACGTGACCGCCGCGCCCTTCTTGTACTTGTCGGTGAGCCCGCAGGTGAGCGCGCCGGTGCCGCGGGGGTCAAGGCCGCCGAGCGCGAGCTTCCAGGCGAGCAGGCGCTCCAGGGCGGAGATCACCGGGGCCGGCGGCGCCGCGTCGGTGAAGGTACCGATCACCGAGATGCCGGTGCTGCCGGTGTTGAAGCCGCCGACCTGGGCGCCGACGACGCCTCTGTCCATGCCGCCGTACCGGCCTTCGTAGACGGTGCCGAAGCGGTCGACGAGGAAGTTGTAGCCGATGTCGTCCCAGTGCAGGCTCCTGGTGTGATACGCGTAGATGGCGCGCACCAGCCCCGGGGCCTCGGCCTGCGTGTAGCCGTTGCCGCTCGCCGTGTGGTGGACGAACGCCACCTTGACGGGCGCGTACTCCGGGTCGTCGGCGCGCAGGCGCTCGTCGGCGCCCCACACGGCTCGCGTGACGACGGCGGGCGGGGACGGCTGGCCGCTCGCCGCGCGCCCCGGAGCCGCGGCGAGCTGTACGGAGGATGCGCGCGCAGCATGGGCGGAGTCGGTGGAGCTCGTCCCGGGGTCCAGGGTCACGACGCGGACGCCGGTGAGCTCCTCGGCAGCGCCCGCTGCGCCCCGGGCCCTGACCTGCACGTAGCGCGCAGGGCCCGTCCACAGCGGGTCGGTGTACGCCTGCGCGCGGCCGCCCTCGTCGACGACCTCGAGCGGCGCCTCGTACCAGCGGCTCCAGGCGGTGCCGTCGCTGCTCGTGCGGAGGCCGACGGTGACCCACACGTCGCCGGGCGCGTCGCAGATGAGCCCGGCCACCCGGAACACGGCGCCCGCGTCAAGCGTTCGGGCGGACGCCGCGGGGTCTGCGGCCGCGGCGCGGCCCCCCGCCGTGACCTGCAGCACGCCGGCGCCGGGGAGCCGCAACGTCTCGAGCCGGACCTGCGGTGCTTTGTCCTGCGGCGTGACCGCGCGGGCTGCGGGGGTCACAGCGGCACCCAGAGCCAGGCACGCGAAAGCCACCCCGGCGAGTGCCGGTGCGAGAAGCGAGCGTCCAGGTCGTCCCAGGTGTCGTGTCGCCTGCTTGATCGGCTCTCCCGCCGCCGTCTGAGTCGAGTCACCGGCTCCGTCGAGGCCGTGCGGCGCTCGTAGACCGGATCTCATTCCTTCTCTCTTCCCCGCGAGACACCTTCCGTCGCACATCGTGCGGGCCGCCGCGGTGCGGTCGCGGGGCGAGGCCGGCATGGGTCACTGCCTCAGCGCTCTCCCCTGAGCGTGCGTCGGAGCTCTGTCGGCAGGGTCGCCGTGTCAGCCCTCGGCGGCGACCTCCTCCACGTCGCGCAGCGCCCGCATGAGGGCCTCGCCCAGGGCCACGACGGCCAGAGCGAGCCAGCGTGAGGCGATGGCGAACAGCTGCGGGATGAGGAGCCCACCTCCTTGCAGGCCCGGCGGGCACTGCTTGACACCTTGCCGGGAGCCATCAGCCCGCGAGGGCGCTCAAAGGGGGACTCCATCCCCAGGAGAAGCGAACCACCTCATCCCAGTCCCGCGCTGCAACGGCGGACCGCGCCTTCGCGAGCGAGTCTGGGCCTAGAATCTCAGGGTGGGATCCCGACCGGACTGCCGCTCGTACCGGAACTCGACCGGAGGTGCCTGGTGACTCTGGAAGGCATCAGCGAGCGCCGGTCCGAGACATCGGCTCAGGCCGACATCGTCGTCGCCTCGGTGCGCTCTCGGGATAGCTTCCCCGAGAGGTTCAGGGCGTGGCTGGTCACGCTGGCAGCAGGCGCGCGTCAGCACAGGTTGTGGGTCCTCGTGGCCGCCATCGCCGCCGAGCTCGCGTTCCTCGTGCCGATGGGGCTGTCGCCCGCCTCGCGGCACGTGCTCGGCATGCCGGGTTCGCTGCTGGCTCTGACCGTCGTGGTCACGGCGGTCGCGGCCGGCTGGCGCGCCGGCCTGGCCGCCGCGCTCGCCGGAGGGGTCATCTTCTGGGGGACGGTCGCCGACTTCGGTGCACGGAGCACCCCGCTCACGACGCTGATCTCCACGGCTATCTGGGCCTCGGCGGCGCTGATCGCCGGGATCCTGGCCGATGCATTGAGGGACCAGATGCGGAGGAGCAACAGCGCTGCAGTCGCGCTGGCCCGCGCCGAAGCCCTGCGCGAGCGCGAGGCCGAACGGGCGGCGAGGGAAGAGAGGGCGAGGATCGCGAGGGACCTCCACGACTCCGTCACGCAATGTCTCTTCGCCGCCACGCTGAGGGCCGAGGCGCTCACCATCGCCGCGGGCGACCAGGCCCCGGCGCTCACGACCGCCGCTGAGGACGTGAGGCGCCTCGATCGCGGCGCCCTCGCGCAGATGCGCCTGCTGCTCCTCGAACTGCGCGCGGAGCCCCTCGAGGAGCTTCCGCTGGAGCAGCTCCTGACCCAGCTCGTCGAGGCGACCCGCGGTCAGGTCAGCACCGATGTCCGCCTGGAGGTGCACGGCGCGGCCCACCTGCCGGGGGCCGTTCACGAAGCGCTCTTCCGCATCACGCAGGCGGCGCTCAACAACGTGGCGCAGCACGCGAAGGCCTCCACCGCCTGGGTGGTGCTGGAGCCGGCGGACTCCGAGGTCCGCCTGGAGGTCGGGGACGACGGCGTCGGCTTCGACCTCGCTGCCGCGCGTCCGGCCGGTCTCGGCCTGCGCAGCATGCGCGAACGGGCGGAGGAGGCCGGCGCGGACCTGCGCCTCGCGAGCGAAGAGGGCCACGGCACTCGCGTGCGGGTCACGTGGCGGGCCGGCGTGTGACGGGGGGCGTCAGCGCTCGGCGTTCCGATGAGGCTGCCGCGGCCGAGGACGAAGCTCCGGCCGAGGCGACGACCGACATCGCCGCGTGCGCCCCGGTCGCCATCGTGCTCACCGTGCGTCGGTCGACAGAAGAGCGCGCGCGGCGCCTGACCGACGCCCCGCGGCCACAGCTCAGACAGAGCGACCGTGGCCGGCGCCGCCAAGGGGCGGCGTGCCGGCATTGACGTTCTGAGGCGAATGGTCGCGCATACGGGCGCTCCGGGTGAGCGCCCGCCGCCGGACGTCGGGATCAGTCGACCAGCACCGTTGCGGGCTGTCCGGGCGCGGAGGCGCCGTGCGCCCCACCTTGCGGACTTTCGAGCGGCTCGCCGGCCACGTGCGGGTGCTTGCGCTCGAGCGCGGCGCCCTCGACGTCGACGTTCGGGATCACCCGGTCGAGCCAGCGCGGCAGCCACCAGGCGCGCTCGCCCAGCAGGTGCATCAGGCCCGGCAGGATCACCATGCGCACGGCGAACGCGTCCACGAGCACGCCGAACGCGAGCGCGAAGCCGAGCGGCCGGACCATGGCGCTCTCCGAGAACACGAACCCGCCGAACACCGAGACCATGATGATCGCGGCCGCGGTCACCACGGCCCGTCCGGCCCTGAAACCGAGGACGACGGCCGTGCGGGCCGGGGCCCCGTGGGCGTACGCCTCGCGCATGCCCGAGGCCAGGAACAGGGTGTAGTCCATGGCCAGCCCGAAGAGGATGCCCGCGAGCATGGTCGGCAGGAAGCTCAGGATCGGACCGGGATCGGACACCCCCAAGATACTGCTCATCCAGCCGAGCTGGTAGATCGCGACGGTGCCGCCGAGCGCCGCGAACAGCGAGAGGGCGAAACCGCCGGTCGCCACCAGCGGGACGACGAGCGAGCGGAAGACGACGATCATGATCAGCAGCGACAGCCCCAGCACGAGCCCGAGGTAGAGCGGCAGCGCGTCGGCGAGCTTCTGCGAGATGTCGATGGTCGCGCTCGTCTGGCCGGCGACGCCCAGGGTGATGCCGCCGTCGAGCGGCGACGCGGCCCGGATGTCGGCCACGAGCTGCTCGGTGGAGACGCTCGTGGGCCCTTCGTTCGGCACGACCTGGAAGGCGGCGATGGTGTGGTCCTTCGAGGTGAGCACGGGCGCGACCGCCGCCACGTTGTCGAGCGCCGAGATCGCCTTTGCGACCTCGACCTGGCGGTCGAGCAGCTGGGCGTCGGTGGTCCCTGCGGGCAGGTCGGCGATCACGAGCAGCGTGCCGTTCTGGCCCTCGCCGAACTTGTCGGCGACGGTGG
>Ga0172371_10014042_pt1 | contig 10356 bp, 9 predicted proteins | sample Lak12m_FD_114543 | JGI IMG/M metagenome (GOLD analysis project Ga0172371, IMG submission 114543) | Freshwater microbial communities from Kabuno Bay, South-Kivu, Congo - kab_022012_12m | ecosystem: Environmental > Aquatic > Freshwater > Lake | place: Democratic Republic of the Congo: South-Kivu... | reverse complement strand
GAGTTGGAAATGGGCCGAAAAACTCTTAAAGCTCACTTGGACTTAGCCGGGGGAAAACTCCTGTTTCCCTAGCAAAACTGAGGTGCGTCCCCGTTACATAACACCCCGTGGGAAGCCGCTGTTTCAATATAGCAAGGGAAGACCGCTGGTACCGGGTCCCCATCTCCAGCGCTGAGAAATGGCTCGCTCGCCGATGGCCGCCGCAATGGCTGGCATTCTACCAAACCAAAGTCTTCGCGGTCGAAGCCTTCGCAATTAACTACTATGCCCGCATCCGGAAAATTCGCCGGGCAACCCGTCAGCAACTCTTTCCCGAAGAACCACGCGGGCCAAAATCCGCCAAGCGCTACTTTCAACTCCTCCTCGACCCTCTCGAAAAACTGCAGCGGCCCATCCCCAGTAAACGCTGGCGCCGTATTGTCTTCATCCCAACGACATGGGGGAAGCTCGTCCGCGCTGAGGAAATCAACGACCTGTACGACGAAAGCCCGCTCGAGGACTTGCTTTGGTCCCGGCTTAAACGACTGAACCTTCCGGCAGAGCGACAAGAGTTCATAACCGCCAACGGCGCCGACTACGCGCTGGATTTCGCACTCTACTGTCAGAAGGGCAAGGTGGACGTCGAAACCGACGGCGACACCTGGCATGCGGATCCCAAGCGCATCCCGATGGACAACCGCCGCGACAACGATCTGGAAACCGGCGGCTGGAAGCTCCTCCGCTTCAACTCCTACCAGCTCCGGGAGCAGATGGACGATTACTGTCTCCCAGCGATCGTGAAGAACCTGAAGGAACTCGGCGGCGCCGACGAGACCCGCGTTGTACCCCGCGACATCCAGCTCGATCCTTCCACCGCCTCCCAGATGAGCCTCTTCGACGACCAGTCCTGACGCGAACTGCGTATCCGTCCTATGCAGGCCGAGCCCCGATAACCGCGCTCACCTCCCCCATTTCAGGTTTCAGCGTTTCAGCTTTCTGCTTTTCCCCTGGCCTCTAGCCTCCGGCCCGGCAGGCCACCGCGCAGGGCGCCCCTCTCCTTCTTCCGATGTCGCCACGAAGCCCATATCCTCCCCCGCGTGCAATCACCGCCGTCCAACCCAACGCCCAACTGGAAACAAGTCATCCTCGCCACCCACGACTGGCCCGATGACCTGGTCGTGCCGCAGGACGATTCTCTCCCCGAGGACAGCGAGGCCATCCAGGACTCAATGTCCACGAAGGAGAAGTGGGAATGGGAACTCTGGCGCCACCCCAACGGCCACTCCTACGAGGACCGGAGGGTCGAAGCTTCACCTGGATATTCACCCGTTTCAAAATGGCCACAAATTCGCCGCCCGTTCGCTGCGAATGCGCCCACTGCTCTCTTACTGAAGTGGCTGGTTCAGAACAATTTATCTTCACTTCCTCCCGCCTCCTGATTGTTCCGAGGGAGCAGGCAAGCAACCTGGCTCGATGCACACATGGGCAGCCGCTCGGTAATCCGGGCCAAGGTCGTCGTTGTCACCCGGTTCAAAGCGTCCCGCCCTGTCCGCAGCCCACGGCGGGGAGCCAAGTACGAGCCAGCGCCTAGACACCGCCAAGCCAGTACCTGGCTTAATAGAATTTCTATTAAGCCAGGTACTGGCTTGGGCGTGTCTGGTGCCTGTCCAGGCACTCCGGGGCCTGCCCGGTGCGCAGGAGCGGGGGTCAAACCGAGCAAGTGTCAGTTCCCACTATTGACACTATTCCGCTGCTCGCCCCCCCACGGGCAGCTTGCTAACTGCCGCACATTCCAGAATCCTGCACCCTTTCATGGCATCAGGCAGGGAACGACCTGGCGGCTGTGTCGCCGATAGATGCGGAAGTCGGCATCGGTGGTGATGTCAGGCGATGATCGCCGCTATTCTTCCTTTTTGTGGGGAATGAAACCGGGGCGGCCGGGCCGGGACTTTGGCCTTCCAGCTCGCCTCCAAGATGTGGCCGATCAAGTCACTCATGCCGCCGCCGGCATCGGCGGTGCGTTGCGGCTGATGCAGCCGCTCGCGCACGACGTCGGATTTCGACACGCGGCGGGACTGAGACTCCCGTTCGATCTCCAAGGCGAGCGAATCGGGCAACCGGATGGTCAACGTTTTCATGCCCCTAGCGTAAGACAAAGGCGCCAGATGCGCAAGACGAAAGGATTAGCCGCGGAGCGGGGTTAAGCCAGAGGTTGGTCTGGCGGCCTACCCGAGGTACGAACACACGTATTCACAAATCCCCTCGGCGACTTCGATATCAAACCCGGACTTCGCAGGCACTTCAAAGGCTTGCCCCGCGCCATAGGTCTGCCAGGCGGATGCGCCGTCGAGCTTCACCCGGCAAGCGCTGGCGATAATTTCCATGCGCTCGGCGGCGTTGGTGCCGAAGTGGAACGCGCCCGGGTAAATCAAGCCCAGCGTCTTGCGGCTGCCATCGGGAAACAGCAGCGTGTGGCTGACAACTTTGCCGTTGAAATAGACATTGGCTTTGGCGATGGCAGTGACCCCGCGGAATTCGTTCTGTGGCATGGCCCTTATGTACGCCATTCCGTGCCGGGCGCAAGCCAGTTCGGCTGCCTCTGGTTTCGGGGCCGGCCAGGTGGCCGGCGTCCGGCTTTACGCCGGCCTGGCTTGACGGCATAATGGCCGCGCTGACATGACAACGAAAGTCCCCCTCTCCGAACTGACCGACCGTATGAGCCGGTTCCGCGCGCGCATGGACGCGGAGAACCCGGGCTGGCAGCTCGCCGCCATCCTCGGCCGGATCAACCAGTATTATTTCACCGGCACCATGCAGGACGCGTCGCTGCTGGTTCCGCGCGACGATAAGGCCACGCTCTGGGTCCGCCGCAGCTTCGAGCGGGCGCGGGAAGAATCGCTCTTCCCCGATATCCGCCCCATGAAGAGTTTTCGGGATGCGGCGCAGGCGGCGCCAACCACCCGCGAGGTCATCCACATCGAAACGGAAGTGGTTCCCTACGCGCTGGTGCAGCGGTTCCGGAAATACTTTCCCTGCAAGACGCTCGCGCCGCTGGACGCGCAGGTCGCCCGGGTCCGATCCGTCAAGAGCGCTTATGAACTCGCGATCCTCGAGCGTGCCGGCTCGATGCACCGGCGGGCGCTCGAGGACGTGGTGCCGGGGTTGTTGCGCGAGGGCATGAGCGAGGCCGAGCTTGGATGCGAACTCTTTTCCGCCCTCGTGCGCGAAGGGCATCAGGGAGTCGCGCGCTTTTCGATGTACGGCGCGGAGTGTGTGCTGGGCCAGCTCGGTTTTGGCGAGAACTCGCTTTGTCCGACCAGCTTTGATGGCCCGGGTGGATGCCGCGGCCTGGAACCCGCCGCGCCCGTGATGGGGAGCCGCGAACGCAGGCTGCGCAAAGGCGATCTGGTGTTCATAGATATCGGCTGCGGCATCGCCGGCTACCACACCGACAAGACCACGACCTATGTCTTTGGCGGTTCCCTGCCGGCTGAGGCGGTCGCCATTCACCAACGATGCGTGGAAATCGAGCGGCAGGTGGCACAAATGCTTAAGCCCGGCGCCGTCCCCTCCGCGATCTACGCGCAGGTCATGGGGAGTCTCGACGAGGAGTTCCGCAAGGACTTCATGGGCTTTGGCGACCGGCGGTCAAACTTCCTCGGTCATGGGATCGGTTTGTATGTGGATGAACCGCCGGCCATCGCCGTGGGGTTTGACGAGCCCCTCGTCGAGGGTATGGTGATGGCCGTTGAACCCAAAAAGGGGATTGCGGGCGTCGGCATGGTGGGGATCGAGGACACGTTCCTGGTGACGCCCCAGGGCGGCCAAAGCATCACCGGCAACAGCCCCGGCTTGATCTGCCCGTGAGATCGATTCTCCGGGTCAAGGCGCTCGCCAAAGCCCCCATAGTGCCCCCGGGATTCCTCCGTCCTTCCTCCCATCACCGAACGGAGGAAGGACGGAGGAAGGACGGAGGAGGAACGGAGGTAGCAGCGTGGGGGTAGCCGGGTGCGAGGGTGCCGGAAGCACTGAAGAACAGGCATAACCAATTGATTGTGAGTATTTTACACCTCTATGCCCATTCCCGGCCGCGTCCGTGCGCCTTGGCTTGCGTCATCCGCTGGGGTAGATAGCGCTACCGTAGTGCTACCATGCAGTTGCCGTGGCCGGAAAAGGGTTGAACCGGGGATAGCGCGTATGCAGGAAGGAGCACCGACATTCTTGTCAGCTTTGTTGGCAGCGCCCCGACGGAGCCGACAAGAATGTCGGCGCTCCTCCGACAGCTTCCTGCGTACGCGCTGAACCGGAGATTGGTCCGGCGCGGAGTATGGGCCGGCAGCCCTGGGCTAGAATCCCGCGCCGCCGGAAACCTGACCGCCGCTTCCGCCCATGGCGCTGGAGATGGCCGAGGACACCGTCGAGCCGCCAGTGCCCCCAGCGGACGTCCTCTGGCCGGAGTCTCCCGTGATGCTTTGGTCATAGCCGAAGTAGTTGTATAGCGTCCATGGAAAGCCCACGGGCGTCCAGGCACTTCTCAGCACCAGATCGTCGTTCTCGCCCTCGCAACCCGGGAGCACGGTCATCGCGCACACGGCGGCAACTGTCACGGCTAGCTTTACTGCAACTCTCTTGCTCATGGTCTTGTTCGTTGTTGTAACGATTGCTCACAGGGTACCATCCCTCGGTTGCGCGTGGCAACAGTTTTCTGGGCCCTGCACCCCTGGCGGGGCCGCCCGGCCGAGTTTGTGCGATTGTCAATTGGCCTCTCAAACGCCACATTGAGCGGCAGCCATGCGCAGACTGCTGTCCACCATCACGAAGCTGGAATACCCCTTCGAGCGTCTTGGAGAATTCGCCGACAACGGCGAGGCGCTGGAAGTCGCGATTCCCGGCATCGAGCGCGCGCGGCCCCGCCCGGGCGCGAACCTTTGGGAACGTTTCGCGGAGTTCCTCCCGTTTGATGCTCCGCATGCCTCCGCTTCGCTGGGCGAGGGCAACACCCCGCTCATGGCGGCCGGCGCCGGCCTGAAGAACTACGCCGGCATCGAGCGACTGCGCCTGAAGAACGAAACGCTGAATCCCACCTGGAGCTTCAAGGACCGCGGGTCGCTCGCCTGCATTTTCATGGCCCGGGAGATGGGGGAAACCGTCACGGCGACGATCTCCACCGGCAACATGGGCCATTCGATTGCCGCCTACGCCGCGTGCGCCGGGATCAAGGCGCTGGTCTTCGTGCCGGAGTTCGCCGCGGGCGAGAAGGTCCTGGCCATGACGGTGCACGGCGCGACGGTCATCAAGGTCCGGGCGCCCGATTACGCGCTGATGAAGCAGACCGTGCTCGGACTGGCGAAGGAGTTCAACCTCCGCATCGTCTCCGGCAACGGCCCCGTCCGGGTCGAAGGCTACAAGCTGACGACCTTCGAGATGCACGAGCAACTGCGCGGGGAAGCGCCGGATTATATTGCGGTGCCGACCTCGGCCTGCGGGCACATTCGCGGCCTGTTCAAGGGCTACCGTGAACTCCTGGCGGCGGGGCTCATCGCGCGGCTGCCGCGGATGATCGTGGTGCAGGCGGCCAACAACAGTCCGATTGTCACCGCCATCAAACGCGGCTTGAAGCAGGTCGTTCCCTTCACCAACTTCCACACCGTGGCCGAGGCCATTACGACTGGCAACCCGATGGGCGGGGAGGAAATCATCGCCAAGGCCGGCCAGTATGGCTGGCTGGCGGAGGACGTGACCGAGGAGGAGATTCTCGAAGCCCAGCGCGTGTTCGCCCAGGCGGGCTACTTCGTCGAGCCGGCAACCGCCACAACGCTCTCCGCCGTCAGGAAACTGCGCGCGGCAGGTCATATCGCCGCCGACGCATCGGTCGTCCTCATGCTGACCGGCGCCGGCCTCAAAGACCTGGAGGCGCTGAAGTTCCAGCCGTCCAAGGTGGTCGAGAGCAGTTTGAGCACTGTTCGGCATGACCTGGAGCACGCCCTCAGAACCGATAGCGCACCGGCTGGGCATAACCACGGCATGGGATAGAACCGCATCATACCGCGCCATGACCGCTTCCGACCAACCTGCCTTGTCACGGACAAGCACCCGGCGCGAGTTCCTTGTCCAGGCCGGGACTGCCGTCCTGGCCGCCGCGGCCGCGCCGCTGGGTCTGGCCGCGACGGAGCCGGCCAAACCAGCCGGCGGCGGGACAATTATCGAGTTCGAGCGCGAACTGAAGCGAATGCGCTTCGAGCATTACCGGCATCCGCCCGTGGATATTCTCAAGGACGGCTTCCGCCCTGTCGGCGGCAAGGTCGCCGATTTCGCCACAGCGCGGCACAACGGCCGCGACCATTTCTTCTACATCGAGCGGCGGTTGGAGGAAGGCACGCCCTTTTACCCGGGCCACGAAATCTATTTCGGTCATGCCTCGACTCCGGACTTCTTCGAGTGGGAAGTCCATGACCCGGTGCTGGTGGTTCGCGAGAACAGTTGGGAGGAAGCGCATGTGTGGGCGCCGACCATCCTGCCGGAACGCAACGAGTTCATCATGGCCTACACCGGGCTGAACCGGCATCTGTCGCAGAACATTGGTCTGGCTTCGAGCCAGGACCTTTTCGAATGGAGGCGCCGGCCCGGCAATCCCATCTCGCCCTGCAAAGGCGCGGCGTGGGCGGCGTGGTGGGAGAATGACATTTGCAGTTGCCGCGACCCGCACCTGTTTCGGCATGACGGTCGCGTGTGGATGTGCTACACCGCGAACACCCGGGAGGGCGCGGCGTGTCTCGCGCTCGCCAGCACCACGAATTGGAGGAAGTGGAAAGACCACGGCCCGATCATCGTTGGCCCGGCCTCCGGCTACGAGCCGAAGCTGACCGGCGGCCACGCCCAGGGAAGCTTCGAGTCGGCGAACCTTTCCCTGCGCAACGGACGCTGGATCCTGGTCACCAAGGCTCCGGTTCGCGACAAGAGCGTGCGGACGTGGGCGGCCACGAGCGACCGCATGGACCGCTTTCGCATGGACCAATTGAAGCCGTTTTGGAAGGAGGGTGTCTGTGTGGAGGTCGTTCGCAACCGGGGCACTCGTTCCCTGCTGGCAGGCATGGTGGGAGGCTTCCTGCGCTTCGCCGAGGTTGATTGGGCTGAGACCCAACCGCAAGCGCGTCGCATCACGGACCGCGAGACGCTGGCACGCTGGAACCCGGCCTGAGCGCCCGCGCCGCGTGCCGGGCTGGAATCCGGGCTTGCGTTTACGGGTGTGGCGGCTTAAAAGGCGAGGCATGAATCGCAGGAAGTTTATCCAAATCGGCGCCGCAGGCTTGGCGTTTTCCGCCCTGGGCGGCTATGCCGCTGAATTCGCGGACCAGAAGAAGCGCGTGGGCCTCATCGGCTGCGGCTGGTACGGCAAGTGCGACCTGCTCCGCCTGATCCAGGTGGCACCAGTCGAGGTCGTGTCGCTGTGCGACGTGGACAAGCAGTTGCTGGCCGGCGCGGCGGAGATTGTCGCCTCACGCCAGGCCTCGAAGAAGAAGCCCCGCACCTACCATGATTACCGCGAGATGCTCCGCGAGAAGGACCTCGACATTGTCCTGGTTGCCACGCCGGATCATTGGCACGCCCTGCCGATGATTGCGGCGGTCGAGGCCGGGGCGGATGTGTATGTGCAGAAGCCCATCAGCGTGGATATCCTCGAGGGTCAGGCCATGCTCGCCGCCGCCCGCAAACACAAGCGCGTGGTGCAAGTCGGCACCCAGCGCCGGAGCACGCCGCACTTCATCGAAGCCCGGGACACGATTCTGCGGGAAGGCAAGCTGGGCAAGATCGGCCTGGTGGAGGTCTATAGCTACTACGGCGGGGGCCGGGGGCCGGACCCGGAAGACAGCGATCCGCCCGATTACCTGGATTGGGAGATGTGGACCGGGCCCGCTCCCATGCTCCCCTACAACCGCATGAAACACCCGCGCGGCTGGCGCTCGTTCATGGAATACGGCAACGGCACGATCGGCGACCTCTGCATCCACATGCTCGACGCCGCCCGCTGGATGCTCGATCTCGGCGCGCCCAAATCGGTCAGTTCATCCGGCGGGATCATCATGAGCGAGGGGCGCAAGGCGAATATCTCCGACACGCAGACGGCCATCTTTGATTTCGGGAACCTGGAAATGGTATGGCAGCATCGCCGCTGGGGCCAGTCGCCCGACCCGCGTTATCCCTGGGCCGTCACTTTCTGGGGCGACAAGGGCAATCTCAAAGCCAGCATTAACAGCTACACCTTCACGCCGGCGGGCAACGGGCAGCCCATTCATCGCGACGTCACGATGGAATTCGACAAATACCCCGAAGACCGCGACGAGAAGGATCTGGAGAAGCAGGTGGCGCCCGCGATTCGCGGCCACATGAAAAACTTCCTGGCGGCCATCGCCAACCGCGGCAAACCGGTCGCCGACATCGAGCAAGGCTACATCTCAACCACGGCCTGCATCCTCGCCAATATGTCCATGAAGCTGGGGCGCAGCCTGGCCTGGGACGCGCAAGCCGGCCGCATCATCGGCGACGACGAGGCGAACCGGCTGCTGCAACGGCCTTACCGCGCGCCCTGGGTGCACCCGGACCCGGCGAAGGTCTAAGGACCATCGGCCGGACGCGGAACCCGGATCAGACCTTCGCGGGGACGACGAACGGCTCGCGGTAGTTGCGCGACACCAGTTCGTTGGCCTGAGCATTATCCACAAACCGCTCGGTGCGGGGGTTAAACTTCAGCGGCACCCCGAGCTGCACGTTGTCCTTGGTAATGTCCACACCGTTGGCGTCCAGATGGCCCGCCATGCGGTCGTAGGCCTCGGACAGGCTCTTGTTGTCCGCCAGGGCTTCCTTGACTTCGCCGGGCGCTTTCCGCGCGCCGAGGCGGTAGGAGATGTTGCCGGTATGGACCAAGCCGGCCGAGAGATGGCCTTCCAGGATTTCCGCGGTCAACTGTTTGGGGTTCCGGCTGCGGATCGCCGCAATCCAGTTGCCGTGATGGCCGCCGGATTCGGCGGACAGCCCGGTGGGAGTGCTGCCCCCCTCGGCACTGCCCCGCTTCTTGCCATCGAACCGGGTGATTTCCTTGCCGCCCTTGTCATAGATAACGGCCTCGGTATAGCTGGGTATGACGACGTAGCCGTTCTCGCACTCGATGACGTTGCCGACGCCCACGCCCTTGTAACGGTCCATGTTCCATCCTTCCGTCTGCGAGGCTTTATCCTTTGGCAGGCCGCGCACCTCGAAGACCATCGGAATCTTGTAGCCGTGATAGACGATGAGGGTGTTCGGCGTTTCGGCGGCGTCCTTGTAGCCGAGCCGTCCCCCGACGGCCAGCGAGAACGGAGCGATAGCGTCCTCGCCCAGGAACCAGCGGGCGATATCCACCTGATGGGGCGCCTGGTTGCCGTAATCGCCGCCGCCGTAGCTCCAAAACCAGTGCCAGTCATAGTGCACGGGGCCGTAACTGCCGTTGCGCCGCGGCGGATCTTTCGGGGCCGGGCCGCACCAGATATCGTAATCAATGTAATCGGGCACAGACTGCGGGCCGTCCACCGTGCCGATGCTCTTGCGGGCCTTGTAACAGAAACCCCGGGCGAGAACGATCTTGCCCAGGCGGCCATCCTGCACGTATTTCACCGCTTCCTGAAGCCCCACCGAAGAACGGCATTGCGTGCCGCACTGCACGATCCGCTTGTACTTGCGGGCGGCTTCGGCCATCTGGCGGCCCTCGAAGATGTTATGCGAGGCGGGTTTCTCGACGTACACGTCTTTGCCCGCCTGGCACGCCCAGACGGTCGCCAGCGCATGCCAATGGTTGGGCACCGCGATCGAGACCGCGTCCACGCCCTTGTTCTCCAGGAGCTTGCGGATGTCCGTGTAGGCCTGCACGCCGCCGCCCAATTGCTTGGCCTTGGCGTCCAGGACATGCCGATCCACATCGCAAAGGGCCACGACGCGCACGCCTTTCATCTTGCTGAGCGTGCTGATGTGGCCGGCGCCCTGGCTGCGGAAGCCAATCTGCGCGACGCGGATATCGCCGTTCGCGCCGGCGGCCCGGCTCCAGGTGCGAGCGTCAAAACTGAATGCGGCGGCGCCAAGGGCAGTCGCCTTGAGGAAGTTGCGGCGTGTTAGATTCATACGAGTATGCTTTGTTGTTCAGACACCCATTAAGCGAAAATCGTCTCCGGCTCAACACCTTTCGCATTGCTTTCGTATCGCGCTCCCGGGCGAGGGCGCAGCCCGAGGGCCTCTTGTCCAAAGCGCGTGCGGCGGCGCAAGCCGGTGGCGCACCTGGCAGGGAAGCGTCGCCCGGGCGTCCGCGCGCGCCAACACGGACCTTTCAGCGAGGCGTCCCTACCAACGGAT
>Ga0172371_10014041_pt1 | contig 10357 bp, 9 predicted proteins | sample Lak12m_FD_114543 | JGI IMG/M metagenome (GOLD analysis project Ga0172371, IMG submission 114543) | Freshwater microbial communities from Kabuno Bay, South-Kivu, Congo - kab_022012_12m | ecosystem: Environmental > Aquatic > Freshwater > Lake | place: Democratic Republic of the Congo: South-Kivu... | reverse complement strand
GATTTCATCAACCACCTGGAGAAGCAGATAGGGTACACGACTGCCATCTCGCAGTCCCTCGGTGTGATAGAAAATCAGGCTGGTTTGGCTGGCGCCGCTGGGAAAACTGCCCAACTCATCAGGGACTGGCTGCTTGCCCCGGAGATGGGCGTCGCCACATCGGCGCAGGCGAAGCTGTACTCGTTGCTCAAGGAGGGCGGGCTGCGCAATTCGGAGTTCTTGCGGCAGGCCTACCAGGCAACCCGCTACCAGATGGAGCAGATGGGCGTCGCACCGCAGGCGGTTGGTCCGCTTGTGGCAGCGGGCATCGAGCGGGTTGGCGACGTGGGGGCATACACAGCGTTCCGGCTGGAAGGCCCGCTGATGGGTACGGGCGAACTGGCCATCAAGGCCGGCACAGAGCGGTCCCTTCAGCGAGCAAAGGCGGCGCAGGCAATCCCCGAGGCCGCCATCCCGGGAGTGTCGTTTGCACCAGAACCCCGGGTTGCCACCGTCCGCATCGGAAGGAAGGCCTACGCCATCGACGGCATCGAGAAGCGGGCGGCACAGTTGAACGTGAAGCCGGGCGATGTGGTGTCCGAGTTCATTGCCGAGGAGTTGGCCACAGCCATCCCCAAGACCATCGAGTTTGGAGAGGACTTCGGGCGGCGCATAACGAACGTAGCCCGGAGCGAGAACATCACGCCGGTCGCTGCGGCCATGCGCCTTGTGTCTTACGAACTGGAAAACATGAGCCGCCAGGGCAGCAAACTCGCTGCGGTGCGGGCCGAGCTGCCGAAGCCCGGTGCGAAGTACTCGCCGCAGCAGCTCGTGGACAGCCCGGTGCTTGCCGAGGCCCTTGGGTATCGTGCTGCATCGTCCGTCCCCAGGGAGGCCTTGCCTCCGATCCGCAAGGTTCCGCTCGACGGGGGGAAGAAGGCCTGGGGGTTCCAGTCGGATGCCGGCTGGGTCCGCATCGACCAAGTGGGAAAGAAGCAGTACGTCGCCAGACTTGGCAGCGACGGGGAGATCTTGAAAGAGACGGCGGGCGCTACCCCGACCGAGGTGCGCCGCCTGTTCGTGGAGCAGCAGGCCCTCAAGAACTCAGTCAGCGAGCCGGTGAAGATCGGCATCGACGTGCCAATCGAGATCCCCGTCATTGACGGCATGAGCCGGGAAGCCGTGCTGTACGGCATGGCGCAGTCCATCGTGGGCAAGGGTGCGGGCGTCACCGTGCGAGGACAGGGCAGCATCGCCGGTGAGATGGCGGCGGTGTACCAGCAGATCGTGAACGAGTCCCCGGTTGTGCGTGCGATTGCCGACCCGGCGACCCGCAATGCTGTGGTGTCCGGCATCATCGCTGAGCGCATGCCCAGGGTGGAGTTTACGAAGGCCGTTGAGGGGGCGAAGATCCCGGTGATGGGGCAGAGCGGAAAGGTCGAGATGTTCGACGCGTCAAAACTCATCGGGTCCATGAGCCCGCTGCTCGAACTGGACGCCTCGACCAACATTCGCGTCCTGTCGAAGATGATTGACGCCGGGATGGTGTCTCCGGGGGCGTTCAAGGAAAACGCATTACAGTTCCTCTCGCACGTTGGCGTGAACAAGGCGGCGCTGAAGTCCTTGCTCAAGAGCACGCCCGACAAGATCCGGGGGGCGCTCAGGGAAGAAGCGATACTGGCGAAGTCTGCGGCCGGTGTCTCCCGTGGGGCAATGGAAGAGGCCATCGCAAGGGCCAGTGAGAAGGCGAAGGGCGCCGACATGACCGAACTGGTCGGTCTGCCCGAGTGGGAGTACGCGTCGGCGTTCTCGACTGCGAACCCTGAAGCGGTCAAGATGCTCAAGCAGCGCACCTACACGCCGCCCGAGATGTTCCGTGTTCCGCTGGCCGAGTTCACGCCCGAAAAGGGGGCGGCCGCGCGGCGCTTGCACCAGGCGGTGTTGGGGACGAGCCAGGAACACCTGTTCACGTTCTTCTCCAACCGGGCGACGCAGGAGGCCCTGGCCGATATAACCCTGTCGCTTCGTGGGCAAGCGGCACTGGCGACCAATGCGGTACGCTCGCTGCTCAACGACAACATCCTGCCGAAGTCGGCGGAGTCCTACATCGCCGGAGTTCTCGGAGGATTGCCCGACATCAGCACCTCGGCGGCCCGCGTATCGGCAGTTCGGGAGATGCTGAAGAACGTCGAGGCGTTTGAGGCTCGCCCCGAACTGGTTGGCACATGGTTTGCCGACCTCGTGAGGAAAGAGGGGTGGCAGAAGGCTGCGGACGTATGGCGGAAAGGTGCGGGGAAAGACGGGGTTGCCCCCCCGAAGGCGCTGGAAAACCTGTTCGTTCACCCGGACACAGGAAGGGCCATCGAGATGACGGCCCAGGGCAGGAAGGGGCAGGGATGGAACGCAGCGGTAGCCTCGTGGTTGAAGTACCAGCAACTCGTGGGACGACCGGCCGCCTGGGTGCGGGACTACGCCAGTTCAAGATTTGTGCTTGGGCCGGCCGCTGGTTTTGACGCGGGAGACGTAGCCTACAGCATCGCCGGGCGTATGCTGGAGTCGTCAAACGCGTTCCGCTCTGCCCTCGTGGAGAAGGGGTTGCTCTCCGGTTGGGCAGCCAGCGAGTCGGGCGCTGTGGCCGTGGCTGGCCTTCCTCCCGCCATGACAATGAGCGGCAAGACGCTGTTGGCACTTGACGACATGACTGCAAGCCTGGCGAAGTACAAGGACCACCCCGGGTTGATCCCGATGGGCATGGGGAAGTTGGCAGAAGCCGGGTTGCAGGCAACGCTCGACATGCGGAAACTGCCAGTCGGAAAGAAACTCGCCTACGAGCGAGGGTTCACAGACGCCATCCCGCGCATGGCGCTCATGGTGCGGGAGACCATCAACCGGGCCAAGATCGCATCCCCGGCCGAGGTGGCTGCGCTGGTCGATAACATGAAGGCGGCGGGGCTTCAGCCGTCCTTCCTGCGGCGCTTCTTCTCGGCCGACGACCCGGCTGCCTACATGCTCGAAGCCATGAAGAAGGTCCATGCCGACGCCTACCGCAGCGCTGCGAAGCAAGGAAAGCCGAGGGCCATGCGGTATCGAGCCGGGCAGGAAGCCGTTGGCCAGCTGGTCGAGGAAACCCTGGACAAACTCTGGACCGGGCTTTCGGAGCAGGCACAGTGGGAGATTCTGAACAAGGTCGAGAACGTCTTTGTGAAGTACACGGAAAAGGGCCGAGTCCTAGATGCCATGAGCAAGAACCCGTGGACCAACATGTACATGACGTTCACGGCCCGGGCGGTTCCGATGGTGCTCAAGTCCATGTGGAAGCACCCGGTTCGCACGCTGGCCCGCAAACTCCAGTTCGACATTGCCGACCGGCTGGCCTGGTCCATGATGAGCGACGAGGGGGACATCGAGGCCATCAAGCGCGGCGTGCCCGCATGGATGCTTCCGGCCGTGCTCGGTCCCTCGTGGGCAGAAGCCCGGACTGGCCCTCTCAAGTATCGGGCGGGCCTTGGCTTGGACATGGCTTGGATTCACCCGTTCAACTTCACCCTGGACTTCCTGCGGCCGACGAGCAGCCCGCTGGGCGGTGCCGTGTCGCAGATCGCCCAGGCCTTGTCGAACAAGCCGGGGGAGGCAACCAAGGCCTCCTATCCGGCTACCACGGACCCGGCCGCAAGCACTGTTTCCAACCTGTTTATTGGAGCACCCGGAGGGGCCAACCTGTCGGAAACGAACCTCGGCTACGGAGAGCGCCTGTTGCAGACAGCGGCGGGTACTCTGGCCGGGGCGCTCGGGGATGTGAACCCGGTCAACCTGCTCACCACCCTTGCGGCCTGGGCGGGCGTGCGGACAGCTCCCGGAGCACCCGGAGAGGTCGGCGCTGCTCTGACCCCAGGATGGAAGGGGATACAGACCGCCCTCCGGGGGCCGGCAAGCCCGACGCAGACCACGCTTGACCCCATCCTGGCAGCGGCCCGGCTTGGTGGCATGAAGTTCGTGCCTCTCAGCGAGAAGGGGCAGCTTGCCAACTACGTCGCACCGCTGATTGACGGCGCCCAGGACGCATCGGTTCGCAAGGCCCTGAAGCTGGCCTCTACGACGCAGGGCAAAAGCCCGCTCGGCTACGCGTACGAGACGGCATCCGGCATGTCGGGAGACTACATCCAGAAGGTGCTAACCCGGTCCGGGTTGACCGAAGGCGACGCTGCGCGGTTTGTCGGGGACGTGTCCGTGCCCAAGAAGTTCGAGGCGTGGAGGCTGAACCCCAAGATGCGGGGGGTTGCAGACCGGATTGCCACCGCCGTGCTGTTCGCCAACAAGACCAACGCGAAGCTCAAGAGCGTTCTCGATGAGTTCGCTGGCGTCATCGTCGGCCAGATGTTCCGGTCCCCGTCGACATGGATTTACAAGGCCGACAAGGTAGACATGGTGATCAAGAAGGCCATCGCCATTACTGGCAAGCGCACGTTGCAGCAGGTACAAGACATCATCGAAGGAGATGCGTACACCTCGTTTGGTGTGATTGACGAGACTGCCTACCGCGAGGCGCTTCTGCCAGTAACCCAGTTGCTCGGGTCCGGCCTGACGTTTGACGACCCACAGCAGGCGTTCTCTGAGTGGTATGGGTCGCAATTCCAGAAAGCGGCAACCGGGCAGAAGATTACAAGCAAGGCCGATGCCGCAGCGCAGTACCTCGGCTCGATTGCTCAGTCCAGGGAACTGCCCGAGGCCACGATGCGAACGGTAGAAAACAAGCCCATCGTTCGGGACGTTCCGCAACCCTTCCGCTCCCAGGTGCTCGGCGGGTTGCCCATCAGCAAAACCAAGAAGGCGGAGGAAGTCATCGAATGATAGCCACGCACTACATTGTGGTAGCAAGAGAGAAGTGGAGGACGCGGAATCTCACGGTCTACCATCGCCCGCACAGGCGCGTCCTTGGAGCTCGGCGCATGGAGCGCATCATTGTGGACTGGCAGAACCACTGCCCACAGACCCAGGACGAGATTCAGAAGACCGGCTGGTACTCCATTGCCAGCAAGGAGGATAACCCGTACCTGGTGCCACACTACGCCATCGGCCCCGAGGGGGACGTGATTCAAATGCTCGACCCGGCCCTGGCCGGCACCGCCTGGACCTGCATCAACCAAGGCCGCGCCCCGGACAGGCGCTACTTCCGCGGGCATGTAGCCGAGTTCGACCCGAAGTATCAGCGATCCATCATCATTACCAACTACGGAACCCAGCCCGACAACAAGGCCCGTTGCACCGAGGCCCAGCGACAAGCAGCGCACCAACTTGTCGACCTACTTAGAACCCGCTTCCGCAACCTGGAAGTCATCGACACCGACCCGCGATGGAGCACTACCAATGACCGCACCCGAGGAACGAACAGTGACACTGAGCGACTTGGCCCAACTGAGGACGGATTTGCTGGCGGATTGTCGCCAGAGCCAGAGGGACCAGAAAGAAGCTATGGAGGAGATCAAGGAGCGACTTCTGGACCGCCATCTGACCAAGGAGGTCTTCGGTCTGACCATGCAGCGGCTGGAGAAGGGGTACGCCGAACAGAACCATCAGATGCAGATTCTGCGGGACGAATCCCGGGAGACTCGGGAAATCGTGATTCGCGTGGAGGAGCGGTTGCTGGCCATGAAAGCCCAAACGGAGCACGACGCGATTCAGGCGCCCGCCCAAAAATCTGCCCTGCCGACATGGAAATGGCTCTTGGAACGCGTGCTGATCCCGATCCTGGCCCTGCTCCTGGCGGGGGGGACCGGGGGGCTCGTCGTGCAGCAAACAAAGCCGAGTGGGCCAGAAAGCAAGCAGAACGCAGAGCAGCAGCCGTGAAGAATTCCCGCAGGTAGACACACCCCAGGCGAGTATCAGGAGTGCAGGCGCATCGAGGAACTGGACTCAGGGAGTTACTGGGGATCGTCGGACGGCCAAAGGTCGGTCTTTGCCCGGGTGCGGCCAGTCCGTGGGGGTTCGTCGCCGCTTGACGCAACGACAATATCGACAGGGGGGACACGGGACAGTGCGGAATGCAGAGCCTCGACAAACTGGTTGGCGCTGCCGAGGGCCTTCCGCAATCGGTTGGCAGCCTCCCCCCGCGGCATCTCGTCCACGAGGTCGGCATACGCTTCCGACAGCAGGCGCACGCCGGCAGTCGCCGTCTTCAAGATCCTATTTGTCGTGGCCGCGTCCATCTTTCCCATGTCCCCACCTCTTGCCAGCATGATACCGCTGAAGTGAGATAGGTCAATGGTAGTGGGGAAAGCAGCGGAAATTACAACCGAAGAACGGGATATTCGTCCCAAGTTCCCAACCCCTCTCTTACCTCGTCGCCATCGAAGGGCCTGGCTTCCAGCGCGTACGATTCCCTGGCCCTCCGGCCCGCCTGGCAGCGGTAGCAAGGGGAACCGAACCCCAGCTCATCCCGGGCCATGACCTGCATGTACCAGTACAGGCACGTCCCCAGCGTCACCTGGCGACCAGTCCCACGGCATTCAACCATCCTGTCGGTCGGCGGCTCGTCAACGTGGACCACCTCAACCGGGTGCAGCAGCCCCCACAGCCGTTCTACGCGCATGAGTATGTGCGCGTCTAGCCGAGACCGCCTCACCGCATCATCGAAGATCCCACGTCTGATCTTCAGCCGGATACTGACTTTCTCGATCCCTCCGCACGCGTCAAACAGAGCTTGCAGTGTCTCGCATCCCTCATTCATGTCATCCCCCTTTCTCGCAATAGGCCACCTAGCGCACGCTTTGCCACCAAGACGGCTCGTTTACCCCCGAACCCACCCCGGACTATGGACCGGGGAGAAATCGCCCGTTCTAGGGCATTCTACGACGAAGGCCCCACCCCCCAGGAAGAGAATCGGCCCGCGGGGGCGGGGGGATGCCGCACCCCCGCAGGCCTGCCGGTCGCTGCCGGCATGGTCCCGCGGCCCAGCGAAAGCCGAACCGCGGGAAGTTACTGCTTCAAAGCCCACCTGGCACAAGTGCTTTTATGGTTAATCTGCGCCCCGTCCAAGGCGCAAACAGCCTTGGCCCACCCAGGACCGCACTGGAACGGGTAGCCAACCGCAATCGGGCTGACTCCTTCGATCACACGCCAATTCCGGCATGTACTGCATGGATTCCGGGGCCAGTCCTTGTACGTTTCCAAGAAGATGTCTTTTGGGAGTTCAGTCATTGCGGCCCCGATTCCCGATGTCCTCCCAAATTCCCCTGGCCGTCTCCTCGACTCCCTCCAGCCACCCCAAGCTCTGCTGCAACGCGTTTCGCACGTTGATCCTTGACTGGGCAACGGCATCTCGCAAAGCGTCGGACTGGGCGAGCGGCACAACGTCCCGCTCAAACGTGGTCAACTGGTTGAGCCAAGAGATCAACATGGCCCGATACTCGGCGGCGTGAGGGCTGATCTGGTCTGGCGTCTGCACGTTGATGATGCTTTCGGCACAGAAAGGCTCGGGGCACTCCGAATGAACCACCCCCTCCCAGCGCCGATACCACTGCTCAGACGGAAGCACATCCTCGCCGCAGGTGAGGCACGTTCCGATTTTGTCGTTTGCGTTTCTCATGTCATCCCCCTTCAAAAGCCCGAGGCCAGCATGGCCCCAAGGATAGCCCCCATCAGGGCGCACGCCAACAGCTCATCAAACTTCACCTCCTGGCCCCACGCGTTGAACCTGGCCCGGGCCGCGGCCAGTCTCAGGCGAAACCGGAGATAGGCGATGCGGCATCTGCGCTGCGAGCGGGGGATCATGCCACCACCTCCCCGCGGCGCAAGAGCCGCGTTCCGATCCCGCCGTCGCACGCCGCCAAGTAGACCCGCTCTCCGGCCGTCATCCACCGATTCCAGGCCCCGGCCAGATCCAAGCTGCGCGGGAAGTCCTCGCAGTACCGGACCAGGACAACGCTCCCAGTCCGCGTGCGGCTCTCCCGCGACCAGCGGCGCACAACCCAGCCAGTCCGGGCCGGAGATACCGAATAGCCGCCCCATTCCCCGTCGATGTAGTATCTCATTCCATCCCCCATTCCCGGCCCTGCCCCGGGCTGTCCCTCCTCGGGCGTCTAGCCCCGCGCTCCGGTCGCGAACCGGCGGCCCCTACGGGCGGCGCGGGGTGGCGGCTAGTCCTCGAACTCCACGGTGATCGTCACCCGCATACGGCAATCGCACTGCTGCATGTAGTAGTGCCACGCAAACGGAGTCTGCGCCATCCCGATCAGCCGATAGCCCAGGCCGAAAAAGAGCAGAGCCGAAGCCGCGCACTTGGCCCGGATTTCCGTCTCGGTATCCATGCCGTAGAGCCCCCCGGTCCGCGGGAAAGAATCGGTCAGGTGAAACCAGCGGCGCGGCTCCTCGTACGCGTTGTGCAGTGCAGTCAGAATCGCAGTCATAGCATCCCCCTTTGGCCTACGCGGCCACGTTGTCGATCCGACGCGTCACGATGACGCGCTGGCCGTCCGACTCGAAAACGAAACCCAGGCGCTCGGTCGGAAGTACGCCGACTTTGCACCACCAACGAGGTGGCATTCTGCCAGAGAACCGGCCGGACCGCTCTGCCTGCTGACATACCCAGTCAAGCGCACGTTCCCGCCGCGCTACGGCCTTGGTTGTGGAAGGCGCCTTGTTTGCGCGGCCAGTCCCATGAACCGCAACGGGTGCCGGCTGGGGAACGGGCGTCGGAACCGCAGGAACGTCCACAGTCGCAATGCGATCCGATCCATAGCGGATGTCAAAGCGCACCGTTTCGGGCTGGGGCTGGGGCGCGGCTTCAGCCTCCGGCACGCCGTGCCGCGCATCCCCGTAGACTTCCGCCCGGATCTGGTCAAAGCTCATCCCGCACTCGCTGGCGTACCATGCCCACGTCGCAGACGCCAAAGGTGCGTCGTTGTCTGTCTCGAACACGAGGAGATTCCCGTTGCCGGAGGAATGGTCGGTTTCGCCTTCCGCGAAGTAGACAGCACGGGCTTTCCATTCACAGCGATTCTCCGGGGGGAGTGCATCGCTGTCCGGGGTCAAAGGCCCGTTGACGTTCATGGCGTCCGCCGTGCGGGGAGGACAGTACAGCGTAACCTCCGTCTCAACGGGCGGAGCTTCCGGATCGGGCGATTCCCATGTCTGGCGGCCGTCCACGTCCTCCATGCAGGCGAATACCAGGACCGTCGCCTTGTCGATCCGGCAATAATTCCGAGTGCCAGAATCGGAATAGTGAATCTGCGTGCAATGGACCGCGGCGAGAAGTCCAGCGTTGGCCACGTTGACGGCGACAAAGGGACCAGTGCACTTGCCAAACCGGGCGGTAATGTCGACCGTGCCCCATTCGATGCCGTTGGAATGGACCTTGACGTAAAGCGCACCGTAGGCTTTGGCCAGCGCCAGAACGCCCGCGCACTCCTGATTCTCCCAGTCAACGTCAATCATCATGCTCTTGTAGTCCGCGTGGAAGAGCTTGTCTTTGCTCAGGACGGACTTCGGAGCAATTGCGACGGTCCCGTTTGTCACTATCCGATCCGAATTGAGGAGCTGCGCGAAGGTATCCCCCCTGCAATCCCAGTCGGCTTTGGCGAGCTTTGCAACAGCGCCCCCGAGCTTCCCATAGCGCGCCTTTGACAACTCGCAGAACTGGGAAAAGGTCATCTGGTCGGCCGGCATCGCGTACCAGGGAACATAGGCGACGCGTCCCTTGTCGTCGATGTAGTCGGCCAGATTGATACAGGCCAGCGCTTCGGGCGACAATGCGAAAAAGGCCGTTGTCGCGTCCAGTCTCTGCGCGGCCGTTACTCCAGTCAGGAGATCGCACAGTGCGCGGCCAACCGCTTCGGGTTGCATCTGTGCGGTACCAGCTTTCCACGCGAGGAGTGCTTTGGCGAGTGTCTTCATGCTAGCACCTCGCCCGTGGTTGCGTTGACGACACCGAAGGCGCCACCGTCGGTCAGTCGCTTGATCGCCGCACAGAGCCGGCAGGCAAGCGCATAGTCGTCAACCGTCCACCATGCCTCCCTGGTCAAAAGGTTTTCCACGCGATAGATCGTGTTCATGCGCGCACCTCGCCCGAAAGCAAGGCGCACAGCCCCGCACACAGCTCCACAGCCCGATCCCCCGCGGCCGATTCCTCGGCTTCCCATTCCCTGACGATCTCCGCTACCAGTCTGTCTATCATTGCATCCCCCTTTTCACCCGCCGTCCATCGGCGGTCAGTCAGGTATAATGCACGCACTGTGCCAACCCGCCAACTTTCTTTCAAAAACACAACCCCTAGTCAAACTATTTTCAGCGACACAAGATGTTGTGGTCGTCAGGTTCAGCACAGACCGCGAAGAACAAGTGTTCAGTGTAGCGATTGTCCGCAAGTGTAGAGAATTTTCCGGGT
>Ga0172371_10014040_pt1 | contig 10357 bp, 11 predicted proteins | sample Lak12m_FD_114543 | JGI IMG/M metagenome (GOLD analysis project Ga0172371, IMG submission 114543) | Freshwater microbial communities from Kabuno Bay, South-Kivu, Congo - kab_022012_12m | ecosystem: Environmental > Aquatic > Freshwater > Lake | place: Democratic Republic of the Congo: South-Kivu... | reverse complement strand
GCCCGCCGCTTTGTGCTATGAGCATATTTCCGGTAACAGTCTGTTTCATCGGTTCTCCTTGCTTTGTTAAGAAATTAAGGAAACGTAATCTGCCATTGTTGATATTTGCTGATCAAGATAAAATGTGATAAATGAAAGAAAACAGAAGGCAGGATTCAGCGTACAGAAGTCGGTGAAAAATGGAATATAACAGGCACAAGTCGCGGGGCAAAGGGTTTAACAGGGGCCGGTGGCAGATTGAACGGGAAAGGTGCAGGATAGCAGACGTGAGGCCTCCCTCGGGACCCGCCGATCCAAGTGTGATGGCGGATGTCATTCCAGCCCTGATGAAGCGCCTGGGCCTGGCTGACCAGCATTGGCTTGGCGTGCTCGAGGAGGAATGGGCGAAGATAGCGGGTGAGGCGGTTGCGAAACATACGAGACCCGGGAGGATGGAGAAAAAGAAACTCACTGTTTTCGTGGACAATTCCGTGTGGATGAATGAGCTTATGAGGTATGGCAGTAAACAGCTGCTCCTAAACCTGCAGAAGCGTTTTGGCAGCGGCAGGATAGTGTCCGTTGCTTTTGTCCTGGATCCTGATGCCGGACGCCGGGGGTGATTCCCCGGGGAACATGATTATTCCTTCACCGGAAGAATCCTGGCGACTTCTTCCTTTAGTGCAGAGGCGCAATCGATAGCCTTGTCGGAGTATTTCTTTACTACCTCGGCAGATGCGCCCAGTTCGTAGCACAGAATTGCGCAAGCAAGGTTTTGATCTCCCCTTACTCTGAAAGAAATGCCGCTCCTGCCTACGCAATGTTCAATTATTTTCAGCAGCTGGGCCGGCTTGACATCGGGCCATAGCACTGTTTTTCCCTTTATTAATATGCCATTCTCATCTGCCCCAAGGACGTCCTGAGTGGAGCCGCTTTGGGTCCATCCCCATGCAAATTTCTCGGCTTTAAGCTGTTCAGTGATAAAGGATTTCATTTTCTGAAGGTAATTGCAGCGGTCAATAAAGACCTTGATGGCGGCTTTTCCTTCCTCGGTCTGGAATGTTGCCTGCTGGGCTGCGATTTCGTCGATCGCGCCCTTGAAATTATAAAATTTCAGCATAGGTATGACTTTTTCGCGTGCGGCGTTGGCGAGTTTGATTTCGCTTTCGACAAGCGCCTTTTGTTCTGCGGCCTTGCGCTCTTCGGCCTGGGCTGCTGCAATCTTTTTCTCTTCCTCTTCTTTTGCCTTTTGCTTGGCCTTTGCGTCCTCTTCAAATGCCACCTTGATGGAGTCAATGTCTTTCGCAGTCTTTTCGCAGTCTTCCAGCAGTTTCTTTGCGTCTGTTTCGATTGTTTTCACAGACTCAAGGACTGCCAGGAGCTGCTTGTTTCTTAATACTGCATTGCTTGAGGAATGCGCGGCCAGAACTGCATCCCTGGCTGTTGTGGCGGTCTCTTCCAATGCCTGTGCCGCTGAAACTTTTTCGGCGAGTTTAGCGGCATCATTAAAGACTTTTCGAGTCATGTTCTTTACCGGAGGTTCGTTCTCCTGCACTTCCGGTACGGCTTGTTTCTTTTCTTCGGGTGCCGGGGGAACGGCTTCGGCTGCTCCTTCCCCTTTGCGTGCGCGGTCAAGTTGTTCCCGTGTGGCTTCACCCGGGGGACCGCTGCCATCTGCAGCAGTCATCTCTGGTGAACCAGAGGGACCATTGCCAATTGCAGCACTCGCCGCGGGGGCGGCTGTTTTCGGATTGGCTTTGCTCTTGGGTTTGGCAGCTTTGGCGGCATGAACAAATAGAACTGCATGCACCGCAGGAAGCGGAGAAATCACAGGAAATACAGGCAGTACTGCCGCGGCAGCGGTTTTTACCTGTTCGTTCGTCGATGCAGGCGCTGCTGCAGGTTTCTTCCTCGGATCAGGCCTGGTCATGACATCGCCGGTGACCACAAACACAGCATTGGTTGCCTTGCTAATGCAGCTTTCGGCTGTCTGTGTCATTTTAGAGACACTGGCTATAGTCGCCTGTATGGTTCCGTAGGTAACGCCGGCGGTGTTCTTTTCCGTTTTTAATCGTAATGCCTCGGCGGCTTCTTCGCGGGCGGCCTGATTCTTGTTCTTGATGCGGACAACAACGCCGGTGACAATCAGGCCGATGGCCAGGACTGCTATCAGTCCATACACCCATCCAGGAATGTTCTTTTTTTCTTTTTTGGCGACAGATTGGCGAAGGCGGTCAGCATAGCTGTGGCCCAGGACCGCGGGCTGTGGCTTGTCTGATTCGAATTTGCCGGTTGGCTTGCCAGCCGAAGACACCTTGTGGAATTTTGTTGATTTCGGGGCAGGAAAATCATCTTTGGTCTTTTCTGAATCGCCGGCTATGAAGGAAGTTGTTTTCTTGGGGATGATGAGTGTTTGTTTGGGCTTTGAGGAGTAGCTTCTTGCGGGGCCAAGAACCTTGACCGCTTTCTTCAGGTCTCCGATGAGGGAGGAATAATTTGGATAACGCCTTGCCGGCTGAAGCTGCAGCATCCTCATTATTATGCCTTCAACGAAGCGGTCCAGCTTCGGGCACAGTATGCTTGGGGCCGCCGGCTCCTTTGTGAGCCTGACCTTGACAACGTCGATAGGTGTTTTTCCTTCGAATGGGGGGCGACCGGCGAGTGCGTGATAAAGCGTGGCGCCAAGGCTGTAAATGTCCGACCGGGCATCGACCGGCTGGCGTCTTATCTTTTCCGGCGAGATGTAGTAGGGCGTGCCCCAGATTCCTTCTGATGCCTGGTGTGCAAATGTCGCGAGGCCGAAATCCACCAGTTTTGTCTGGCCCTTTTCATCCAGCAGGATGTTTTCCGGTTTGATATCCCCGTGAACAAGGCCGACTTCATTTGCGGCCTGGAGGGCCTCGGCAATATCCACGGAGATTTTCATCACCAGCGCCTGGTCGACCTGCTTGCCGCCTTCCATCAGTTTGTCAAGCCGCTGGCCGTTGACAAGTTCCATAACGATGTAGGGCTGGCCTTTTTCCTTTCCAAAGGCGTAGATCTGGCAGATGTTCGGGTGGTTCAGTTTTGCCACTGCCTGGGCTTCACGTTTGAATGTATCGACAAACTCGGCGTTGTCGCCCAGCGACTGGAGCATGACCTTGATGGCGACATGGCGGCCGAGTGCGGTATCAACGGCGTAGTAGACTCCGCCCATGCCGCCTTTTCCGATAAGGTGAAGAAGCTGGAATTGCCCGAGCTTTGCCGGAACGTTCTCAATCGAGTGGCAGTCGGGGCATTCCACGCTGACAAATGGTTCCAGGCCGGTCACGTCAATCTTGCAGCCGCATTTAGTGCAAGTTGCTTCAGAAACCGGATCTGTTAATATTCCTATATCTTTGTTGTCCGAATCCATGACCATAGACCTTGAGAAGTCGACCTCAAATGGATATTACTCGGAGTATGATAGAGACCAATTTTCTGGCTGTCTATATCTATTTTTTGAGTTATAGTGATTTGAATTCGAGGCTAAAGGGTAAGAACAGGAATTAAAGAAAGCAGTTCATAATGCATTCAATCTGTTTCACGGTTGGAGATTACCCCGTCTACTGGTTCGGGGTCATGCTGGCGCTGGCATTCCTGACTGCCCTTTTAAACTGGACGTACCTGGGCAGAAAGGAAGGGCGCGACCTGAATTACTGTTCGGACATGATGCTCTGGATCATGATTTCCGGGGTAGTAGGGGCCAGGGTTGCTTTCGTGATATCGGAGTACAGGGATTTCATAAAACGGCCCATAGAGGTGTTTTATGTGCATCAGGGCGGGCTTATTTTTTATGGCGGGCTGGCAGGCACCGGTCTGGCCCTTGTCGTCTTCGCAAGAATGCGCCGTGAGAAATTCATGTCCCTGGTGGATTTCGTCATTACGGCGGTCCCGCTTGGTCATTTTTTCGGACGTATAGGCTGTTTCCTGAACGGGTGTTGTTATGGCGGCAGATACAGCGGTATTCTTTCCGTTGTATATCCCAGGGACAGTCTTCCGTGGAAAGAGCAGTTGCACGATGGCGTAATTACACAAGGCATGAGCGCCAGTTGCCCTGTTCATCCTGTTCAGCTTTATGAAGCGGTGTTCAACCTGTGCCTTTTCTTCCTTCTTGGATGGGCGTACAGGAGAAGGAGGGTGGATGGCCGGGTTACGGCGCTTTATCTGCTTACATACCCCGTAGGACGTTTCCTTTTCGAGTTCTTCAGGGGTGACGCAAGGATGCCGGCAGTCGCAGGACTGTCCGTGGCCCAGGCCGTCAGCGTTGCCCTTTTTGCACTCGGACTTGGAATCTGGTTTATGTCGTACCGCAAAGAAAAAGAAACAACGCGCGGCCGGAGTTGAGATGCCATGACAGCAAACCGGGAAATTCAGAAACACATGCTCGCGGTCGGACCGGGAGAGCGGGGGGAGCGGCTTGACGTGTGGCTCTGCGAAAAACTTCCCGGCTTGTCGCGCTCCCGGATACAGGCCCTTATCAAGAACGGATATGTGACCCTGAACGGGCGGCGCAGCATCAAGGTGCACGCAAAGGTTGCCAAGGCGATGCAGGTTGAGGTGGCCATTCCGCCTGTAGCGCCCGCAGAGGTTGTGGGCGAGAATATTCCGCTGGATGTGATCCACGAGGACAGCGACATCATTATCATCAACAAGCCGGCGGGACTGGTTGTTCACCCGGCGGCGGGTCATCCGTCAGGAACCCTTGTGAACGCCCTTCTTTATCATTGTTCCGATCTTGCAGGTATCGGGGGCGAGATGAGGCCCGGGATCGTGCACCGTTTGGACAGGGACACGAGCGGTGTGATGGTGGTCGCCAAGAATGAACGCGCGATGACACTTCTTGCGCGCCAGTTCAAGGCGGGCAGCGTGGGAAAAGAATATATCGCCCTGGTGCACGGCGTTCCGGATCCGCGATCCGGCAGGATAGAAACGCTTATAGGAAGAAGCCGGAATGATCGCAAGAAGATGTCCGTTGACCCGGCGTCCGCGGGCAGGGTTGCCATAACAAATTACGAGGTTGTCAGGGAGCTGGGCCGTTATTCAATGCTTCGTATAAGAATAGAAACAGGCCGTACACACCAGATCAGGGTCCACATGGCCCACGCGGGGTATCCTGTCGCGGGTGACCTGCAATATGGCGGTCGGAAGACGCTGAAACGCGGTGGAATTTATCCTGCCAGGCAGATGCTTCATGCCGGGACGCTGTCTTTCATCCATCCCGGGAAGAATAAAAAAGTGGTATTCAAGGCTCCGCTGCCGGCCGACATGAATCTCTTTATTCAACAGCTGAAAGACGCAGGCGGCGAGGAATCTTGATCCGAATATTGCCCTGCGCAGCCCCCGAGGGGCCGCCCGTGCTTTCGCTGAAAAGCTGTGTATACGAAGTTGCAGAAACTATTTGGAGTGCGGCGGCTTGACGCCGCTTTCTCTCTCAACCTGTATGATTGCTTCTGTTTCAAAGTCATCCCTTACTGAAATGGCATTGACTTTGAAAACCATTACAGTTTTACGAAAACTTGGTGATGCCGTTCTTTCAAACCATGAGGCAGAACACCACGGATAGTTCTCTGCACAGGCGATAACACCGTGGTGCACAGGATTATTGTGTACATATTTCAATCTCGGAAGATATGAATTCACAAAAGTAATATGTGAGTCAAAGTACTGGAACCAGACTTTTCTTCCCGATTGATGGTCTTGCGCATTGATGTCTCGTGCTGAAAGCGTGTGTAGTTTGGAAATCATGCGGCGTAATGAGTTTGGATCTTCAGGTGATGAAGCAATAAAATGATAATGGTTCGAAAGTATAGCCCATGCATGAAGATTCCAACCTGCCTCTGTGATGCAGTCAAAAAACAAACAGCGGAACATATCAAGTTTTCTGGGTGTATTAAGAAAATGAGCTTTCTTATAAGTACCTCCGGTTATCATATAAGCACCTTGCTCGCTCAGGCGATGAGGTGGACTATGTGGCCAATCGATCATGCTCGTGCGATATCAGATGAGAAAAGCGGCGTCAAGCCGCCGCACTCCAAAATCGTCATACTCACACTAGTCGGAAGCCAAACTCCAGAGTCCGCCACGGCGGACTCAAACGGGATTTCACCACGTTATTGCGCGAATTTATAATTGCCCGTGCAATAACCGGGTTGACAAAAGCCCGGAGTTTGCGGAGAATCCGGCCACTTTTTATAAAGGGGTGGAAAGAGTATGGGTGTTAGAGAAGAAGTCATTCCGTTTGTTGCTGCGGCTTTTATTTTCGGCGCTGTTATTGCCTTTGCGTGCAAGGTTTGCGGTGTTTCCATTCAGCGCGCGGTGTGGTCTGGAGCAGTTCCTGCCGTTATCCTGACCGGGTATTTCCTTTATTTCTTCCGTGACCCGGAGCGGTCCGCGCCGGAAGATGAATCGCTGATTGTGGCCGGGGCAGATGGAGTCCTCGCGTGCATCAAGGATGTGCGGGAGGACAAGTACATCAATACTGATACGGTGCGCGTCAGCATATTCCTCAGCCTTTTTGATGTCCATGTGAACAGGGCGCCCGTTTCCGGGGCATCGCGTTTCCTCGGGTATTTCAAGGGAAAGCATTTTTTTACCTTCAAGGAGAAATCCTCTGACTATAATCAGCATAACGCGATACTGATAGAAGGCAGGACGCGCTGCCTCGTCAAGCAGATCGTCGGCCCTGTCTGCCGCAGGGTTGTTTACTGGCCGGACCATGATAATCCTGTGAACCTGAAGAAGGGTGACAGGATCGGCATGATGAAGTTCGGTTCGAGGCTGGATATGTATTTTCCGAAATCTGATGTTGAAATTACGGCGAAAGTAGGAGACAAAGTGGCCGCAGGATTAACTGTGATAGGAAGGATAAAGGGAGGAGTTAAACAGTGAAAATGCCTGGTTTCCTGAAGGACCCGGACCCGGTCCTTGTGAGCTGGCGGCAGGTTGTTCCCACAACAGTGACCCTGCTGGCCATGCTGTCAGGATTCCTGAGTATTCTTATGACCTTTGAAGGCATTCGTACTTCCAATGTCCATCTGTTCCGTCTTTCCGCCCAACTCATCATGCTCGCGATGATACTTGATGGCCTGGATGGCAACCTGGCCAGGAAGCTGAATGGGTCAAGCGAGTTTGGCGCCGAGCTTGATACATATGTTGACCTGACGGCGTTCGGCATAGCGCCTGCCATCCTTATCTTTGCTGTTACACTCCAGAGCAAGGATGAAATACTGCGCGTGCTTCTTCCTTCCGCGGTTGCTGTTTCGGGGGTATGCCGGCTGGCCCGGTTCAAGGTGAAAGACCCGCTGCGAGGCCAGGGTGGTTATGCCGGCCTTCCGATTACGGCGAATGCTGCCTGGGTTGCGCTGTTTGTGTTCATCAGCCAGACTCCGCCGTATGACCGTTTTTCGCTGGACCAGGGGAAAGTGGCCACGCTCTTTCTCGTGGGTATTCTTGTTTTCACGCTGCTGCAGGTGACAAACCTGCGTTACCCGAAACCTTCAAAGAAGGCGGCGATATTCATTCCGACCGCAATCCTTGTCTGCCTGCTGTTCTGGCGCGGCAAGAGCCTGTCGGTTTCCATTGCAGTCATCCTTCTTGTCCTGGCTGTGATTTATATTGTTATAGGACCGCTTTTTGTGAAGGGCATGGCGGTCCACAAGGCGCGCCAGGAAGCGAAGAGAAATGGCGCCCTGAACGGCAACAGCACCGGCCTGTCCAGCGAGAATGGTTCCTCAAACGGTTACGAGAGCGGGGAATAGCGTGTCGCCCCTCAAGCACACCCTTGATGATCTTGCGCAGTATCTTGAATACCTGAAGGATGAAGAACCGGGTGAGATCAGGGTTTCCCCTGCAGTCCTCAAGGATTTTTCCTCCCGTCCGGCCAAAGCGGGTATGCATCCAGTTGTTCCGGCGCCTGCATCCGTAGTTTCATCAAAACCGGTTCCCGCACCTTTGGAGAGAACAGCTCAACCTGTGCCGTCGACGGGCAGGGGGCTGAAGGAAATTGCGAAGGTCATTGCCTTATGCGGGAAATGTCCGCTTCACAAGACCAGGACCAATGTTGTTCCGGGGCAGGGCGCGCTCAACCCTGATGTCATGTTTATCGGAGAGGCGCCCGGCGCCGACGAAGATGCGCAGGGTCTTGCTTTCGTGGGGAGGGCAGGTCAGCTCCTGACGAAGATGATAGAAGCCATGGGTTTCACGCGCGAGGAAGTCTTCATCGGCAATATCCTGAAATGCCGGCCGCCTGATAACAGGCAGCCACTGCCCGATGAGATGGCAGAATGTATGCCGTACCTGAAGGAACAGATAGCAGTTATCAAGCCCAAGGTGATCGTTGCGCTGGGTGCCACGGCTGTTAAAGGCCTCTTGAACCTTGAATCAGGCATAAGCAAGCTGAGGGGCAAATGGTTTACTTTTCAGGACATAGATCTGATGCCGACTTATCATCCCGCGTATCTGTTGAGGAATCCTTCCGCGAAGAAGGAAGTATGGGAAGACCTCAAAGAGGTGCTTAACAAGCTTGGCCGTACACCACCCCCTGTAAAGCGCCCCTGAGCAGCCCCGCCACTTCGGGTGGGAAGCCTCACAAAAGAGACTGACAGCCGTGTAGTGGAAAACCTTACAATAAAATCAGGTGCGGCCCTTACATACAGACTCGTCCTTTGGGCGTATTCTCTCTGCCGGTATTCTACGAATTCAGAGGACGGAATAAGAAAGGATCACAGGAAATGGCGAAGAAAAAGAGCGAAAAGAAGGGACAGAAGAAGCAAAGAACAATGACACCTGAAGGCAAGGCGGCCCAGGAAGCGTTACAGGTGACATGGCTGTTGAAAGGGAGTCTGAAAAATGCCCAGCTTTCATATCTACGGGTGGGAAAACTGCTCTCGCAGGTCCGCGAGAAGAAGATGTACGAAGCGCTTAGTCATGTGGATATTGAAGACTATGCAGAAAAGCGGCTTCAGCTTGGAAAAACCTCGCTGTACAAGTATCTAAAGGTTTATGACTGGGTTTCCAAGAATCATCCTGAGTGGTTACAGCCGAAGCCGAAAGGATTTATTCCGGAGCTTTCTGATGTTGCCGGGCTGATTGAGATCGAGAGTGAGCTAAAAAGTAAAAATGTTTTCCCAAAAAGGCGGAAAAAGCTCGAGGAATTGAAGGAGAAAGCTTTAGCGGGTGATCTGAAGGATAAAGAACTTGTAGCGGTGAAGAAAGCCTCGGAAGTTAAAGTTGAAACATTGAAGTCAATTGCAGACGGCTTGAAATCACTTCTCAGGAAGGCCGCAAAGGTCAAGGGCTTACCGGCGGAAGTAATGGTTCATATAGATGCGGCGCTGGCACTGTTGAACAACGAGAAGGCTGTGGCCCATCTCGATTTCAGCTCTTCACGCGACCGGATGCTTGCCTGAAAATTACCGGAAAAAATCCCAAATTCTTGGTCGTAAGTCGTTGATATCAGGCATTTAGCCCAAAAAGTTCACTTAACTGAACTGGCGCCTATGAGTCCGCTGTAGCGGACGCTATTTGTCCGACCCCATCTGATATGTTTGTGCGTAAAACCATTACAAAAGGCTAGGGGAGTATGCTCTGGGTATGGGCATTCCTGTAATCTGGACATGCCGTTAAGATGAAATAGACAAATGTCATTTTGATACACGTCAATACAATAATATTGTCTGGAAAACCCATGAAGAACTTAAGGAAAAACTGGAAAATCGGATTCTGGCGACGATAGGGAAGGTAGAAAGCGTATCAAGGTGACAACAATATTGATTTTCTGATTGTCTTTTTGTGAGGTGTTATATTATATTATAACACAACAAGGAAGGAGTGATTTTGTGAACGGGTCATTTGGGGAATTTGTTAAAGAGAGGCGATTGGCTGCAAATTGCAGTTTGAGGCAATTTGCAAAGAAAATAGGTATGCAGCCATCGAATTATTGCAACATAGAGAATGGGTCCATGCCTCCGCCATCCACAGGCTTGGATTCCATGGCATCTGCGCTTGGTCTTGTTAAAGGTGCGGATGAATATACGCAATTCCTTGATCTGGCGGCGAAGGCAAGGGACGAAGTTCCTGCCGATATCGCAAGAATTGTAAAGGAATCTGCCTTGATTCCTGCGTTGCTGAGGACTGTAGAGGGCGAGAAGGTATCCGAAAAACAAATTCGCGGAATAATAGAGGATATTAAAAGTGGCCGCTCAAAAAAACGTACCTGATTATAAGTTGTTCGAGCTAGCCTGAATAATTCACGACCCTCGTGAATTATTCACCCGAAGGGCCGTGATTGCTGGACAAAGTCCAGCAAAACGGGGTTGCCACGTTTGCCGCTTTGCGGCATCACGTTTCGCGAACGGCACTT
>Ga0172371_10014038_pt1 | contig 10358 bp, 8 predicted proteins | sample Lak12m_FD_114543 | JGI IMG/M metagenome (GOLD analysis project Ga0172371, IMG submission 114543) | Freshwater microbial communities from Kabuno Bay, South-Kivu, Congo - kab_022012_12m | ecosystem: Environmental > Aquatic > Freshwater > Lake | place: Democratic Republic of the Congo: South-Kivu... | reverse complement strand
TAATGCTTCCTGATATGCAAGGTGAAGAGCTTTGCAAAAAATTAAGGCAGGAAAAAAATGAAACTTATATTATAATGCTTACCGCAAAAAAACAACTTGCAAATATTATTGATGGGTTGAATTACGGCGCTGATGATTATATTACAAAACCATTTGAGTTTACTGAACTTCTGGCTAGAATACGTGCTCTAATGCGTCGATCATCCAAAAACAAGGAGAATTTATTTTCATATCGAGAAATAAAACTGGATCTTGATAAAGAACAGGTTTTTATTGAAGATAAAGAAATTCACCTCACAAAGAAAGAATTCATGATTTTGGAATATTTATTAAGACACAAGAGTCAGCTGATCAGCCGCAATCAATTACTTGAGCATGCATGGGACAGAAATGTGGATATTTTTACAAATATTGTTGATACCCATATAAAGAATCTTAGAAAAAAACTTGGTAAATGCGGCAATTATATCATCACAATTTATGGTTCCGGTTACAGGATCCCGGATGAAGGCAGCAAATAATATTGAAACTGTATCTTAAAAATAAACTATCTCTTAAAAACAAAATGACTTTATGGATTTTGGTTATCCTGATGATATCCTTTATACTCTATGGTGCTTTGATTTATTTTGTCTATGAATTTAATATAAGAGGACCAAAATCTTTTGATGCTCTAAAAGAACAACCTGGTTTTGATCAGTTATTAATTGATCGGATAAAAGCACTTGATAGAAGTGATGAACCTGGATTTAATCCTCCGCCACTGACCATTCTTTCACCTGGACTTTTTACCAGAATATTTTTTACAATTACAGGAGGAGTGCTAACAATAATCATCATTGCTACATTAAGCGGCTTCCTTATTTTAATGCGGATGCTTAGACAGATCAATTTTATAACAAAAAACGTGGAAGAAATAAATGATAAAAAACTTCACATCAGGCTTAATTTAAAAGGAAAAGATCCAATCTCGAATATGGCAAAGACATTTGATAATATGCTTGACCAGATCGAGCATTCATTTAAAAGCCAGAAGCAATTTATTCAAAATGCCTCACATGAATTAAATACTCCTCTCACAATAATAAAAACCAAAATTGATGTTTTAAAACAGAAGAAGCCAATCAGTCCCGGTGATTATAAAGAAACTATTGATTTAATTGAAAGTGAAGTTATGAGACTATCAAAAATTACAGAGCAACTTCTCATACTTTCTGATCTGGAAGAAAATAGTTTCAAAACTGAATTTGTTAAGGTTAATTTCAAATCAATACTGGAAAAGATGATAAAACTTTTTGATAACCAGATTTATTCTAAAAATCTGTTAATTAAAACTAATTTCGAAGGGCAGTCTGATATTTCAGGAAATCCTGTTCAGTTAGGGCAGTTGCTGTTTAATCTTTTTGACAATGCAGTAAAATACAGTATTCCCAAAAGCAGGTTATTTATTAATCTTTTAAATAGTGCTGATAAGAAAAAACTTATATTCGAAATAATCAACAAATCCTCATTAATTAAGAAAGAAGACATACCTAATATTTTTGAAAGGTTTTATAAAACTTCAGATACAGAAGGCAGGAAAGGTTTTGGTCTCGGCCTTGCTATAGTAAAAAAGATAGTTGAAAAAAATAATGGGACAATAGATACATCCTATGATGATAATTTAAAAGATATCACTTTTAAAATTACTTTTCCCTTATATTTCTAGAATTATAATAATTAAATAAATATTCATTCTGTTTAAATAATAAAATTTTATTCTTTATCTCCATATTTTCTTCATTTTTCAGTTATATAATTTAAAGTAAATATATTTAAAATTTTATTTTAAGGAGAATGTTATGCAGCAGATGGGCAGGCCCGGGGGATTCTTTTTCTTGTTTGGTATTCTTAGATTCTTTCCTTATATTGCAATCGGCCTTTTAGTAATTGCAATTGCAATATGGATAGTCTTTGGCATAAAGAAACTCAGATGGGCCAAAATTCTGGCAATAGTTTTAACTGTATTCGTAATAATTTTTGGAGCATTAAGCATATACTCAATTCTTTCAGGTGGAGCCCTTATGGGAAACAGGATGGGTCCTCCAGATGGTAATCAGCAGCAATTTCAACCACCGGATGACCAAAATTTTAATAATGAACAGTCCCAAAACGGGGTTGGGGCAAATATATCTTTTGATGAATATAAAGTCAATAATAAGGTATTAATTAAAATTTGAAATATTTAAAAATTTTTAAAGGTTTAAATTGGAAACATATTTTTTAAGAATCAGGCCTTTATTCTAAAAATTGAATAATGATTTAATTGGCCAATATCATTAATTATTATAAGATCATTTGGATTAGCAACTTTTATGTCTTCTCCGGTATTGGCCAGTATTATTTTTTTAATTTTGAATTTCTTTGGGTCTTGATCCGGTTGAAGGATATCAATTGCTTCCCCTACTTTAAATTGATTCTTAACTCTTATAATTGGTGAATTATATCTTTTATTATAGCCGTTTTCACAAACTCCTACGAACCTGTAATTCCTTATATACCCAACATTATCATTATCGGTAAGTTCATTATTATTGTTATTATTGATAAACATAAAGCCTTGAGTAAAATTTCTGTGAGTGGCTTTATCAAGTTCTTTTATAAGATATGATATTTTTGGTTCTGTAAACTTACCTTCTTTAATATATTGGAGTGCTTTTCTGTAAATCCAGGTAGTCAGGCTCACATAACTTTCTGTTTTCATTCGCCCTTCAATTTTTAAACTATCAACTCCCGCATCTACAAGCAGATCCAGTTTTGGCAGCAAACACAGATCACGGGAATTATATATATATGTTCCCCTTTTATCCTGTTCAATTGGAAAAAACATGTTTTGTCTTTTCTCTTCCATCAGAAAATACTGCCACCTGCAGGAATGAGAGCATTGGCCCTTGTTGGCGTCCCGCCCCGACATATATTTAGAAAGCATACAGCGGCCAGAATAGGAGATGCACAGTGCACCATGTATGAAAACTTCTATCTCTATTTTAGCTGGTTTTTTATTTAAAATTATATTGCAAAGATCAGAATAAGGGACTTCTCGTGCCAGATTTATTCTGGAAGCACCCTGGGATGCCCAAAAATTGACAGAAATACTATTGGAGGTTGAAACCTGTGTACTGATATGAATTCTGGCTGTCGGAATTATCTGCTTAAGAAAATACAGAACTGATGGGTCAGAGATTATAAATGCATCAAATTCTATATCTTTTATTTCGTTAATATAATCTTTTAGATCTTCTATTTCATTTTCGTTAATTATTGCATTGAGTGTAAAATAAACTTTTATATTATTGCAGTGAGCAAATTCCACACCTTGCTGCATTTCACTGATTTTAAAATTATCTCCAAAAGTTCTCAAATTATATTTTCCGCCGCCAATATAAACAGCATCAGCTCCATAAGCCACTGCATATTTTAATACGTTCAAATTACTTGCAGGTACGCATAACTCTGGAATTTTTACAGCTTTTTTAATTGATATATAATTTTTTTTAATCATAAAATATTTGCTGACTATTAATTGATATATTTATTAATTTGTACTTATATAAATCACTCTATCCACACTTAAATTATCCCCCCAATAGTTATAAAAATAATAGTGATAGTTGCCTAAGATAGCATCATTTCGTATAAATGACATATAAATATATTTATTTTCAAGATTTTTAAAAGTGGAATTCTGAGACGAACCATTGTTGTCATCATAAGTTGGATCAAATGGAACCCAGCCATAACCATTTATAAATATTTCGGACCAGTTATGTCCCATTGCAAGATCGATTGCATCTGTTGGATAACCTTCTATTGACCTTGCCGGAAAACCGGAAGCTCTGCATAATGCAACAAATGTGTCTGTATAATCGGTACAGTCACCTCCTTTATTTTTTAAGGTCCGGACCGCGCCAACATCTCCGGGATTATATTCAAAATAATCCAGATTTTCCATCACATAATCATAATTCATTTTTACATGGTCCAAAGGATATTCCGTTAAAATATGAACCAGGTCCATATTTTGTATTACCGGGTTATTTACCTCAATATATTTTTCTTCTTTTAAGTATTCTGAGAAGTTATTCTCCGGCACCTGGTCCTTTTCCAATAACATGGCCCTTTCCAGGTCATATTCGTAAATTTCGAGTTTTGCTGTTATTTTCAATTCAAAATCAGATAAAGGATCCAAAATTATAAATTCAGCATATTTATTGGGTCCGTCAGTAAAAATTTTTTCCGGAATTATTGAATAATCTATACCAGATATTTTCTGTCTGTCCTCATAATTATTTGGAATCACCGTTATGAAGTCAATTTTAGAAGTATCTCCCAAAATACCAAAATGATACTCTATTATAAGATCAATGTTTTTACCCTCTGTAATTTTATCCGCGCTGTTTGTATTATCGTTTGAAGTATCATTATTTTGCAATAATTCAGCACTTTGTTTATTTGCATCCAAATCCGGAGTATTGCTTGTAGTTGTGTCATAACTGTCATTTGCTTTTTTGTTATTAAATTCACTTATTTTTTTAATAAAGTAATTTATATTACAGCATGAGGTTAATGTAACAGTTAGAGACGAAATTAATAAGATTATAAAAAAATATACGTAAAAATACTTTAAAACTCTAAGTTTTTTCATTATTTTTTTTTGAATGACTTCTGATGCTTTTACTTTTCTTTTCTTTTAAACGAAAGTCTTCTTTGGGTAAATATAAAGAAACTGCAATTCCATCGCTGATATCCAAAAAAAGATTTTGGAAATAATTGCTGCTTGTAATAATACTTATATATTCTTTTATTCCTTTAATACTGTTGCTGTCATGTTTTGAAGTATTGCCCTTAAAAATCTTTCCACCATAAAAAATGTTATCAGCTATTACCACAGCATTTATTTCTAATTTTTCAATCAGAATTTTAATATATTGTGGATATTCGAATTTTGCAGCATCAATAAAAATCATGTCAAATTTCTGCTTTAAAGCCGGTACTATCTTTAAGGCATTACCTGCATAAAATCTGATTTTTCCATTGGATTTTTCAGGAAAATAATTTGTTATAAATTCCTGCGCAATCGCAACCCTGTCTTTGTTTAAATCTATGCCTGCATAACTGCAATCATTTCCAATATTTTTAATTATAAAGTACGATGAATATCCGGTACCGCAGCCTATTTCAAGAACATTTTTTGGTTTTTTTATAAAACATATTAATTCCAGGAATATTCCCGTATTATCGTTTATTATTGGTATTTTTTTTAAAGCTGCTTCTTCTTTTAATCCGGTCAGAAGCTCTTTTTCTTTTTTATCTGCCAGAGTGTTTAATTCGTTTAATAACATTATTAATTGTTAGAAAATGAATGAGTATGCTTTATTTCATCATTAACCTTGTAATATAAATAATCTACATCAGCAGGATTAATAGCTGCTTCAATTGATGCAATACCAGGGCTGCATATAGGTGTTGGTATAAGTCCGGTATATAAATAAGTATTATAAGGTGAATCCACCTTCAGATCGTCAAAAGTAACAATACCATCCCATTTATTTAATGCATACCGTACCGTCGCATCTATTTGAAGAATCATATTAATTTTTAGTCTGTTATGAATTACGGCTGATATAAGAGGTCTTTCTTCGGGTACATAAGCTTCCCTTTCAATCATCGATGCAATTATTAATATTTCATATGGAGTAAAGCTATTATTTGTTGCAGGTGAATAATCAAGTTTTCCTGTTTCGAGCTGATACTGGGTCAGAAGCATTTCTATTATATTCTGTGCAGTGTAACTAACTGTTACTTCATATGTCTTGGGGAATAAAAATCCTTCAAGACTTGTAATATCTTTTAAAAATTCGTAGTTATAATTGCTTATATTAATTGCTTCATCAATGTCAGCTATTTTTATAAATGGCAAGTCCTGCGCAATTCTATCAAGTGTTTGACTGACCGTAAACCCTTCAGGTATTGTAATTTTATAAGTTACTTCGGGTACCCCTGAAGTTATAGAACTTAAGACAACAGAATAATCGGAACCTGTTAGAAGAATATATTTTCCAGGCAATAAGTTTGTTTCCTTCCCTTCTTGCTGTACATATAATTTAAAGAAAAAACTGTCGTCGATTATCCCATTTCTTTCCAAAAGTTCCGCAATCTGAGTAAGACTCATTCCTTCCTTTATTTCAATCTCAAGCTCTATTCCCTTTTCTATAGTTTGTTCTTCTTCTATAACATTTGAACTGCTGCATGATATTAAATAAGCTGACAGTGCTATCACTATCAGCAGTGCTGCCACCATTTTAATCTTAATAAAAGATATATTTAAAAAACCTATTACTTTATTATTGGTTTTATTTCTCATTAATTTAATTTTTCTCCTTTGACTTCATTTAACTCTTAAAAACATTTATTTTATAATATTTAATTTTTATCTTATTTTTTTTGTAAATTCTGCCTTATTGTTAAATAGTCATTTAAAATTACTGCTGCAGATATTTTATCAAGATTTCCGGTATTTTTTTTTATTTTTTTAGTTTCCGATTTTAAAATATCTGTTGAAATTTTAGAAGTAAACCTTTCGTCAACATATTCAATTTCGTCGCAAATTTCTTTTAAGACTTTATTAACAAGGTCTTTTATTTTTTCAGCCTGGAAGCCATGTTCACTTTTTAAGTTATATGGAATTCCGACAATTACCTTCTCTATGTCATAATCTTTGATTATTTTGTTCAGGTTTTCTTTTAGGCTATCATCATTGGCAAGTACCGTAAGCGGACTTGCAATGGTTTCAAATTTGTCGGTTACTGCAACCCCTATTCGCTTGTCTCCAATATCAAGCCCCAAAAGTCTCATTATAAAATTTCCAGTACTTTTTTTTTACTGTAATTTATGGCCTCTGAAAGCATTGAAGAAGCCGTACCCCCGACCTGGGCAAATTCCGGCTTTCCGCCACCGCCGCCTTTCAAGATCTTGCCTGCTTCTTTTGCAATGGCCGAACAATTAATACCCTTTGAGATAAGATCTTTTGAAGATTGTAAGATTAAAACCGGTTTTCCGCCAATTATATTTCCAAAAATCAGAAAAATATTTTTATCATCAAATGCATTTATCAATTCGTCCCCTATCAAACCCATGGTTTGAGCATTAATTTTAATTTTAAATTCAGATCGCGTAAAATCAAAATCAATAACTGTTGCCACATCACCTATTTGAGTTCCGGCAGATGCAGATGCACCGTCTTCAGCACCGGAATTTATCAGGTCTATTCCAAACCTTGATAATATTTCCTTCTTTAATGCTTTTATCTGAAGGATATTTAGATCCTCTTCAAATTTTCTCGAAGCAATTTTTAGATCCTCAAGTTTTGATTTCACCTGTGCAGATTCCACTTCGAGCAAGTCTGATATTTCTTTTAATGTTTTATCTTCAGCAATCAGATAATTGTATGCATGAATTCCTGTGACTGCTTCTATCCTTCTAATGTTTGCACCTATACTCGAATCTGAAAGTATTTTAAAAATTCCTATCTCACCGGTCCTGTTTACATGGATTCCGCCGCATAATTCTCTGCTGTAATTATCAATTTCAACAACTCTTACATACTTTCCATATTTTTCATTAAAGAGTGAAATTGCGCCAATTTCTTCTGCATATTCTTTTGTAGTTTCAAAAATCCTGACTATATCATTTTTCTGAATTTTTTCATTTATTATTCTTTCAACTCTTTCTATGCTTTCAGAATCCGGAGATAGTGATATATTGTAATCAAATCTGAATTTGTCATCTCCAACATAAGAGCCAGCTTGTCTTACTTCTTTTCCGAAAACTGTTCTTAGGGCCCAGTGAAGCAAATGAGTTGATGTATGATTTCGGGCAACACTTTTCCTAAAAACAATGTTTACTTCAGCTATAACTTCATCATTTACATTAAATTTGCCTTGACTGACTTTTCCTTTATGTACGATGAATCCTTCCAGTGGAGCTTTGCAATCTTCTACTTTAAAAACACTTGAAGTTTCTTCAATTCTGATAAGTCCCCTATCTCCTATTTCTCCACCCTTTTCACCATAAAATGGTGTGGATTTCAATATTATTTCGCCATCTTCACCATTCTTCAAAGTATTTGTAAAAGTTCCTTTGATATCACTACTCATTGAAACAGGAACAGTTTCTCCGGATCTTTCGGAAGTTATACCAGTTTTGTTATATTTAATAATACCTAATATTTTTGATTTTGATTTTTCTTCCTGATAGCCAGTAAAATTTACTTCAAATTGATTTGCAAGCTGCTTGTAAAGGTCAATATTTATATCTATTTTTTTATCAAAAACTGTTTTTTCCTTTGATTTTTCAGAATGTTCTTTCAATAATTCATTGTACTTCCGCATATCAATATACAGATTATTTTCCTTTAAAATTTCTATTGTAAGCTCTACAGGAAAACCGAATGTTTCATACAACCTGAAAGCAAGCTCTGAATCAAAATACTTTGTTCCTGAACCTTGCAGCTCTTCTATCTTTTGAGATAAAATTTTAATACCTTCTTTTAAAGTATTTGAGAATCTTTTTTCCTCGTCATTTATAATCCTTGAAGCTATTTCCCGTTTCTCTTTCAGCTCAGGATAATTTAACGAATAATTATTTATTACAACTTCTGCAATATCATTTAAAAAGTAATCATTTATCCCAAGCAGTTTTCCAAACCTTATGGCTCTTCTTATGATTCTTCTTAAAATATATCCCCTTCCTTCATTTGAAGGCACAACTCCGTCAGATATAAGAAAGCTTACGGCTCTGCTATGATCTGCAATTATCTTTATGCATTTGTTTGTTTCTGGATCAAAATTTTTATTTTTTTTAATTGTCAATTTTTTACCGGAAATATCTTCTATCTTGCCGATAATTTGCTTAAAAAGAATGGTTTTAAAAACTGAAGGATTTCCTTCAATAGCCGCTTCTATTCGTTCAAGTCCCATTCCTGTATCAATATTTTTGCCCGGCAGCTCTTTGTAATATTTTCCGGTAAAATTATATTGAGTAAACACAAGGTTCCATATTTCTAAAAATCTTTCACACTTGCATAATGGGGTGCAATTCTTATTACCACAACCGTATTCTTTCCCAAAATCATAATAGACCTCGGTACAGGGTCCGCAAGGACCGGTATCACCTGCAGGTCCCCAAAAATTTTCGCTTTTTCCAAATTTATAAATACGTTTCTCGTTAATTCCATGTTTGATCCACAATTGGATTGCTTCCTTATCTTCAGGTATTTCCCCTTCGCCTGCAAAAACTCCAACTGAAAGTTTCTCAATAGGTATTTTTAATATATTCAGTATAAAATCTACTGTAAAACTTATGGCCTCTTTTTTAAAATAATCAGCAAACGCAAAGTTTCCAAGCATTTCAAAAAAAGTAAGATGTTGATCCGAATAACCAACTTCATCAATGTCGCTTGTCCTGAAACATTTCTGAACCGTAACAATCTTGCTTTTTGGGGGTTTTTCAACACCAAGATAATATGGCTTGAATTGCTGCATTCCCGCAGTAGTAAGAAGCACGCTCGGATCGTTAGCAGGAATTAAACTTGAAGACGGCATTTGTAAATGCCCTTTTCTTACAAAATAATCTAAATACTCTTTTCTGATATCCATCGGGTTTTTCTTAAGATTTTATTTAAGATTTTATAAAACGATACCCCATTTTTTCGTAACCGGTAGAAGTTTTTTAATGCCCATCCCCTTACGAAGAGGGTGCTCTCCTGTCTGTTTTATAAGTCCCGGAATTTAAGGGCATTTACGCCACAGACTAAGTTTGAGCTTCCTACGTTAATTTGTTGGCACAAAAATTAACTTTAGCTACGAGAAAAACAGAGTATCTGTTTTGATATTATCACAATTCTTGGGTTTATTCAATTTGAGCAATGCTTTTAAAGCACCGTTTCATCTTGATAAAACCAGACTCTGTCTAAGCTTAAAAAAATTTATTATTTATAACAGTTTATCGTCTTCCATGCTTTTTCTCTGTATGAGAGCCATTGCAGTAAGCGCTATAATTTCTTCTACGGTACATCCTCTTGAAAGGTCATTGAAAGGTTTTGCTGCGCCCTGAACAATAGGACCGCATATACTTGCCTTGGCTAGTCTCTGGATAATTTTATATCCTATGTTTGCAGCATTTAAATCAGGAAAAATAAGTACGTTTGCTCTTCCTTTTACCGGACTGTCCGGAGCTTTTCTTGCGCATACTTCAGGAACTACTGCAGCATCAAATTGCATTTCTCCATCTATTATCATTTCAGGCTTAATCTTTTTAGC
>Ga0172371_10014037_pt1 | contig 10358 bp, 9 predicted proteins | sample Lak12m_FD_114543 | JGI IMG/M metagenome (GOLD analysis project Ga0172371, IMG submission 114543) | Freshwater microbial communities from Kabuno Bay, South-Kivu, Congo - kab_022012_12m | ecosystem: Environmental > Aquatic > Freshwater > Lake | place: Democratic Republic of the Congo: South-Kivu... | reverse complement strand
GGGTTTACAATTGATGCATTTATGCCTAATTCTTGTTTTTGCACAAACAAACTAATTATTGACTCTGGATACTCTGCAGAAAATATTATTTCAGGATTTGATTCTTTGATCTTTGCTAATTGTGACCTCAGATTAGTTTCTCCTTTTTTGTTAAATTCAACAGCTACAATTTCTCCACCTAAAGTTTGGAAATTGTCAGAAAACATTTTTTCTGTTACTTTCCCCCAATCTCCATCCTCTGCAATTATTGCCACTTTCCTAACGTTCAAATCATTATACAAATATTCTGCAATAAATTTTGTTTCAAAATCATCTAAAGGATATGCAGAAAACATGTATTCTCCTGTGTTTCTCATTTCTGGTGATGATGACCCATTACTAATTGTAACTACTTTAGCATCATTTACGATTTTATCTCCAACTAAAGATTCGGAACTACACAATCCTCCAATTATAAAATCTACATTATCTACATTGACTAATTTATTATAAGCTATTGTTGCTTCTTTTCCATCACATTTTCCATCTTCATAAACAAACTCTATTTTTTTACCATTTATAGTCCAATTTATTTTATCTGCAGCATACTCTAAAGCTGCTTTACTGGATAATCCATACATTGCCACTTCTCCACTCAATGGCATTACTACACCAATTCTTAATGGCTCAGTTTGAGTTACAGTAAACCAACCACTCGTTATACAACCACTAAACAAAACCAAAACTAACAAAACACTAAATATCAATAATTTCTTCATATAACTCCTCCATTCATTATTTGAGTAAACAATTCTGCCATGATGAGTTATATTTAACTTTCAGAGGTTTTATTGTTCTAAATAAATATATTTATATTACTTTTTGTTATAATGATTAATACAGGCGATTTACATTGTTTAATGAAAATGAATGGAATTTAGACTCTTTAGATAGAAAAATACTCTATTATTGGGATTTAAATGCTAAGCAATCTGCATCTGAAATTGCCAAAAAAGTAGGTTCTAACAAAAATACAATTAATTTTAGAATGAATAGACTAATGAACAGTAAAATTGTTACTTCTTTTAATACTGAGATTGATACTGCTAAATTAGGATATTATGCAATTAAAACGTTTTTACAATTACAAAATATTACAAAAGAAACAGAAACTGAGATAATTTCTTATTTAAAATCTGTCCCAAACGTAGGTTGGATTGTAAGTTGTAGTGGAAGTTGGGATATGATTTTTCTTTATTGGTCAAAAAGTCCCGGCGAGTATTATTCTGCGCTCTCAGAATTCATGAAAAGATTTGGGAAATACATTTTGAGAAAAGAAGTAATACAAAACATAGAATGGGTTTACACTGGAAGAAAATGGTTATTAGATGAGCCTGTTAAAGCAACTGTATTCAAATATGGCGGAAAGGCGGGAAATGTTGTGCTTGATGAGATAGATAAAAATATTTTAAAAATTGTAAATAAAGATTCACGTGCAAAGATAAATGATATTGCAAAAACGTTACAATTACACCCACAAAATGTTTTTAATCGTATTAAAAAACTAGAAAAAGATAAAGTAATTGTAAGATATTCTGCAAATATTAATTACAGTCAATTAGGCTACATGTTTTGTAAAACATTGATACACACAAGCAACATTTCAAAAGAAAAAGTAAAAGAGATTTATGATTATTGTCAAGAACAACCAAACATATTTGCGATAACTACAACATTAGGCCCCTGGGATCTAGAGTTTGAATTGGAAGTTAAGAAATATGAAGACATGGTTGCACTAATGGATAAGATAAAAACCAAATTTGCTGATTCGATAAGAAGTTATGAGTCTATCATTTTAAGAGATCAAGATTTAATATTGTATGTTGAATAATTCTAAAGCTTCAAATCAAACCTTTAGGCAAATGACAAATGTAATCTGTTGAAAAGACTACCACAAAACTGGAATCTTTTAATTGTTCCTGAAAGACATTTCTAATTCTGTTTAAACATTCATAAAAATGATTTATTGACTTTGCATAAACACTTACACAAACATTATATTTTCCTACTAATCTGTTTGCAAAAACAATATCTTTATCTGTATTAAAAAAATCATCAAGCTTTTTATCAAGTTTTGTATCAAACTTGTCAAAGTTCATGAAAAGAACAAATTCTTTTAAACCAACCGTATCAGCATTCAAAAACGTTCTATAATTCAAGATAATTCTCTTCTTCTCTAGATTCTTTAATCTAATTCTAACTGCTTCTTCAGATAATTTTAATCTCTCGGCAATAAATCTATTTGTTTTTGTTACATCCTCACTAATTAAATACAAAATTTGTTTGTCTACACCATCTATTTCAACATCACACTTTTCTGCAAACATAGTATATTTCTCTGCAAAATAATCCTCAGTAAACATACCCTTAAATGATTCTTTGTATTCTTTTATTATCGGATACAATTCATACTTCTTTAAATTAGAACCAATAAAATCTAAACCATCAACAACTTTTGCTAATCCCTCTAAATCCTTTACTACAAATGAAATCATTATGTCAAAATCTCCACCTATCTTTCCTATCCAAACAACATAGTTTAGTTTTTTCAGTTGCTCTATTATTTCATTTTCTTTTTTAACATCAGTATTTACTAGTTGTATTAACAAGAAATACTCCCCATAAATAAAATTTGATAAATTAATTCTAGGATGTACTGAGATAACATCATTATCTAACAGTTTCTTAATTCTATAATCTACAATATCTTTAGATAACCCAACTTCTTTTGCAACCTTATTTCTAGGTTTTTTTGCATCTTCAGCTATCGAAAATAATATCTTTTTATCCTTAATATCTAATTCCATAATTACCATATAGACAAATATTATTATAAATTTACTTGTTTTTTTAGTATTTTCGGCAAATAATTATTATAAACACAAACAAACCCATTCATTTTTAGGTGATTCAATGAATGAGAAAATGAAGTTTGTGTTTATTGCAATGGGATTATTTGTAGTAATACTTATCGTTGGAAACATTGCAACATCTGGATTATTTAGTGCAACACACGAAGAAACAATAAAGATCGGAGGAATGTTTGTACTATCCGGAGCTCCAGCAGTTTGGGGGGAAGTTGCAAAAGATGGAGTTGAAATTGCAATAAAGGAAGAAAATGAAAATGGCGGAATTAATGGAAAGAAGATAGAAGTAATATACGAAGATACAAAAGGAAATCCATCAGATACAGTAAACATCTACAACAAACTTTCAAAAATAGACGAGGTGATTGCAATACTGGGTCCAACATTACAAGGAGAAGTTGATGCAATTGCACCATTGGCAAAACAAGACAATATCCCAATAATGGCTATAACTTCTGGATCAAATATGCAAAATTATGATCATAATCCAATATTTATGTGGCAAGACCCAGAAATGGAGTCAGCAACAATTGCAGAATATGCTTACAATAATGGAATGAAAAGAATCGCACTTTTGACCTGCAAAGATCCGTGGGAAATTTCTGCAGCAAAAGGATTTAAAGAAAAGTTTGAGGAACTAGGCGAAGAAATTGTTTATGAAGGTGTTTCAAACATAGATGACTCAGATGTCAGAACTATTGTTTCGAAAGCATTGGAAAAAAATCCTGATGCAATAATGATGGCAACATTTTATCAATACTTAAATTATTCTAAACTAATTTCAGAATATGGATACAAAGGCAAAGTTTATGGAATAGAGATTGATAACTGGCTAGCAGAAAACAGCAAAGAACTTGATATAAATGTAGAATTTGTATTAACACAGAAATATTCTGATGAGTTTGCAAAGAAATACAAACAAACTTATGGAAAAGAAGTAAGTGTTCCTGCAGGACAAGCATACGATGCTACAAAAATCTTAATAGAATTAATAAGAAAAAGTGAAAATGAAAATAGACTTTTGTTAGATGTTTTCAAAGAATTCAAAGAATATGATGGAATCTCTGGAAAGATTCAAATAACAAAAGATAACAAAACCATTTTTCCATTTGTGATCTACAAACTTCATAAAGGAGAGGTGGTTGAAATACAAAGTTAAGAGTCCTTGTCTCTTCCCCCATATACCCTTTTTTAGCTCTAAATGAAGATATGATTAAAAACACAATACTCCCATTATACCTGTATATACATTGAGTTATCACAAATTTCAATGTGACACGGCATTAAGGAGTTGATTAAAAATGCCACCAAAACCAGCAAAGCCAGATCATGTATTACATGCAGAGACACTACAAAGCAGATATTACCAAGATCTACAAACGCACACAAACACAAGACACGTAACAAGCAGATACACACCAAACCCAAGAGCAGATAGGAGAATAGAACTGTTGACAAGCATAATGAGAACCGCTAATGATTTAAAGAACGCAACAGAAGGCACTCAGATAAGCTCATTAAAGATAAGACTAAGGACACTTGGAAGATGAATTACATGCATTAGAAACGAGAAGATAAGTGTAATTAACCTAAATTAGCTCATTCTAAAAGACTTTAAGCAATCTTGAACTTAGTCTCACGTCATTTGGCTTTTAAAAATAGAAATAGGGCCAAAACAAAACTGACAACATCACAAATGACTAAAATAAAACAAATAGGGGACTAGTAAACGTAAAAATATAAAAAATAAAAAAAAAGAAAAGAAGCTATTCGAATTCAGGCAAAAAAATTAACCCTTATTTTCTAGCTTTTCTCTTTGTTGCTTTTCTCTTCTTTGGTGCAGCTTTTTTCTTTACAACTCTTTTTGCTGCTTTCTTAACTGTCTTTCTTGCTGTTGCTTTCTTGACAGCTTTCTTTCTCTTTACAACCATTTGTCCACACCTCCACACGTGACAAAAAAAACTAAATATATTAAACATATGTATATAAAAACGTTTCTGTATTTTTGTGGTTACAATTTTTGCATACACAATTTTTCTAAATTACATTTTTTACATTATTTTTTGCAAAACATCATTTTAAAAAGATTCTTTTGTTCATTTTAATGCGATAAAATGGAATGTAAAAAAGAAATTAACAAAAAGAATTGCACTTGCACATATGATTGCGAAAAAAGAGGATTCTGTTGCGAATGTATTAAGTCTCATCTAAAAGACCATGAATTACCTGGGTGTGCATTTGCAAAAATAAGTAAAAATGCAGAAAAGAGTTATGATAGGAGCTTTGAATACTTCGCTTCACTAATAATGAAGAAATAAAGGATGTGAACTTATGAATAAAGTGTTTAAGTACGTATTAGTGGTGTTTATTGCAATATTGTTTACAGGAATTGTATTCTATGGTGCAAACACTATTTTCAAAACAGAAACAAATGATTGTTGGCAAAAATATACTATTCCATCACCTAAAGATGGAAATTATAGCGATCCAGCCTATTTAGCTGCATCAGAGAGAGTAAATCAACAACAGATGGCTTGCGATAAACTTTACACTGAAACAACTAGAAAGTCAAACCAAAGTAAACAGATCTTCATTGGGATATTAAGCATATTGATAATTGCATTAATCTTTTTCTTAAAAGAAGATTTTGTTAATTTAGGCTTAGTTTCTGGAGTTATAATAACAAACTTCATATCAACAATTGCCTATTATGACACAAACTCAGTAATTAGCTTTGCATTGTTAATTGTAATCTTTATTGGAGTTTTGGTGTTCATAGTAAAGAGAACAAACTTGAAGGAAGATTAATTCTTCCTCTTTTATTTTAAGAGCTTGTAAACAACGTGGTCCCATTTGCTATTTCCATATCTTTCTCCAAATCTAACAGATATTTTCATACCTTTATCCAATTGAGACCAATAAGGCAATGATTCTGCTTTTGTATAGCGCTTTACACTAACTATTTCAATTAAATCTTTCCAAGGAGTCATAAACCTTTGTCCTTTTTTATATTTGCCTAACTCTAAACAACATCTAACAGTACTCGATTTTCCAGTTTGATGTAAAACTTTCTTTATCTGAGTCCATTCTCTCTTTGGAAAAGAAATCACTTCATAAACCATACTAAACTAAGAACAAACAATTTAAAATATCCTTACTTGTATAGAATATGCAAAGATTCTATAGGACTTTTAGAGCCAATAAAGATAAAACGCTACAATGCTTAGCATGTAATAGGTTTTGTTTAATTGAAAATGGGAAACTAGGGTATTGTGGTGTTAGAACTAATGAAGATGGTAAAATAAAGCTTTTAACTTATGAAAAACCTTGTGCAATTGCATTAGATCCTATTGAGAAAAAACCTCTTTATCATTTTTATCCAGGAAAGAAAACTTTGAGCTTTGCAACTTATGGTTGTAACTTCTCTTGCCTACATTGTCAAAATTATCATATCTCGAAAGAATTTCTAACAAAAAAGATTGGAAAGATTCCAATTGTAAGTGCAAAAGAGATAATTGAATTAGCAAAAGAATACAAATCTAATATTATATCTGCAACTTACACAGAACCTACTGTGTTCATTGAATATGCATTAGATGTTGCAAAAGCTGCTAAGAAACATAAAATGAAAAACGTTTGGGTAACAAATGGTTATTTCTCAAAGTTTGCAAGAAAAGAAATTGTAAAATACATAGATGCAATGAACATTGATCTAAAAGGAGATTCAAAATTTTATCAAAAATATTGCAATAATGTTGATATTGAAAATATTAAGGAAAACATTGAATTTGTTTACAAAAAAGGAATCCATGTTGAGATAACCAATCTTTTAATTGAGGACCTAAACACAAGTCCAAAACAAATTAAAGAGATTTGCAAGTTCATTGCAAAGATTGATAATGAAATCCCAATACATTTCTCTGCTTTTTACCCTCAATACAAACTCCTAAATAAGCCACCTACAAACAAAAAAGTCTTAGAAAAAGCAAGGGAAATTGCCAAAAAAGAAGGCTTAAATAATGTTTATCTAGGTAATGTTTAACTATTTGAGTTAAAAGAAGCAAACCTTTATAAACCTTGTGGATCTATATATTTATTCTATGAATAAAGTAATTAACGGATTATTATTAGCTTTAACCTGCTTATTGCTAATGGCAGGAGTAAATGCTGACATCACATGTGACACAAAAGATGTGAATGCAGATAATGGGACTATTTTTTGTTTTTATAAAAGTCAGACTGCAACTACTTTGGACCCTAAACTTAAGCTTTCAGAAGGTTTAAGTGCTAAAGTTGAAACAACAACCAAATCAGCAGTTGCAGGTATGACATACACATTAAAGATAATTGTTGATGTAGATGGCTCAAAACCTGGAGATCATACTATTGAAATAACACAAGGTAATGATAATAAGAAGATATATTTTAAAGTAGTTAAAATTGATGAAACAATAACATACAATATTGAATATAAGGAAAACTATGCAGAAATCACATTAAATATACCAAACGCAGACATAAGAAACAAAGTTGCATTAGTTAAAGTATCAGAAAACTCAAATTATAACGTTACACCAAAAGAAACAAAGATTACATTATACAGAAACAAAGTTAATCAAGTTAAATTCAGAGCAAACTATGTATTGCCTGACTCAAAGAACATTAAGTTTAGAATACAAACTTCAGATAACACAAAAGAAGTTACTGTTCCAATATACAAACAAAACATTGGATATGAGGCAACAGGTTTAACTCCATTATTTACACTTTCAACAAACACAAGAACAATTATTGTATTGGATATCATATTGTTCATAGTAGCAATTGTATTATTTACAATGTTTATTGGCAGATTAGGAAAGTTTATTGTAAAAAGCAAATAACAAGATTATGATAAATTGGGTGATTTTATGAATTTTATGAATAAATTAAATGTATTTTTAGTTTTGATGATTGCAGTATTGCTTTCAACAAGCGTATTTGCAGAAGAAGTTACTTTTGAGAATCCTGACGATTCTGATATTTATATCACAGTAAACTATGATGATTCTTACAGTGTAGATGCTGGCGATAGCTTAGACTTAGATTTTGACATTGAATACACTAATGATGAAGACAATGATGAAGTAACAATAAACTTTACATTGGTTCCAAAAGACAATGAATCAGATTTTGATATTGCTGACGAAGAAAAAGAAATAACTTTAGAAGATGACGGCGATGATGATACAGTTACATTCGAATTAGAAGTTGATGAAGACGCTGATAATGATACTTCAGAATTCACATTAGAATTAGAAATTGATTGGGATGGCGAAGATTCAGATGAAGAAATTGACTTTGAGATAGATGTTGATTCAGAAGATAATGATAATGAAGATGAAATAGATGTTAAGATTAAAGATGAAAATCAAAATAATGTTTATGTAAAAGTTACTTCTCCACAAGATACTTATTATGTTGATTCTGGAGATAAGATAGATTTAGATTTTGACTTTGATTATAGAAACACTGTTGATGAAAACAAAGCAACAATAAAGGCATTCCTTTATGTTGATGATGAAGACGAAGAAGATGAATTTGATATAGAAGATGATTACCAAGAAATAACATTAGATCCTAGTGAATCACAAGAATTAACCTTCGAGGTTGAAGTTGATAACAGTGCAGACAACGGCACATACGACTTTACCTTAGAGATAACAACAAAATGGGATAATGAAGAACAAGTAACTTTGGTACCATTTAAATTAAAGGTTGATGAAATTGAAGATGATCTAGATATTTACTTTGATAACAAGATTTTCTGCTATGATGAAGAAGTTTTCAGAACAAATTTAGTATTTGAAAACAATAGCAATGAAGAATATCTAATAAGGAATATAAGATTAGATGATGAAGATCTATGGCCTAAGTTAGAAGACGATACAATAAAAATCCAAGAAGACGATGAAGAACAATTAGAAGTTGAATTCTTAAGAAAAGGAGTTCCAGGATATTATGAAATGGACTTAAGCTTAGACCTTTACAAAGGCGGCTCAACAAGCGACCATAAAACAGAATATGACACTACATTAGAAGTTAGAGTTGAAGATTGTAAGGAAACAAATGTAAGTTTTACTGCAAAATCAAACACTAACCCTGATATTAAACCAAATGAACCATTATATTTATCATTAGTTTTCAAGAACGGAACAAATAAAGAAGTACCTGTATACTTTAAGGCTGAATCAAAAGACAAGAGTTTAGTTTTGTCAACAAATCCAAAAACAAAATTAGTTCCAGCTAACACATCACAAGATGTAATTGTTACTGTAATACCAACAGATTCAACAGGACCAGGAATTAAAGAAATTGTAGTAACTGCAAAAACAGGATTTGGTACTACATTGACACAGACTATTAACGTTAACATTATCAGTAATTATTTCGATATTTATTACAGCGTTCCTTTGATAAAAGAAGGATTAAAGGCAACAATCCCTGTAACTATAACATACAGAGGATCAACACCTGCAAGCTTAACATTAAGACCTATTGTATCAGGAAGCGATGTTGTTTACTTTGATATAAAGAACGTAGCAATGGTACCTGATGAAACAAAAACAGTTATGGCACATATTGTTCCTAAAAGTCAAGGATACAAATCATTTGTATTAAAGATTGAAGGTGACACAGTATTTGACAAAACTTTGTATTATTCAGTATCTGGTAAAGCATCAACTCCAATATTTATTAAATCAGTAATGCAAAATACAAACGCAAAAAGAAATGCAACAAACCTTTTACCTATAATTGTTGAAAACAAGTATGACTTTGATATTTCAATAGACTTATCAATTGTTGACCAAAAAGACATAACAGGAATACCTCAAACTGTTGAATTAAAAAGAGGAAACAAAAAATCAATATACTTACAATACTACGTTGGAAACTTAAAAACTGGTGCTTACACAATTGATTTATTGACAAAATCAGAATTGGGTACAACAACAATTCCAATAAAGATAAACGTTGTTGAAAACATTGATGATATGCAAGGTTTAAAGCTATTAGAAGTTCCTGAAGCAATTCCATTCGTAAGAGGACAAGACATTACTTACACTTGGAAAGTAAGCAATTTAAACGGAACAAGCGTTTCAGACGCAGTTATTGATGTTGTAAAAGATGGTAAAGTAATCGCTACAAGAGTATTCCCAATAGATTCAGATGAAATCAAAGACCTTGAAATGGTTATGAATATTGATGCTAATGAATCATTTGTTGGTAAAGTAGTATTAACTGCAGGAAACAACGTAACTGCATATGATATAGTATTTACACCAAGCAATGATTTAATGGCTGGTTTATTCAGTTTGGGATTAGGTGGCACATTAGGAATAATCTTAGGATTAATTATATTAGCTCTAATATTGTTCTTAGTTTTCAAAAAGCCATCAAAAACTGTTGTTG
>Ga0172371_10014036_pt1 | contig 10358 bp, 9 predicted proteins | sample Lak12m_FD_114543 | JGI IMG/M metagenome (GOLD analysis project Ga0172371, IMG submission 114543) | Freshwater microbial communities from Kabuno Bay, South-Kivu, Congo - kab_022012_12m | ecosystem: Environmental > Aquatic > Freshwater > Lake | place: Democratic Republic of the Congo: South-Kivu... | reverse complement strand
GGCGATTTCTCATGTAATTTATTCATACACGAGAATTATCCCCAAAAACGTCAAAATTTACTATTACATTAGCTAATATTTTAAATATTTTTCCACATAATTAATTTAATCATCCCTAATATGAAAATTAATATTAAATCCACTAAATTAGAGTTAACTCCGGCTATTCGTAATTATTTTCAGGAGAAAATAGATATGCTAGAAAAATATTTAGGTGAGATTAAGGTAATCAACTGCGATGTGGAAATTGAAAAATCAGTGGGTGGGCAGCATAAGGGTGAAATTTTTCGAGCCGAAGTTAATTTGCAAGTACCTCGAGAAATTTTGCGGGTAGAAAAGACGGAAAAGGATTTGTATAAGGCCATTGATAAGGTGAAGGATCATCTGGAGCTCATTATCAAAAAATATAAAGAAAAATTATTAGATAAAAAAAGAGGTAAATAATTTCTATATAAAAAACCTGTTCGCGATTGAACAGGATTTTTTTATTTGCGTAATTCTTGTATCCAATGTCCTAGACAGGATCCCATAATTGACAGGGTGAGTCCGATGAATAGGAGGGGGATATTTTGAAAACCAAAATAGGCGATTGTTCCACTGACTATCAAAGCGATCGCTAGGATCAACCAACATAATTTTTGAAAATACTTAAGGCTTTGTATTAGTGTATTAATAGCGAGGGAACCGATGATGAATAACCAAACCAGCCAATTGTTGAAGTTGGGGTCAGCCAAATAATTAATGGACGAGTTGATTTCCATTGTTGATTGATTTAATTTTTTTCTCAGCGGTTTCTATTGCTATAATAACACCTAGAACCGTGCTGATGGCTAAGATGAGGACAATTATCCAGCTGTTTGTTCCAATTATTATTAACATAATTATTTCGAAGATGAAGCTAGTTAGCATGGCAATTGAGGATAGCCAAGCATTTTTTGCTTGATTAATATAATTCCAAGCCAGAAGATAGAGTGTGACCGCTAGTATTAGCAGTAACCAATTAATTTTTTGGGAGAGGCTGATTTGTGACCAATTAATAAAATATTGACTGATAAAAGACAATAGTATCACCCCACCAATGCCAGCCATAATGGCTAAAAATTGTTTACAATTTTTGATTAATTCTTCCATAATATCAGTGTTGTTAAATTTGTTAAGGTGCTAAAAAATCTTTTATTTTTAGCATTTTTTGATATAAAAGTCAATATTTATTTTATTACTAATTCGTATTATACTAGAGTTAGAGCTAAAAACCCTTTTAGAGTGGTTTATTTTTAGCTTTTATTATTTATTTTATGAGTATTTTCAATAAACTTTTCGGCGATGCCAATGAAAAAGTAATTAGAGATTTGCAACCAATTATTAAGCAAATTAATGATTTAGAACCGGAGATGATTAAACTAAATGACGCTGGTTTAAAGGAACGGACAGCTGAGTTTAAAAAACGTTTTGGGCAAGGTGAAACTTTAGATAATCTTTTACCTGAGGCCTTTGCGGCCATACGAGAAGCCGCTAAGAGAATTTTGGGACAACGTCATTTTGATGTTCAATTAATCGGTGGAATTGTTTTGCATCGAGGACAAATTGCTGAAATGAAAACTGGTGAAGGAAAAACTTTAGTGGCTACTTTAGCTTTATATCTAAATGCTCTGGCGGGGCAGGGTGTTCATTTAATTACAGTTAATGATTATTTATCTCGTTTAGGGGCTGGTTGGATGGCTCCAGTTTATTATGCCCTAGGATTAACTACTGGCGTTATTGTTCATGAGAACGCCTATGTCTATGATCCGGAATATACTGATGATAGCCAGTATGATGAACGCTTAAAACATTTTCGCTCCATTCCTCGTCGTGAAGCCTATCGTTGTGATATTACCTATGGAACCAATAATGAATTTGGTTTTGATTACTTACGAGATAATATGGTTTTCAGTTTAGAGCAAACAGTCCAACGACCTTTATATTATGCTATTGTTGATGAAATCGATTCAATTTTAATTGATGAAGCTCGTACCCCCTTAATTATCAGTGCACCAGCTGAAGAATCCGGCGATCGCTATGCTAAATTTTCCCAATTAGTTAATGGTTTAATTGAAAATGAGGATTATAATGTTGATGAAAAGATGCGAGCAACTACTTTAACTGAAGGAGGCATAGCTAAAATCGAAAAAATGTTGGGGGTTGGTAATATTTATGTAGAGGGAGGCGTAAAGGAGGTGCATCATTTAGAGCAAGCTTTAAAGGCTCGAGTGTTATTTAAGCGGGATCGTGATTATGTGGTTAAAGATGGAGAGATTATTATCGTTGATGAATTTACCGGTCGTTTAATGCCTGGTCGTCGCTATAGTGAGGGACTCCATCAGGCCATTGAAGCTAAAGAGGGCGTTCAGGTCCAGAAAGAATCTCGCACTATGGCCACTATAACTTTTCAGAATTTATTTAGAATGTATCAAAAATTGTCTGGTATGACGGGGACGGCTGCCACCGAAGCAGAAGAGTTTCATAAGATCTATAATTTAGAAACTATTGTTATTCCGACTAATAAACCCAACATTAGAAAAGATGCTAATGATTTAATTTATCGTACCGAATTAGATAAATTTAAGGCAGTTATTCGAGATGTTAAAGAAAAGAATAAACAGGGACAGCCTGTTTTAATTGGTACTATTTCTATTGAAAAGAATGAAATATTAACTGAATTAATGGAGCGAGAAGGTTTGCGCCCTCAAATGTTGAATGCCAAGAATCATCAGAAAGAAGCAGAAATTATCGCTCAGGCTGGTCGTTCCGGAGCTATTACTTTAGCTACTAATATGGCTGGTCGAGGAGTTGATATTATTTTGGGTGGTAATCCTCCGGAAGAAGATGAACAAACCAAGGTTCGTCAATTAGGTGGTTTACATGTTATTGGGACAGAACGTCATGAATCTCGTCGCATCGACAATCAATTGCGTGGTCGAGCTGGTCGTCAAGGTGATCCAGGATCTTCCCAATTTTATGTTTCAGCTGAAGATGATTTGATGCGTATTTTTGGTGGTGATCGCATGAAAAATCTATTAAAAACTTTGAATGTTCCAGCTGATGTTCCCATTGAAAATAAATTAATTACTCGTTCCATCGAATCCGCTCAGAAAAAGGTGGAGGGAAATAATTTTGATATCCGCAAACATCTAGTGGAGTATGATGATGTGATTAATAAGCATCGTACGGCCATCTATCGTCGACGGCGAGAAATTTTAGAGATATCCGAAGGAGTTCAGTCAGAAGAATTAAAGGATCGGACCCTCCAAGATATTATTTTAGAAATGATGGAAGACGAAATAGGCGCAGTGATTAATTTTCATACCGCAGCCGAACAGACTAGTGAGTGGAATATAAAAGAGATCTATGAAACCATCCGAAGCATTTGGCCAGCGGGAGAAGAAATAAAGAATAAGTTAGAAGAAATAATTAAGGGAAATAAATCTAGGGAGGACCTTCGTCAAGAGATAATTACTTATCTAAAACAAGCTGTTCTTGATAAATACAATGACTTAAATGAGCGTTTTCTTAAAGCTAATTTAAAATTTTCCGACATTGAAAAAGGTATTTTAATCCGTTCTATTGATGAAATGTGGGTGGAGCACCTAGAAACAATTGATTATTTACGTCGGGGTATTGGTTTGCGCGGTTATGGGCAGCGAGATCCGTTAGTTGAATATAAAAAAGAAGCCTATCGTTTGTTTCAAGAATTACAAGGCTTGATTAATCGCCAGGTAGTTTATTCTATCTATAAAACTGGTGATGCCTTGGCTATGGCAGCTAGCCAGGAGATAAGAATGTTTAATCCTCAGGAAAAACAGAAATTAAATTTCAGTGGCGCTCAGAAAGAAATGCAACGTCAAGCCGAGGCCCGCAATACGATTGATTTAGTGAGGGATAAGGTCAAGAATGAGGAGGGTGAAAAAATAGGCAGAAATGATCCTTGTCCTTGCGGCAGCGGGAAGAAATATAAGAAGTGTTGCGGGAAATAAAATACGAAATTATGATTAATTATCAAGACTTCGAGAAAGTAGATATAAGAGTAGGGGAAATCGTAAAAGTGGAAGATTTCCCAGAAGCCAAAAAACCAGCTTATAAGCTGACTATAGATTTTGGCACAGAGATTGGCATCAAAAAATCTTCCGCGCAGATTACGAAACACTACTTAAAAGAGGATTTGATCGGAAAGTTAGTCATGGGGGTTGTGAATTTTCCTCCCAAACAAATTGGCCCTTTTGTGTCGGAAACTCTCACGCTGGGATTACCAGACGAGAACAACGATGTAGTATTATTGAGTCCGACAAAAAAAGTTCCAAAGGGTGGAAAAATGTTCTAAATTCCTGTGGTAGGGTATTAAAGATCAAATGTCATAGGAATAAATATGAAAATAATATTAGCTTCCAAGGGAAAATTTTTATTAGGTAAAGGCTATGATTTACTTGGTATTAATAGAAAAAATCTTAAGATTGGATTTATTAATACAGCCCTTCAGGTAGTAAAAGATCAAGAGTATATAAAGTATATGGAAGAATATTATGAATCGATGAGATCTTCTGGAATTGATTTTAGGCAATTTGATATTGAAGGTAAAAATGAAAAAGAGATTTTAGCTTTTTTTGCTGATCGTAATGTTATTCAAATTTCTGGCGGCAACCCTTTTTATTTGCTAAAAGTAATTAGAGAAACTAAATTTGAACCAATATTGAAGAGTCTTCTTATAGCCGGGATTAGTTATGTTGGTTGCAGTTCAGGTTCTTATATAATGTGTCCGACCATTGAAGTTGGTGGTTGGAAGTTGAGCAGGAATAGATATGGATTAACTGATTTTACCGCCTTGGGCTATGTTCCTTTTTTAATAAAATGCCATTTTACCGATGATCAAAAAGAAGAAATACTTCAAAAAGTAAAAACCCTAAAATATCCGTTAAGAGTTCTGAAAGATGATCAATGTTTTTTATTGGAAGATGATAAAATAAGTTTTTTTGGTAATAGCGAAGAGGTTTTTTTATCAAATTTTTAGTTTTTTTTATTACCCTTTTATTATAAATTGAGACGGTGATAAAGTATTCTCAACTAAAATTTTTTATTTAGAGATTATAACTATTTATGAAAATAATACTTTGTCAATTTTTAATCGTTTCCAGAAATTTTATTTAATAATTAATAAACACATTAACCCTGCGGTCTTGCCGCAGGGATGATTTACAAATTTTATAGTAAAAATATGCCCATCGAAAATCAATTGAATTTATTAAATGATTTGGATAAGGCTGGCCCTCGAGATAGAAGCCCCAAAAAAGAATCAATCCCAGAAGAGCCAGTTAAAAGTTTTGAGCAAGAGTATTGGGATCGAATTGATGCTTTGGATGGGATTAATCGAGAAGAAAACCAGCGTTTAGCTGAGAAGTATGCTCCGCAGATTTTAGAAAATATTAAGAAAAAGAAAGAACCAATAGTGGTTCGTCGTTCCATTAGTATTAGGGAAAATAAACAGGATGAACGGGAACGTCCCTATGAAGATATTTATCCCTATAGCCGTAATTTTAGAAGAAAAAAAGATCGTATTCAATAATATAAGTTATATGGAAAATAAACAAGATTCTACTAATAATTCTTTTTCGTCTCTAGAAGAGAAAGTATTAAATTTTTGGGAACAATCTAAAATTTTTGAAAAATCAGTCCAAAGGAAAGCATCTCGAGGTGATTATGTTTTTTATGATGGCCCACCCTTTGCCACGGGTACACCTCACTATGGTCATTTGGTGGCTAGTATTATGAAAGATGTGGTGCCTCGTTATTTTACCATGCAAGGCTATCGGGTGGAGCGTCGTTGGGGTTGGGATTGTCACGGTTTGCCTATAGAGAATATTGTGGAAAAAGAAATGGGCACTAAAAGTAAAAAAGAAATTGAAGAGTTGGGGATTGTAAAATTTAATGATCTTTGTCGTTCTAAAGTATTAACCTATGCTCAGGATTGGGAAAAAACAGTTAGACGTCTTGGGCGCTGGGTGGATATGAAAAATGCTTATAAGACCATGGATCTCTCCTTTATGGAGTCAGTTTGGTGGGTTTTTAAGGAATTGTGGGATAACGGGTTAATCTATAAAGATTATCGTTCCATGCATATTTGTCCCCGCTGTGAAACCACTCTTTCTCAATCTGAGGTGACCGAAGGTTATAAAGATATTAAGGATCTATCAGTGATAGCTAAATTTAAATTAAAAAATGAAGATAATACCTATTTACTAGCTTGGACAACTACTCCTTGGACTCTAATTGGTAATGTCGCTTTGGCAGTTGGAGAAAAGATTAAATATGTGAAGGTGGCGGTTGGATCAGATTATTATATTTTAGCTCAGGATAGAGTTCCTGAAGTTATTAAAGAACGAGATTATAAAATTATTACTGATTTTCTTGGCCAAGAATTAATTGGCCAAACCTATGAACCACTATTTAATTATTATTCTTCTGATGAGAAACTAAAAAATAGAGATAATGGTTGGAAAGTATATGGAGCTGGTTTTGTTAATACCGAAGAGGGAACTGGTATTGTTCATATAGCTCCAGCCTTTGGTGAAGATGATATGAATTTAGGTAAAGAAAAACAATTACCTTTTATTCAGCATGTTTCCCTAGATGGTTGTTTTAAGGATGAAGTTGTAGATTTTGTTGGTTTAAATGTGAAGCCCATTGATGATCACATGGCTACTGATGTGGAAATTGTTAAATATTTAGCCCAACATAATCTTTTATTTACTAAAGAGAAATATGAACATAGTTATCCTCATTGTTGGCGCTGTGAAACCCCTTTAATTAATTATGCTACTTCCTCTTGGTTTGTAAATGTTACTAAAATAAAAGATAAGTTATTAAAAAATGCTGAAAAAATAAACTGGTCACCAACTCACATTAAAGAAGGGCGTTTTGGAAATTGGTTAGAAGGAGCTCGAGATTGGTCTATTTCTCGTCAGCGGTTTTGGGCTAGTGCTTTACCTATTTGGGAGTGTACCTGTGGAGCTAGAAAGGTAATTGGTAGCGTTACTGAGTTAGAAAAGCTAAGTGGACAAATCATTACTGATATTCATAAGGACAAAGTTGATCAGATTACTTTTTCCTGCGAGAAATGCTCAGGAACCATGAATCGTATTCCTGATGTTTTAGATTGTTGGTTTGAGTCTGGATCTATGCCTTATGCTCAAATGCACTATCCCTTTGAAAATCGAAAAAAATTTGAACAGAATTTTCCAGCTGAATTTATTGCTGAAGGAGCTGATCAAACTAGAGCTTGGTTCTATTATCTTCATGTTATTGCTGGTGGCGTAAAAGATACTCGAGCTTTTAATAATGTGATCGTTAATGGCATTGTTTTAGCCGAAGATGGAAAAAAGATGTCCAAAAGATTACAAAACTATCCTGATCCATTGGTAGTAATGGAAAAATATGGAGCTGATGCTTTACGTATAAATTTATTAGCTTCACCGGTAATGCAGGCTGAGAATTTAAATTTTTCTGAGAAAGGAGTAGAGGAAGCTGTGCGTAAAAATGTTATGTTACTTAATAATGTTTATAAATTCTATGCCATGTATGCTGAAGGGCAGGAGATTATCATTGATGATCTAAAAAGTAGTAATATTTTAGATCAGTGGATTATAGCTAAAATTAAATTACTTTTAAAAACTGTTACCGAATCAATGGAAAACTATAATTTGCCCAAGGCGGTTCGACCAATCACGGAATTTATTGATGAATTATCTACCTGGTATTTAAGGCGCAGTCGGGATCGTTTTAAAAGTGAAGATCAAGATGATAGACGATGGGTTTTAATTACTACTAAGTACATTTTATTAGAATTATCTAAAATAATTGCTCCCTTTATGCCTTTTTTAGCCGAAAATCTTTGGCAACAGGTTACTGATTATAATTTTCAACATGAAGATAAGTCGGTTCATTTAGAGCAGTGGTTAGAGCCTCAAACTTTATCTAATAAAGAGAGAAGTATTTTAGATAGTATGGAAAAGGTTCGACGAATTGTGGAAATTGGTTTAGCTAAACGGGATGAAGCTGGTATTAAAATTCGCCAAATGTTATCTAATATCACAATAATTACAAACTGGAAAGAGCTAGAGGTTAATCATCAACAATTAATTAATGATGAATTAAATATTCAAAAGGTGATCTGGCAGTCAGTTGATGAAAATAAATTAGAAGTAATTTTAGACACTAAAATTACTCCAGAATTAAAGCAAGAGGGGATTAAGAGAGAATTAATTCGTTTTATTAATAATTTACGTAAAGATGCTGGGTTGAGTTTAGGCGATCAAACCCGGATCTATTTGGTGGGAACTAATCAGGAAGTCGAGGAAGTAATCACTAAATTAAAAGTCGATATTATGAAGGATACTTTAAGTCGAGAAATTATAGTAAGCGATAGTCTACCAGAAGTTTTATTAAGCAAGGAAATTAAGATTGGAGATAAGCAGATCATTTTAGGATTAGCTAAATAATTTATATATTAAAAAATTAATTTAAATCAATATGAATCTTTCAATTTATTTAATCATTATTATTGTTTTTATAATCTTGATCAGCCTTAAACAGATTAATCAATATGAACGAGGCGTTAAATTTACCATGGGTAAATATAGTGGTATTATGAACCCGGGCTGGAAAATTGTTGTTCCAGTTTTTCAAACATACAAAAAAGTTGATATGCGTGTTAAGGCTGTTGATGTACCTGACCAGAAGGCTATCACCCGTGATAATGTGCCAGTAATAGTTAACGCAGTTATTTATTATAAAGTAGCCAATGCTGAAAAAGCCGTAATTGAAGTGGAGAATTTTTATTATGCTATTTCTCAGTATGCCCAAACCACCATGCGTAATATTGTGGGCGAAGTTACTTTAGATGAATTATTAGCTCAACGGGATAAAATCGCTGAAAGAATTAGAGAAATTGTTGATAAAGAAACTGATGATTGGGGGTTGAAAGTGAATAATGTGGAGTTAAAGGATGTTTCTTTACCAGAATCAATGGAACGTACTATTGCTAAACAAGCTGAAGCAGAACGGGAAAAACGGGCAGTTATTATTAATTCTGAGGGAGAGTTAGCAGCAGCCGAAAATATTTCCAAAGCAGCGGAAATTCTATCAGCATCTGATGGCGCTCTTCATCTCCGTACTCTTCAATCTATTAATGACATGTCTAGTGACCAATCTAATACCGTAGTTTTTGTTACGCCAGTAGAAATTCTTAAAGCTTTTACTAGTTTTAAAAATAAATTAACTAAGGAGTAATTATATGACCACTAAACAAATCTATGACTTAGGCGTTAAATTAGGAATAGCAGCTGATTTACGGGGAGCTGAGAAATTAAAGAAGCAATTAGTCCGGACTAAAAAGAAATATGAATCTTTAGATAAGAAATCTCAGACTGAGTTTGATTTAGAGAAATTAACTAATCCCTATTCTGATACTAGAATTTTAGTTGATAATAATAAAAAACAAATCAAGAAAGTTTTGACAGGGATCGATATGGAAGGACCAGAACTTTTATTGGCTAAACAATTAGGAGATATTGATTTAGTAATTGCTCATCATCCCGCTGGGCCAGCTTTAGCTGATTTGTCAGATGTGGTGGCTATGCAGGCCCAAATTATGTCAGATTATGGTATTCCTATTAACATCGCTGAATCTTTAATTAAACTTCGAGTTAGTGAAGTTAGTCGGTCTACTTCACCTTCCAATCATAATCGAAATCTAGATATGGCCAGAATTCTGGGATTAGATTTTATGTGTGTTCATACGGCGGCTGATAATTTGGCAGCCATGTTTCTAACTAAACTACTAGCTAAGAAAGAAAAAGATTTAGAAACCGTTAGTGATATTATTGATTTATTAAAAACTATCCCTGAATATGCCGAAGCTACTAAACGTAAGGCTGGGCCAATGATTTTTGCTGGTTCTCCAGAAAATAGCTGTGGCAAAGTAATTGCCATTGAGTTTACTGGTGGTACTTCTGGTTCCAAAAATATCTACGAAAAAATGTCTCACTATGGCATTGGTACCGTCATTGGTATGCATATGAGTGAAGAACATCGCCAGGAAGCCGAGAAATATCATATCAATGTTATTATTGCTGGTCACATGGCTTCCGATTCTTTGGGGATGAATCTATTTTTAGATGAAGTAGAAAAGAAGGAAATTAAAATTATCCCCACCAGTGGCTTGATTCGGATAAAGAGATTTAAGAAATAAGAATTAATTGCTGAATATAAAAAGCCCTCCGGTGATTTCGGAGGGTTTTGGTTATGGTCTGGTTGTAATATTAAATTCATGT
>Ga0172371_10014035_pt1 | contig 10358 bp, 11 predicted proteins | sample Lak12m_FD_114543 | JGI IMG/M metagenome (GOLD analysis project Ga0172371, IMG submission 114543) | Freshwater microbial communities from Kabuno Bay, South-Kivu, Congo - kab_022012_12m | ecosystem: Environmental > Aquatic > Freshwater > Lake | place: Democratic Republic of the Congo: South-Kivu... | reverse complement strand
GCGCAAACCTGAGAGGAAAAATTAATGAGACGAGAGAAAAAGTTAACAAAAGTTAACCAAAATTAAGATACTTTGATTATTTTTTGTTAAATTTTTATCAAGGTCGCCTTTGGCGACAGTCCCTATGTTACCGCCCCGGCGCGATCTTTTTTAGATGAAATGCTGGCTGATGGCATCACCGCCCCGGCGCGAGCCATCGCCAATCCGGTTGATATGAAAATTTTTAATGATCAAGAGAAAATTGACCAGGCGGCGGTAAGAAAAAAATATAATTTATCAAAACCCTTGGTCGTTTACGCCGGTCGGCTGGCCTTTGAAAAAAATATTGATGTTATTATTAAAGCCATAAAGATTATTAAAAAAGATTTTCCTAGTATAAATTTGGCTTTGGCCGGTCATGGCCAGGCCGAAGCATCGCTTAAGAGCCTAGTTAAAGAATTGGGGCTCATGGAAAGTGTGAAATTTTTAGGCACTTTAGATCATTATGATTTAGCCCGGCTCTACCGCTCGGCCGACGTTTTTGCCATAGCCAGTACCTCGGAGGTGCAGAGCATGACTATCATCCAAGCTATGGCTTGCGGTTTGCCGGCCATAGGTGTAAATTATAATTCTATACCAGAGTTAATAAGGCCGGATAGCGGCTTGCTTTTTGAGCCCGGCAATTCTGAAGATTTGGCTAAGCAGATCATAAAAATATCGGCCGACACTGATCTACGGCAGAAATTAAGCCGCGGCGCGCTTAGTTTCGCGCCAAAATTTTCCGCCGCCAATATTGCCAGAGAATGGGTTAAGCTATATGAAGAGGTAATTGAGAAATATAATTAATAATAATCATATGAAATTAAGCGTCGTCATTCCAGCTTATAATGAAGAATCGCGCATCGGCTGTTGTTTAAATTCCATTTTGGCGGACATGCAAGGCAAGAATTATAATATGGAAATCATCGTGGTTAATAACGCTTCAACCGACAAAACCAGGGAAGTGGTGGCCGCTTTCCCCCAGGTTAAATTAGTGGACGAGCCGGATAAGGGTTTAGTTAGGGCGCGGCGAGCCGGTTTTTTAGCCTCGACGGGCGAATTGGTGGCCAATATTGATGCTGATACCAGAATGACTCCGGGTTGGCTGGATAAAGTTTTTGAGGAATTTTCTAAAAATGAAAAATTAGTGGCCCTAAGCGGGCCGTTTATTTATTATGATTTATCAAAAAACGCCAGGGCGGCGGTAAAAACATTTTACTATCTAGGCTTTTTTGTCTATATTATTAATCGTTACATTTTAGGCGTCGGCTCCATGCTCCAGGGCGGAAATTTTGTGGTTAAGCGCACGGCCCTGGAAGCGATCGGCGGCTTTAGTCCGGAATTTGATTTCTGGGGCGAGGATACGGATTTAGCCAGGCGCTTAGTAAAAGTCGGCGCCGTTAAATTCACTTTTGATTTGCCGATTTACGCTTCCGGCCGGCGGTTAGAGAAAGAAGGCATGGCTAAGACCGGCTGGCGCTATACTTTAAATTATTTTTCCACCATCTTTTTCAAGAAGCCTTATGACAGCATTAAAAAAGATTTTAAAGACAGGTATATCCATACTATAGCTAAAATAAGAGAATAAAATATATGAACATACTAATTACTGGTGGAGCGGGTTTTATAGGATCTAATTTTATCCGTTATTGGCTAGGAAAATATCCGAGCGACCAAATTATTAATTTGGACGTTTTGACTTACGCCGGCAATCTGGAGAATTTGCGCGATTTAGAAAATAATCAGAACTACGAATTTATTAAAGGAGATATCGGCGATGCTGACTTAGTCAATAATATAGTTAAGGGCAAGGATTTAATTATCCATTTCGCGGCCGAATCGCACGTCGACCGCTCTATTATGGATAGCGGCGATTTTATTCGCACTAACGTCGAAGGCACGCGCGTTTTATTGGATGCGGCCAAGAATAACGGGAAGATTAGATTCCATCATATTTCCACCGATGAAGTTTTCGGTTCGCTTGGGGCCCGAGATAAAGCCTTTAATGAAACTACGCCTTATGACCCGAGGAGCCCCTATAGCGCTTCTAAGGCGGCTTCTGATCATCTGGTGCGCGCTTATTTTCATACCCATAAATTGCCGATTACCATTTCCAATTGTTCTAACAACTATGGTCCATATCAGTTCCCGGAAAAAATTATTCCGCTATTTATCACTAATTTATTGGCAGATAAGAAAGTGCCGGTTTACGGCCGAGGCGCGAATATCCGCGATTGGATTTATGTTGACGATCATAACGCCGGTGTTGAGGCCATTATTAAAAAAGGGAAAATCGGCCAAACCTATTGCCTGGGCGGAGCCAATGAGCTGACCAACCTAGAGTTAACTAAAAAAATCTTGGAATTAATGGCTAAAGGCGAAGAGATGGTAGAGTACGTGGCCGATCGCCCCGGCCATGATTTACGCTATGCCATGGATTATCGTAAGGCTAAAAAAGATTTAGGCTGGGAGCCGAAGACTGATTTCGTTGAAGGCCTGAAAAAAACCATCGCCTGGTATAAAGACAATCAATCCTGGTGGAAAAATATTAAGAGCGGAGAGTATTTAGAATATTATAAAAAAAATTATTCAAACCGATAAGCTATGGCTAAAAAGATATATTTGGGTTTAACTACTATCACGCCCGGAGGTCAATGGAAAAACAAAGTTAAAGAAATCGATGAATTGGGCATAAAAGAGATTTCTTTGTTTCCTACTTGCTTAAAATACGAAGAAAGAAAAGAATTATATAAATTGCTAGAAGCTACTAAGCTGCAAACCATACCGCATGTTCATATTCGGGAAGAAGACATGGAGGATGAAGAACTAGATTATTTAGTTCGGAGGTATAAAGCCAGGGTTTTTAACGCCCATCCAACGGCAGGCACAGCTGATTTTATTAAAAATCATCAGAAGTATAAAGATAATCTCTTTATTGAAAATCAAGCTTTAATAGGTGATAGTTTTGAATCAATAGTTAAAAGCTGCGGCGGTATCTGCCTTGATCTGGCGCATTATGAAAGCCATGGTTTAAGGGATAAAAATCAGGGCTATGAAAAATTTCCTGATTTGCTTAGGCGATATAAAATCGGCGTTAATCATCTTTCAGCGATTAAGCCGAATAAGATCGACGTGCTTAATACTTCTACCAACAAGATTGTCAATTGTTATGATTCTCATTGGCTGGACGATTTAAGCGAAGTGGATTATGTTAAGAAATATGAAAAGTATTTAGCCGAAATAATCAGCATTGAATTGGAAAATCCTTTAAAGCGGCAGCTTGAAGTCAAGGCTTATTTAGAAAAGATATTAGATTTATAATAATATGAAAATATTAATTTTAGGGGCTAAGGGCAATCTGGGGGCGCAGCTAGTTAAGGCGTTTGAAAATGATAACGAAGTTTTAGGCTGGGACAGGAGCGAGATTGATATAACCGATCGAGAGCTGATTTTAAAAAAAATAAGCGAGATCAAGCCCGAGCTGGTGATTAACGCCGCGGCCTATAACGCCGTGGATAAATGCGAAGACAGCGAAGAAGAATATGATTTGGCTAAGAAAATTAACATTGACGGGCCGAAATTTTTAGCCGAAGCCTGCTTAAAAACTGCCGCCGCTTTAGTTCATTATTCAACCAATTATGTCTTTGACGGCAAAGAATCTAGCGGTTATAATGAAGCCGATGAACCCAAACCGATCAACCGCTATGGCAAAACTAAATTTCACGGCGAGAAAAGGATTTTGGAATTAAGCGGCCAGGGTTTAAAATGGTATTTAATCAGAACTTCAAAATTATTCGGCCCGCGCGGTAAGAGCGCTACGGCCAAGCCAAGTTTTTTTGATGTCATGCTGGAGCAAGCCGAAACCAAACCAAAGTTGGAGTTAGTTGATGATGAAATCAGTTGTTATACTTATACTCCGGATTTAGCTAAAGCAACCAGGGAATTAATTCAAGCCGATAAAGGCTACGGCATCTATCATTTGACTAATAGCGGCGCCGGCACCTGGTACGGAGCGGCGGTAGAATTGTTTAAAATAGCCGGTTTAGAGGTAAAGGTTTTGCCAATTCAGAGCGATAAACTTTTAAGAAGCGCCAAGCGGCCGAAATTTTCCGTTTTGTTAAATACTAAGCTGCCGCAGCTAAGGGATTATCGCGAAGCCTTAAGGGAATATTTGGCAGAAATTAAATAACCAAAAAATTATTTAAAAATTAAAATTTTATTATGAAAGGCATAATTTTATCCGGCGGCAGCGCCACCAGGCTTTTCCCGCTTACGGCAACGACTTCAAAACAACTCCTGCCGATTTATGACCGGCAGATGATTTTTTATCCTTTAAACGTTTTAGTCAAAGCCGGCATTAAGGATATTCTGATAATCGTCGCGCCGGAGCAATCGGGAAATTTTTTAAACCTTTTAGGCTCAATTTTTGATAAGAGCGATATTCGCCTGGAATTTAAAGTGCAGAAACATCCTCGGGGTTTAGCCGACGCCTTTATTGTTGGCGAGAATTTTATCGGCCAGGATAATGTCACCATGATCTTAGGCGATAATATTTTTGAAGATGATTTTTCCGCGGAAATTAAGAATTTTAAGAGCGGCGGCAAGGTTTTCGCGGTTAAGGTTCCGGACCCGGAAAGATCAGGCGTGGTTAAGTTTGACGCCAACATGAAGGCCGTCAAGATAGTGGAAAAGCCGAAGCAATGGCTAAGCGATTATATTATTCCCGGGCTATACATTTACGACAACCGGGTGATTGAGGTGGCCAAGAAAGTTAAGCCCAGCGACCGCGGCGAAATAGAAATAGTTGATTTGCATAATTGGTATTTAGAAAGAGGCGAGCTTGAAGTCGGCTTGGTTAAGGGCAAGTGGCTGGACGCCGGTACTTTCGACTCGCTCCTGGAGGCCGGCAATTATGTCAAAGAAAAGAAGCTGTATGAGCAGTTCGATCCGGTGATCAATCAGGCGATCAAGGAATTTAATGAAGAGCTAAAAGCCTTGGTTAAGAAAAAATTATAAAGACATGGGTAATAACCAGCCGAAAATTTATATCGGTTTCATAACTTACGGCGAAGCTACAGCAAAGTATTTGCCGTATTTTTTACCAAGCCTAGAAGCGCAAACCTTTCAAGACTATAAAATAGTCGCCGTAGATAATAGTGAGACGGAAAATAATGCCAATGCAGATTATCTGAAGAATAATTTTTCGTTAGTCAGTTTGAAATGGGCAGGAGAGAACCTCGGCTTTGCTAAAGCTTTTAATTTGATGATAGCGCAAGCGATTGCGGCTGGCGCCGAATATTTTTTAGCGCTTAATCCGGATATGACTCTTGAGCCTGATTTTCTGGCTAAGATGGTTGAAATGATCAGGACGGAAAAGGGGATCGGCGCGGTCGCCCCCAAAATTTTAAAATGGGATTTTGCCAATAATAGAAAAACCAATCAAATTGATAGCTTAGGTTTAGCGATTAATCGGGAACATCGTTTTTTTGATGCTCATCAAGGCGAAGCTGATGAGCCGGGCCTGGCCGTAAGCAGGGAAGTTTTTGGTTTTACCGGCGCGGCGGTTTTATTGAATTTATCGGCGCTTAGAGAGGTGGCTTTTACCGATGATCATCATCAGGAATATTTTGATGAACTGATGTTTATGTACAAAGAAGATTGCGATCTGTCTTATCGTTTGCGCCTGGCCGGCTGGAAAATTATTTTAGCGCCGGAGGCCGTGGCTTATCATAACCGGGCCGTGGCCGCTAAAGGTAAAACGAATTATCAGATTGCCGTAAATCGCCGCGCTAAGAGCCGCGCCGTTAAAGAGTGGTCATTCTTAAATCAGTCGATTCTCTTGCTTAAATTAAAAAAATTGCCATTTTCTTGGCGCGTGAAGTTCGCTATGGCCTGGTACGAGCTGAAAAGCCTAATCTTCATTATGTTGTTTGAACAGTTTCTGTTAAAACAGCTATGGCAACTCTGGCTCTGGCTATCGGTCATAGCCGAGAGAAGAAAGCGGATGAGGGTCACCGTTGATATAAAGGCGATCGAAAAGTTTATGCAACAATAACTATGCGACAAGAATTATTAAATTATATACATTGTCCGGCCTGTGGCGAGGCCACTCTGAATTTGAGCGGGTCCGAAGATGATAAGGGTAATATCAGCGACGGCCAGCTTAACTGCGTTAAATGCAGGTCTTTTTTTAAAATTGACCGAGGGATCGTATATCTATTTAAGAACATGAGCGAGATCGCGCTTAAAGACAAGGCTTCTCATGAGCAGGAGATCGCTGACGATAAAGCCAGATTGGATTTTCAGGACGACGATTGGATATTAAACTATCCGGACGTAATTCAGATGGGGATTGACGCCAGAAGCGAAAAAACCGGTAAGCTAATCAGTGAAAATACCGAATTAAGCATAAAAAAATTTATTAATAAAAGTAATTCGGTTATTTTAGAGATTGGCGCCGGAAAATGTTGGGTGATGTCTAGGCTAGCCAAGCATAATTATTGTGTCGCTCTGGATATTTTAACTAGGAAACCTATTGGTTTAGAGGCTGGTGAAGTTTATATGGCCAATTATCGAATATTTTTTGAACGTGTTGTGGCTGATATGATAGAATTGCCATTTAAAGATCAAATGTTCGATTATGTAATTATCAGTTCGACGCTTCATCATAGTCCTGACTTAAATAAAACTTTGGCCGAGGTTAAACGGGTTTTAAAGTCATCCGGCCAAGTAATTTTGCTGAACGAGCCCTATCAGGGATTAATCGGCGGCCAGGAAAGAACGCTAGCTCAAGCCGATTACGAGAGAGGTTTACATGAAGCAAGATATTCTATAAAATTTTGGCACGATTCTTTTTCTAGCGGCGGTTTTATGGCTAAAATTTTTTTGCCGGAAAATTTAGTCAGTATTTTAAAGTTTAAAAGCTGGCCCTTTAAAAAGTTGGCCGTTCTTTTGAGCCGGCCGCTATTTTTGCATATTATTACTAATCTGTTTAAACCGGTTATTCTCTATGGCTTTGATGGTTATTTTAACGCGATATTAAAGAAACGGGAAACACGCTAGCCGGAATTATTAATTTTATGATTATCAATTTTTTAGTGCCGACGATCGGTTTAACCGGAGGGGTTAAGGTAATCTTCCAACATGCCAATAATTTGGCAAAATGGGGTCATGAAATCAGAATAATATGTCCCTATGTTCTTGATATAAATGCCGGCTTAGCGGATAAAGCAGTTGGTTTTTTGAAGTTATTGAAAAGAAGCATTTTGTTAATTTTAAATTTAAATAAAATCAACTGGTTTGCTTTGAATAATAAAATATTGATTATTAGACCATGGAATTTATCTGGCAGGAGATTACCATCGGCTGACGTAACCGTGGCCACTGCTAATCAAACGGCCGATTGGCTGGCGCGAGCCGGTGAACGTTGCGGCAAGAAATTTTATTTTATTCAGGATTATGAAAATTGGACCAGGCGTTCGGAGCTGGTAGATGCCACCTGGCGGCTGCCTTTGGAAAAAATTGTTATTTCTGAATATTTGGCGCGCCTGGCTAAAGAGAAATTCAATCAGGAGGTTAATCATATCGTAGCTGACGGCGTTGATACCAAAATTTTCTTTAATCATCATAAAATATATCATCAACAGAACATTTTGATGATGTATCATATTTTAGAGAAAAAAGGCTTTGCCGACGGCTTGGCCGCTTTTCGTTTAGCTAAGGAGAAATATCCGCAGATTAATTTAAAAGTTTTCGGCGCTTATCCGTTGAAAAAAAATTTTTTAGAAGGCGAATATTATTTAAAACCTTCCGCGGAAAAGTTACGTGAATTATATTCAACGGCTGATATCTTCGTTTGGCCCAGCCGCATAGAAGGTTTCGGCTTGCCGCCGCTGGAAGCGATGGCTTGTCGCTCTGCCGTTATTTCAACCGATACCGGCGCGATCAGGGAATATGCCGTGCCCGATCAAACGGTTCTTTTGGCGCCGCCGGCCAGGCCTGATTTATTAGCAGAAAGGATCGGGGAGCTGCTAAGCGATAATCGTAAGTTGCAAAAAATATCCGAAGCCGGATATAATAGAATTAAGGATTACGATTTAGAGGCGTCTACAAAGAAATTAGAAAAGATATTAATTAGCTGAAATATGATAACTAAAAGTTTTGGACTGGCTAAGAAAATTATAGCGCGATTTTTTGAGGGTAACAGAAATTTACTTAAATTTTATTTTGGCCGGCATTTGCGGCCAAAGTGGGTATGGTTCGGTTTAACGGAAAGATGCAACTCCCATTGCCGGCACTGCAATATCTGGAAAAAACAGCCAGCCCGAGATGAGTTGACTTTAGCCGAAATCAGGAAATGTTTTAGTGATCAGTTGTTTAAAGATATAGAAATATTCATTAATTCTGGCGGCGAAGTTTTATTGCGCAACGATATCGTAGATATTATTAAGCTAGAGCATGAACTTTTCCCGCAGGCTTGTTTGAATATAAGCACCAACGGCATTTTGCCCGACCGTATGATTGAAACTGTTCGCGCTGTCTTGAAGGAAGGGATAAAAATTAATGCCAGCGTATCCTTAGACGGCTTAGGAGAAGAACATGATAAAATGCGCGGTACGCCGGGCAATTTTCAAAGGGTCGATTACTTATTGCGAGAGTTGGTAAAAATCAGGGAGCAACACCCCGATTTATTGACTTTGGCCATCGGTTTTACTTTATCCGATTTAACTTTAGCTAGTTGGCGGCACGTCAGAGATTATGCTGACAGTTTAAAGATTGAGTTTATCATGCAATGGTATAATCAGTCTTCATTTTACGAGAATAATGCTTGCGGCTTGAATTATAGCCAGGCAGAAATGCTGGCGGCTGTCAGCAGCCAGCCCAGAACTATTGTGCGCGAAAAATGGTTAAAGTATCTTGGAAATAAACCAATAAAGTTTAAATGCTTTGCCGCGGAAACTTTTTTTACCTTGCGTTGCGATGGTAATATAGTTCCCTGCTTAAGCTATTGGGATGAAATATTGGGCAATGTCAGGGATAAAACCCCGACGGAAATTTGGCGCAGCCAGCAAGCCAAGGCGGTCAGAAAAAAAGTAGCCGATTGCTCAGGCTGTCTAAATTGCTGGGCAGTGGAATGGAGTATGTCCACCAGCTTCTATCCGCGCCTGTTTTTTTATCTGAGAAATCCCCGAGCGATTTTAGATCGACTAAGACGGCTTAACTAAAAAATATATGGATCTCTCGGTTATCATCGTTTCCTGGAACGTTAAGGAAAAACTAAAAGACAATCTGCGGGCCTTGTTTGCCAGCCAAGATGTTGATTTTGAAGTTTTTGTAGTGGACAATAATTCGCACGACGGTTCGGCCGCCATGGTTAAGAAATTTTATCCGCAGGTCAAACTGATCGCTAATCAAGAAAACCTGGGTTTCGCCCGCGCCAATAATCAGGCGATTAGAGAGGCTGGCGGAAAATATATTCTGCTTTTAAATCCGGACATGAGAGTATTTGATGATACTTTTAGAGACATGGTCGCCTGGATGAATTGCCATGAACGAGCCTGGGTGGCCGGCTGCAAACTAATTGACGAAAGCGCGCGCATCGTTAAGCAGGTGCGCCGTTTCCCGGCCCTCTCGGATCAGCTAGCCATTACTTTGAAAATTCCGCATCTTTGCCCGTTCATTTTAACGAGATACTTAAGAGACGATTTTGACTATGCTAAATCCGCGGCTGTGGATTCTATTAGGGGCGGATTTTTCATGATCAGGAAAGAAGTCATAGCCAAAATCGGCTTAATGGATGAAAGGTATTTTCTTTGGTTTGAAGAGGTGGATTATTGCCGGAGCGTGAAAAAGGCCGGGGGAGAGGTCTGGTATGCTAATGCGGCCGAATGCATAGATTTGGTCGGACAAAGCTTTAAACAGGTGAATTTAGCGATAAAACAGAGGTATTTTCGCGACTCCATGCTTAAATATTTTAAAAAATGGCATTCGCCATTAGAATACTGGCTTTTGTACTTGGCCTGGCCGGTTGGTTTATTCTTAGCCCGGGCGGGAGAGAGAGTTAGACTAGGCGGACGGGCGAAGACCTAACCGTTTTTTTAGTGCAAATTTAAAAGAGCCGTTTAGGCTCTTTTATTTTTTGGAAAACATGATTTAGATAATCGGACTGCCCGGCGGCACGTCTTTTTCCGGCTGTAGCAGTACGGGCACGCCGTCAACTAAGCTTTACCCCGAAATTCGGACAGTAGGATATGAGATAATTTAGTGGTAGAATGATTCTAAATAATCTAACATCCAAAAATCCGAAAAAATATGGGTAATATCAAGCATGCGAATTCCTT
>Ga0172371_10014032_pt1 | contig 10359 bp, 14 predicted proteins | sample Lak12m_FD_114543 | JGI IMG/M metagenome (GOLD analysis project Ga0172371, IMG submission 114543) | Freshwater microbial communities from Kabuno Bay, South-Kivu, Congo - kab_022012_12m | ecosystem: Environmental > Aquatic > Freshwater > Lake | place: Democratic Republic of the Congo: South-Kivu... | reverse complement strand
TTGTGATGATGATTTTTGTAATTCCGCGTTTAACAAGTTTGTATGATGATTTTAATGCAGAGCTTCCCCTACCTACAAAAATTCTTATTGGTTTTTCAAATTTTTTAATAAGGTTTTGGCCAATCGTTCTTTCGTTGGTTGGAGCTGGTCTTTATGGCCTTAGTATGTATAGGAAGACTCCTAATGGAAGAAGAAAAACTGATGAGTGGATTTTCAAAATTCCAATCTTTGGAGATTTACAAAGACAGATTATTTTAACCGATGTTTCAAGAACATTAAGTTTAATGGTTGGTTCAGGTGTATCTATTCTTGAAGCTCTAAACATTACTGCAGAGATTGTTGATAATGTTGTAATTTCAGATGCCTTAAAAGATGCTTCAAAACAGGTTGAAAAGGGATTTCCGATAGCTTTCTCTTTTGCAAGACACCCCGAAGCTTTTCCCTATATCTTAAGCCAGATGGTAGCAGTGGGAGAAGAGACTGGAAAAATGGAAGAGATTCTCAAAAAAATAAGTCATGTTTTTGAAGTTGAGAGCGATGAAAAAGTAAAAGGCTTAACTGCGGCAATTGAACCATTAATTATGATAGTTTTGGGGTTAGGGGTGGGTTTTTTAGTAATTGCAGTAATTTTACCAATATATAATTTAACAAGTTCTTTTTAAATGTCTTGACAGTGTTATTTAAATGCTAAATACTTAATGTATGTATATTAAAGGAGGTGAAAAAATATTATGAAGTTTAACAAAAAAGGTTTTACTTTAGTTGAACTTTTGATTGTTATGGGACTTTTGGCTGCAATTGCCTTAATAGTAATTGCAGCAATAAACCCTCTTGAACAAGCAAATAGAGCAAGAGATACAAGATTTAAAGCTGATTCTGGGCAATTAATTTCTGCTATTGATAGATATTTCGTAGCAGTAAGTTCATTCCCATGGCAAACGGTTACTCCAACATATGAGACAGAAGATTCTTTTGGATTTGTATCAGCAACTGATGCAAATGTTGGTCTTTGTGCTGTTGCCGGATGTACTACAGATGGTGTTCTTATTGCTAGTAATGAGTTAAAAACAGAATTCAGATCAAGAGATTTTATTAAAAGTACATCAACAGCAACTGATGCCAGAATATATATAGGAAAAGATGAAGGTAGCTCAGCTTCAATTTATGCATGTTTTATTCCAAAAGCTAATTCGACTAAACAGACAGCTATTGATAATAGTACTGTTTGGGCTTTAGCCGCAGATGGAACAAGAAGTGCAGGAAGCTGTGATGCTCTCGATGATGATTGGGTAGGAACAGGAATTACTGACAGCTGTTTTGTATGTGTTCCAGAATAAAAAAGGGCGCGCTTAAATAATATTACAATTTTTAGGTGCGCTTCTTTTTGGTCAAAATGATATTTAATTATTTATTAGTAATTTTATTAGGTTTAATACTTGGATCTTTTATCAGTTGTTTTTCATACCGCTTTCCGAAAAACATTAATTTTATAAAAGGAAATTCATTTTGTCCGAAATGTAAAAAGAAAATTTGTTGGTTTGATAACATTCCCCTACTTTCTTTTATATTCCTTAAAGGAAAATGTAGAAATTGTAAAAAAACTATTTCATTTCGTTATCCATTAATTGAGTTAACTTCTGCTTTATTTTTTCTTTTGGCGTATTTAAAATTTCAAAATAATTTATTGGATTTCTTAATAATTGGTATTTTTTATCTAATATCAATATCTATAGTAGTTATTGATATTGAAGAAGGGATTATCCCTGATGAACTTACTATTCTTGGTTTTTTGATAACCTTTTTATATTTAATTCTTTTTAAAAATAATTTGGTCTTTAAAAATATATTTTATGGATTTTTACTTTCTTTTTTTATGTTAACTATTCATTTAATTACAAAGGGAAAAGGAATGGGCCTGGGGGATGTAAAATTTACTCTTTTTCCAGCATCATTTTTATCATATCCATTAAATTTAATTTGGTTATTTTTAAGTTTTGTTTTGGGAAGTATTGTTGGAATATTTTTAATAATTTTTAAGAAAGCAAAGTTTGGTAAACCTATTCCATTTGGTCCTTTTTTGGCGACGTCCTTCTTGATTGTATTACTTTGGGGCAAAAATTTAGTAGAATTAATTATTCCTTTATTTAAATATTAAAATGAAAGTAAAGAAGGGTTTTACATTGTCGGAAGTATTAATAGTTGTCTCAATAATCGTATTTTTATTAATAATGATTCTTGTGCTTTTTAGAAAACAGATATTCAAAGGACAAGATGCAAGAAGAAAGGGAGATATGCAAAGAATTAGAGTTGCTGTTGAGGAGTACGAAAAAGACCACGACTGTTATCCTCCCAAAGTTATTGTAGAAAATTGTAATCCCGGAACGGGGCTACAACCTTATTTAGATAAAATTCCTTGTGATCCTGTAACTAAGGGGCCATATGTTGCCGAAATGGATGAAGCAATCTGCCCTTCTTGGTATAGGATTTATACAAAATTAGGAAATGATTTGGATATTGATATAGATAAAGTTGGATGCGAATACGGCTGCGGGCCAGATTTGGCATATAACTATTATCTTTCAAGCCCTAATGCGCCAGACCCCATTAAAGGAATTGCCCCTGGAGAAACATCACAACCAACAGAACCTGGTGATGCAAACTTCTATGGTTGCTTCAGTGGAGTGTGTACCCGTATTTTGTGGGATCCGCAAAGGCCAGGACCAGAATGTGATCCAAATTGGCAGAGGGGAACGTGTTCCGGTGAAGAATGTTGTTATTATCAGTGCGGAACTCCGCAAAGGCCAAGAAAAGAATGTTTGAATTGGCAACAATAAAAAATAATATGAATTTTTTTTCAAAAAAAGAAATAAAAATGATATCTTCAATATTATTTTTTATTTTTATAATTTCTTTTTTTAATTTTAGAATAAGTATAAGAAGAGCAAGAGATAACCAAAGAAAAAATGATTTAGGAACTTTACAATCCGCTCTTGAAAAATTTAATAACCTAACCGGAACTTTTCCTCTAAGTTCGGAAGATGGAAAAATAGTTGCGTGTAAAGGTCATGATACATATTTTGATAAAGAAAAACTTACTTGGGTAAATGTTAAACCTTGCGATTGGGGCAAAGATGTTTTACAGGATTACTCAGATTCCGAAAGCCCGATACTAATGAATCCAATTCCGATTGACCCCAAAAATTTGGAAGGAATAAGTTTTTTATATTTTTCCAATGGAAAAAGATATCAGCTTTATTCATATCTTGAAGATCAAGATGATGTGGAAGTTAATTTACCTATTAAATCAAGAAATTTAAATTGCGGAAACGTGGTATGCAATTACGGAAGGGCTTTTAGTAACACCCCACTTGATAAAAGTCTTGAGGAATATGAAAATGAATTGATAGAAAAAGAAACAAATGCAAAAAACCAGTAAAGGATTTACATTAGTTGAACTATTGGTAGTTATGGCAATATTGGGAATTTTAGTTTCGTTGGTTGCTGGCAATTTTAGATCCTCTCAAATTAGAGGCAGAGATGCTCAAAGGAAATCTGATTTAAAACAAATTGCTACGTCGTTTGAACTTTTTTACCAGGATTATGGATACTATCCTCCAACTGAGAATGGATACTTGATGGCATGTTTTTACGAACAGGGTGTCGGAGGAAGTAGATGTGATTGGGGTGAGGATGAGTTTAAAGATGTATATCCGGGTACAGTTAGCTCAAGAACAATTTATCTTAAAAAAATGCCGGATGATCCGTCAGAAAATTACAGCTATTACATAAGAACTTTTGAATCAACAGCTAGCCCACAAAAATTCCAAATTTATGCACATTTGGAAAATTCTGAAGATCAGGATTGTCTAGATGGAGATTGTTCAAACTCTCCTGTATCATATGCATGTGGCTCGGGAATATGTAATTTTGCTGTAACAAGTACAAACGCTTCTTACAGCGAATAGTATTATGTATACTATAAATAGTAGTTTTTATTCTACTTTAATAACATGTTTATAAAATCTATTAAAAAAGGATTCACATTAATAGAACTTCTGGTTGTAATTTCAATAATCGGAATTTTAACCACCTTAATATTTGCCAACCTAAATGCAGCAAGACAAAGAGCAAGAGATGCTCAAAGAAAATCGGATTTGAAAAATGTTTCTACGGCATTAAGGCTTTATTACAACGACAATTCAAGATATCCCGATTCAATTTCTTTTGGCTCTGCTTGGGAATTAAATGATATTTCATATATGAAGATAGTGCCTGACGATCCCCTATCGCCTAACCAGAGTTATTCATATACGTATGACGCTTTAGAAGACACCTTTGAATTAAGAGCCTGCTTGGAAAATAAAAGTGATATGAGCTGTGAAGCGGGAGAGGATTTAGGTACTTGTGAGGGATGTATTTTACTTTTAGAACCTTAGTATGAAAAACAGAATAAAAAAAGGTTTTACATTAATTGAGCTATTAGTTGTTATTTCAATGATTGGAATATTAACAGCTCTGGCTTTGGTTTCATTTGAATCATCTCAAAAAAGAGCAAGAGACACCCAAAGAAAATCTGATTTAAAACAGTATCAAACTGCTCTTGAGAACTTTGCTAATGACAATAATGGTCTTTATCCTTCAAAAACTACAGCAGTATCGGCAGATTCTATTTGTGCAACTTTGGGGATATCTGGGACTTGCCCCGATGATCCGAAAGAAACATCTACTTACAATTATTTATCAAACGGTACGGGAGGTATTTTAAATGATGCTACAGATTACCTTTTGTGGGCACAGCTTGAGATAACTGACAACTATTGGGTTGTGTGTTCAAGTGGACACTCTGGAGTATATGCGGCTTCTCCAACTGTAGCAACTTGTCCAAACGCATTATGAAAAGGAAATTGTTAAATAAAAAAGCCTTTACATTAATAGAACTATTGGTTGTTATTTCGATTATTGCTGTATTGATTGGTCTTTCTGCTTTTTCATTACAGGCTTCTAAAAAATCTGGAAGAGATGCAAAAAGAAAATCAGATCTTGAACTTATAAAGTCCGGTTTTGAGATTTATAGATCAGATTGTGGAGAATATCCAGAAACTTTAAGTACAACTTTAATTGGTTCTGGAGAAACGACAGATTGCCCTGCAACAAACATATATATTTTACAAGTACCAGTAGATCCTGCAACAAACGTCCCTTATGGATACCTTAGGGGTATTGGTGGAAATACTTATGAATTATGTGCGGCTTTAGAAAAAGGTGGAACCAATGATGTTTGCAGTGCGGGCGTAAGCTGTGGAAGTACTTCTTGTAATTATTTAATAACCAACCCTTAGGTATAAATTTAGATAATAATTAATTTATATTATTATTCCGAATATAGTATAGTAAATTAATGTCCAAACTTCAGAAAAAAGGATACACATTAATAGAGCTCCTAATTACTTTGGCAATCATGTCAATTCTGTTTGGTCTTGGTTTTATAAGTTTTAGAAATTACTCAAGAATTCAGGTTTTAAGATCGTTTACCAGAAAAATTAGATCAGATCTTTCTTTAGCAAGAGAAAAAGCAATTTCTGGAGAAAAACCAATTGATGTTGAGTGTAATGGAACTAATAGACTCGATGGATATTATTTGAGAGTTACTGCAGATCAAAGTTATGTTGTCGAGGCAGTTTGTAGCGGCGGAACAGTTGTTGTTAAAACAGTTCCTTCAGAGAACGGGTTATCAATCGGTATTCCTGAAAACCCGATTTTTTTTAAGGCATTAAGCAAGGGAACAAACTTATCTAGCGATATGCAAATTACAATTACCCAGCCAAGTACGGGAAATACCAGTTCTGTTTTGGTTACACAGTCGGGAGAAATTAAATGAAAAACTTAATAATGAAAAAAAATAATATACATCAAAAACTGGGGCAGTCTCTTTTTGAAATTGTTCTTGCATTAGGTCTTATGACTTTAATAATGATAGCTATTGTTGCTGTCGCAACTATATCTATTACTAATAGTTCTTTTGCTAAAAATCAGACTCTTGCTACAAGGTACTCTGAAGCAACTCTGGAATGGGTTAGAAATCAAAAAGAAGAAAGTTGGAATAATTTTAAATTATTATCTCTTTCCGGATTAATGGAACAGACAATTTGTTTTCCAGAATTATCTTGGGATAGCGCAAGCGTTGGAGAGTGTAGTGATACAGAAAATATTACAGATACACTTTTAAAAAGGGAAATAGATTTTTCAATTGTTGATGTTGAACAGACTACAATAGAGGTATTGGTAAGAATTTACTGGATTGATTCTAAAGGATATCACGAAGCAAATTCAACAACTAATTTAACAAATTGGAATTAAAAATATATGAAAATAGAAAATAAAAAAGGATTATCTTTAATTGAAATACTAATCATCATTATAATTTTTTCTGTCCTCGGTGTTTTAACTACAAATGCAATTTTTTTAACATTAAGAAGTGCCAACAAAGGAAATTCTTCAATTAAAATAAGAGATAATGTCAATTACTTTCTATCGATTATCCAAAGACAATTAAGGGGTGCGCAGGATATTGTTAATTGTCCCAATTCACAGGATACTAGCTATATTGAATATATTGATGATAATGGAACAACAAATAGATTTACTTGTAATTTAAGTGGCGATTTGGGCTACATTGCTTCAGGTTCAGCTAGATTAAATACCGAAGAAATTGATATCACCACCTGTTCATTTACTTGTATTGAAAGCGAATCAGGTAATCCCCCATCAGTTACTGTAAATATAACTGCTGAGGATGCAACCACTTCGATTCCGGAAATAAGAGGAAATTTTACTACTACTACTAAAATTTATTTGAGAAACAATTAATGTTCGTTATGTACTATATATAGTTGATTTGATATAGTTTACTTGCTAAACTCAATTTGTGAGAATGTTAAAGAAAATAAACAATCAGTCAGGTCAAGCTCTTCTTATTATTCTTCTCACAATGGCTGTTGTATTGGTTGTAGTCCTTTCAATTTTATCAAGGTCGGTTACGGATGTGGCAGTTTCTTCACAAGATGAAGATTCTTTAAGGGCTTTTTCTGCAGCTGAGGCAGGTGTTGAGAAAGCTTTGATTATTGGATCAAATATTGATTCAGCAGAGATCGGAAATGCCACTTATTCTGTAAATATTGCTGCAGCTGCTGAAGGACAAAAAGAATTTAATTATCCAATTCAGCCTTTTTCTGGAGAGTCAGTAACTGCATGGTTTGTTGCACATGATGAGAATGATAATTTAAGCTGTACAGTTGAGGGAAAACCGTGTTTTGTTGGAAATTCTATTAAGGTCTGTTGGGGCAGAAGCGATTCCGAGACAATTCCTGCTTTAGAACTTGTTGTTTTTTATGCAGATACTCCGGGGGATTATTCTACAATTCAAGTAGCTAGAGCCGCGATTGATCCCAACTCCTCAAGAACACCAGTAAACTTTTTTGGTGCCCCAGATGAAGGAGTTTGTACAATTTTAGGAAAAACTTACCCTTATCAAAAAACAATAAGTTTTGCTGATCTAGGAATATCTTCAGGAGTTTATAATACAGTAAACGGACTTCAGTACATGAGCGTTAGGTCCCTTTATAATACTTCAGAAAGTAATCCTATTGGAGTTTCTGTAGATTTTGCCGGCAATGGCCTTCTACCGTCTCAAGGTAAATCTATTGATGCTTTGGGTTCATCGGGAAATGCAAATAGAAGAATAGATGTATTCAATACTTATTTGGAAGCGGTAGATATTTTTGAATTTGGAATTTATACTTCAGGAACAATTAATAAATAATCAGTTTGTAGGTTGTTCCGGATAAAGAAGAATCATGATTGCAAAATTATTTACGCTCCCGTCTTCTCTCTCCATCTGATTAACAGTTAATTGAACATATTGTCCCACTTTGTAATAATTGATTTTATCTTCACTTGTTGCATTCATTATTTTTTGTTCTGATTTGTTTTCAGATAGCTCTGCTTTCAAAAAAACTACTCCTTCGGCTGGAAAGGTGATTTTTTTAGTTTCGTTTGTTGTTTTATTAACTTTAATTAAAATATCATTTGTATTTACTTGTTCAATATATCCTCCTATTTGACTATATGTACCCGCTTTATTACTGGTTGGTTGAGGAGTACTTTTTTCGGATATAGTTGATCCTGAATTTGTAGGGTCAGGAGATCTGAGGCCATCAAAGCTGTTTGCAAACATTTCAATGTTTCCCAGTTGATAAATTTCTTCTTGTGGTACTTCATTCACGGTTCCAAACTGTTTATTTCCAGGCTTAATTGAAAAATAATATATTAACAATAATATTGAAGATATTAAAAATATAATAATAAAAATATATATAAATATTTTTTTCATGGTTGAATTTCAGTCCAATTAATTGTTGTTGATTTTAGATCATTAGGCATAGTAAAAAGAAGATCAGGACCAAACTCAATTAACTCTGATGGTGTGTTTGAATTATCAGTAAGGTTTCTTTGAAGATTTATTCCTTCAATTCCCACAAACGATCCTCTCAGATGAAGCTGATTATTGCCCAAGCCTGTATCTATTTGACCTTCTGCAAAGAATATACCTTCTATTTCAGGATCATAGTCTGCGATTCCCGAAATATCAGAACTAAAATAAATGTTGCCTTTGTCATTTGTGCTATTTTTACCAACAATTGCCATGAAAAATCCACTTCCATCATCGAGTAAGATCTTGCCGTTTATATATAAATTAGCGTTTTCCACAAAAAGAACTACTTTTCTGGATCCAACATCTATATCTGAATTAATTGTCAAATCTTGGCCAGAGGTGGATCCGTCGTATTTAAACCAGTATGCACCATTGGAAAGTATTCCTTCCAATGAAAATACACTTCCCTCTACAAGATTAGAGGAAAGACTTGTCATTTGAGTATCGGATTGTAGTTGTCTTTCAAAAAAACTGTAGGAATAATTTTTTCTCAGACTTAGGCTAGTTTGAGATTCCCAGTTGGTTGAAGAAACACTTGCAAAGTCTCCCACTGAGATTATGCCTGAGGCAATGGGAATTCCAGGGTATCCTCCTGTGCCATTAATTTCAAAAATGGGATCACACACAGGCAGACTACATGAATATGAAATTAGAGAGGTCAAGTTTCCATTTGAATAAATATCTGCATCTTGGACTTGCCACCAAGGTCCCGGGGGGGTTACTGTAACATTCATCGTGTCTGAGCATCTTGAAGATCCAGAAATTATTACATCTGCGGTTATAGTCGTGGTCCCCACACTTTCTCCAGTTACTGATACATAATATGGCATTTCTGTGTCTCCTGGGGGAGTAGTTGGATCATATGATGCAACAGATAAGTCTCCAGAGGAAAAATTAACAGTTGATATTATGCCAACTAAGTTATCCAATTGAGCCTCAACTGAATTTGAGTAGCCCAGCGGTACGCTTAAGTTATCTGGAAGATTAACATCACAAGATATAATTGGTGGAGGTGGAGTACGATCTGGCGCCGGGGTACTTGCAGTACAGCACCACCTATTTTCGGAAGCATCATTTCCAGCTTCTCTGCAATACCTCCAACTGTAGCAGTTTGATCCGCAAGGGCTCCATCCGCTCCAGAGCGAGCACTCGCTCTTTCCACATTTAGTTTCATAACATTGAGCATCGTAATAGCAAATGTTCCCAACACCCACATATTTACATGTACATGTTTGTCCTTTATATACCCCGTTGTATTCGGCCGGCCAAGAATCACATCCAAGAGGTGTACATTCTTTTTTATAAGTTTCGTAAAAACATACTCCTCGGCATTGGCCATTACACTCAGGTTCGCAATCGTTACCACCAGGAGTACAGGCCATTACAGGTTTTGAAAAATGAAAAAATAGGCTTAACGCTAATATTGATATAAAAATGAATTTTTTAAACATAAATTATTACCAGATAAAAATATTATTGGGTCTTGTCTGAAAAAGAAACTTCTGAATCTCATTGGGCATTTGTTCGGTATTTACCCATTCTTTTACATAGTTCTCATCGGGTTTTAGCTCTGGGTATGTTTTATAAACAAAATATGTTATATAGGGATTCCATTTCTTTATATTTTCTTCAGGCATCGTTACTTTTCTAAAGCCGTAATTAAAGATTGGATACATTTCACTTCCTTTTGGCATCCCTAACCTCCCGTTTTTCATAGCATCTTGAAGAAATATATAATCCACGATATCAATCAAAGAATGAATCAGGGTCACTTGGCCATCTCGGTTATGATATTTGTATGTAACTAACATAATCGGTTGAACTTTTTCGTTTGTTAACTCAGCACCAAATGGCCCGAAATTATACCT
>Ga0172371_10014031_pt1 | contig 10359 bp, 7 predicted proteins | sample Lak12m_FD_114543 | JGI IMG/M metagenome (GOLD analysis project Ga0172371, IMG submission 114543) | Freshwater microbial communities from Kabuno Bay, South-Kivu, Congo - kab_022012_12m | ecosystem: Environmental > Aquatic > Freshwater > Lake | place: Democratic Republic of the Congo: South-Kivu... | reverse complement strand
TGATTCCCTCGGCCCTCGACGCCAAACAGATCGCCGAGCGTGCCACAACGAGCGTCGCCGCCGCGCCGCGCCGTGAACTGTGGATCGAAAACGGCAAACTCATTCAGGAAACCGAGCAAGCAGCCGCGTGGACGCTCAACGACGAATGGGAAGTGGCCTTCCAGCCCAATCGTGGCGCGCCTGGCTCCATCAAACTGGCGCGTCTCGCCGACCTCTCCCGCCATGCCGACGAAGGCATCCGCCACTTCTCCGGCACCGCGACCTATCGCAAGACGTTCGAATCCAAAAACCAAGATTTACAATCCAAAATCCTCTTGGACCTTGGCGCTGTCCATAACCTCGCTGAAGTCATCCTCAACGGCCGCAACCTCGGCGTGTTTTGGAAGCAACCGTTTCGCGTGGACGTGACCGGCGCGCTCCAGGCAGGCTCCAACGAACTGGAAATCCGCGTGACGAACCTGTGGGTCAACCGCCTGATCGGCGACGCGAAAAAGATGGCCGTGTTGGGCGTGGCCTACAACGGCCGCAACGGTGTAATTTCAAAATGGCCTGCTTGGGTGCTACAAGATGCCCTGCCCGCCGACGCGCCCGTGAGTTTCGCGACGTGGCGTCAATGGGACGGCACCGAGCCGCTCCAGCCTTCCGGCCTGATCGGCCCGGTGACATTGCGCCCGGTGAAACGTGTGAATGTGAAGTGAATGAACGAGACCGCCGGCCTATGAATACCCATCGAAATATCATCCTGACATCCGTATTGGCTCTGGCGATTGGGCTGTGCGGGATTGCGACAAGCGGGGCCGCTGACGAAGGCGGTTGGCGCTGCGGCGTGGCCACGGCGAAGATCACGCCGGCGAATAAACTTCGGATTGAGGTCACCGCGGACGCCGCCTCGCAGGGGGCGAGTCCGCCATGATCAGTTGGCAGAAGAATTGGCTTGGTCGATGCCGCTTGCGTTGCTCATGCTTGCGGAGCAACCGCCACCCGAGAGTGGATTCGAGCAGACACAACCCGTGCAATTGGGGAACAAGCATGAAGCACCATCTTGCAATCTTGACCGCCCTGCTGCTGGCGCCGCTGGCCGCGGTGTGCGCTGCCGACGCCAGGCCGGCGAAACGGCCGAACATCGTCTATCTCTTCGCCGACCAGCAACCGTGGTATCAGTGGTCGCTGGGCGGCACGCCTGAAATCCAGACACCGAACCTCGACCGGCTGGCCCGTGCCGGGGCCTACTTTGACAATGCGATTTCCTCCAACCCCGTCTGCTGCCCGTTTCGCGCCTGTTTTGTCAGCGGCCAATTCAGTCAGCACAACGGCATTCTCTGGAACTACACCACGTCGCCGTTCACCGGCCAGAAAGGGATGCGGCCGGATGTTCCGAGTTGGGCGAAAGTGCTGCGCGATGCGGGCTACAAAACCGCTTACGTCGGGAAGTGGCATCTCTATCCCGAATACTCGGGCGCGAAGCCGGACTCGACTGCGGACAGGCCGACCAGCTTTCTCCAAGTGCCGCCCGAGTATCGTTACGGCTTTGACTGGTGGCGAAACAGCTTTGACTACGACGACTGCAACGCCACGAAGTACTTCGACGAGCAAGGCGTGCTGCGAACCTACGAGGGCTACGCTCCGGCGGCTCAGATTCAGCAAGCCGCCGGGTTCATCGAGGCGAACCGAGCCAAACCATTTGCCATTGTCGTGTCCGTCCTGCCGCCGCATCCGGGCGGCGGCAACCCGCCGGCGAAGTGGCGGAAGCTCTACCGTGAGCAAACGGACAAGCTCACCACGCGAGACAACGTGCCCGAGGAACTGCGCCGGCAATACCGGGAGAAACAACTCCCCAGAATCTACGCGCACCTTTCCGCGATTGACGAGGCGTTCGGCGGCTTGCTCGACAAACTCGACGCGCTCGGCCTGGCTGACAACACCATCGTCGTCTGGAGTTCCGATCACGGCAACATGCTCGGCTCGCACGCCGCCACCAACAAACGCTGCGTATGGGACGAGTCCATCAAGATCCCGTTCATCGTCTGCTGGCCGGAGGGCGTGCCCGGTGGCATGCGCAAGCTCGACACACTGCTCTCCGCCTGGGACATCGGCCCCACGCTGCTGGGCCTCTGCGGTTTGAAGCCCGATCCGGGCATGGACGGGCTCGACCTCTCGCACGTGCTGCGCGGCGAGTCCGGACCCGAGCCGGAATCCGCGTTCATCATGCACATCCTCGGCCCTGCCGGTCAGGAGCCGGCAGCCAAAGGCATCTCGCACCTCGTCGACTTCCGCGGCGTCCGCACGAAGCGATACACCTTCGCGCTGAACAAGGTTGCCGGTCATGTCCGGCCCTATGTGCTCTACGACAACCAGGCTGATCCCTTCCAAATGAAGAACCTGGTTGATGATCCAGCCCACGCCGAGACGCAGCAGCAGCTTCGCGCCGAGGTGGAGAAGTGGCTGGCAAAGGCTGGCGAGACCCAATGGCTCAAAGAAGGCGATCACTGGCAAGGCGTGCCGATTATCAAACGCAAGGCCAGCAGTCCCAAGAGTGAGCGCTAATCAGGGATCATCGAAACGATAGCCAAACCATGAAACCCACTCGCACACTCCTCACCGCCCTGCTTCTCCCGGGACTTGCGTTCGTTTTGAGCGGCCCGTTGCTGTCGGCACAGACCGACGGTCCCCTCCGCGTCCATCCCGAGAATCCGCGTTATTTCGCCGATCGCTCCGGCAAGGCCATTCTGCTGACCGGATCACACACCTGGCCGAACCTGGTGGACATGGGGCCGAGCGATCCGCCTCCGGCTTTCGATTTCGACACCTATCTGAAGTGGCTCCTGGAGCACGGACACAACTTCACGCGAGGTTGGACTTGGGAGCCGACCAAGTGGGACAATACGCGGATGAAGAACGCCGAGTGGCGGAACGGAGCCCACACCGTCGCCCCGCATCCGTGGCCGCGCACGGGACCCGGGCTGGCCCTGGACGGGAAACCGAAGTTCGACCTGGAAAAACACAATGCCGACTACCTCGACCGCATCCGCGTGCGGCTTGCCAAGGCGCGCGATGCCGGCATTTATGTCTCTGTGATGCTCTTCGAAGGCTACGGCGTGCAATTTCAAAGCGATGCTTGGCCGAATCATCCCCTGAACCCCGCCAACAACCTCCAGGGTGTGGACGGCGACCAGAACGGTGACGGCAAGGGAATCGAGATCCATCAACTGGCCGCCAGGCGTGTGACGGAGGTTCAAGAGGCTTATCTGCGTTGGCTGGTCGCCGGCTTGAACGAGTTCGATAACCTGCTCTACGAAGTGTCGAACGAAACTCACCCGAATTCGACCGAGTGGCAATACCAAGTGATTCGATACGTCAAGCAGATTGAGTCATCGCTGCCCAAGCAACACCCGATCGGGATGACGTACCAGAACCGGCGAGGCAAGAACCAGACCCTGTTGGAAGGCCCCGCAGACTGGATCTCGCCCAACTCCGAAGGCGGCTTCCGCGACGACCCGCCGGACCTTCAAGGTGCCAAGGTGGTCCTTTCCGACACCGATCACCTGTGGGGCGTCGGCGGCGATGCGGTCTGGGTCTGGAAGACCTTCACACGCGGGCTGAATCCGATCTTCATGGACACCTACGACGGCAAAGTGCTGGGAAAAGTGCGTCCCCAGGACGACGGCCCGCGCCGTGCGATGGGACAGGCGCTGGCGTTGTCGCGACGGATCAACCTCGCCCGTTCCACACCGCGGGCGGAGCTTTCCTCCACCGGCTACTGCCTGGCCGAGCCGAACGTCTCGTATGTCGTTTTTGCGCCCGAGGGCGGCGGGCTCGAAGTCGATCTCACCGCCGCCTCTTCGTCGTTTCAAGGCGAATGGCACAATGTGGCCTCCGGCATGATCGCCCAAGCCGACCCCGTCAGCGGCGGCGCGAAACGGCGGCTCCACCCGCCTTCTACCGGAGCCGTCGTGCTGTTTCTCCACTGCTCCACCCAGCCCTGAAAATTGTGTCGCAAGCTGACAGCAATATGAAGCACCGCCACGCATTTCTCCGTCGCCTTCTAGTCGCCGCCGTGCTGCTCGCGCCGCCGGCCACTGCGCGTTCCGGGAAATCGGTCGAACGGACGCCGCTTGCCTTCACCCCCTTTGCGTTATGGATCGACCAAAAAGCCCAGATGCGATTGCGAGTTATCCCCTCCCCTTCAACCCGAGATGGAATAGAATGACGGTGCGAAAGGCCAAAACCATGAAGTACACCGTCACGCTGCTGATTACTCTCCTGCTGGTCCCATTGGCTGCGCTCGAGGGAGCCGACGTGCCCAGGCCCGCTGGCAGGCCCAACATTGTGCTCTTCCTGATCGACGATCTCGGCTGGCGGGACCTCGGCTGCCAGGGCAGCACGTTCTACCAGACGCCCCACATCGACCGGTTGGCCCGCGAAGGGGCGAGGTTCACCGACGCCTATGCGGCCTGCGCCGTCTGTTCGCCCACCCGGGCGGCGGTGCTCACGGGAAAATATCCCGCGCGGCTGTTGCTAACCGACTGGCTGCCGTCCGGACGCTGGAATCCGCAGGCGCGGCTGCAGAGCGGACGGTTCGTTCGCGCCCTGCCGCTGGAGGAATTCACGTTGGCCGAGGCTCTGCGCGAGGCCGGCTATCGCACGGCCAGCATCGGCAAATGGCATCTCGGCAGCGAACCGTTCTCGCTGCCGCAGCATCACGGGTTCGACGTGAACGTCGCCGGCAACGGCCACGGGGCACCGGGCAACTACTTCTTTCCTTATGACGGCGATTGGCCGATCCCCACCACCGACCAGCGCGCGACCTGGAACGTGCTGGCCGACGGCCAGCCGGGCGAGTACCTGACGGACCGCCTGACCGACGAGGCGGTGAAGTTCATCCGCGACCAGCGCGACCGCCCGTTCTTTCTCTATTTCCCGCATTACGGCGTCCACACGCCGCTGCAGGCCAAGCCGGAGATGATCGCCAAGTATGAACAGATCCCGAAGGCCGAGCGGCAGGGCAAACCCGCGTATGCCGCCATGGTCGAGAGCGTGGACGAAAGCGTGGGCCGCGTGCTGGCCACGTTGCAGGAACTCGGCCTGGAAAAGAACACCGTCGTCATCTTCACGTCGGACAACGGCGGCTTCTACAACGCCACGAGCAACGCCCCGCTGCGGGCCAACAAGGGCGCGTATTACGAGGGCGGCATCCGCGTCCCGCTGATCATCAAGTGGCCCGGCGTCACGCAGCCGGGCGGCGTCATCGCCGAGCCGGTCACCAGCACGGATCTATATCCCACCTGCCTCGCGGCGGCGGGCCTGCCGTTGCGCCCGCATCAGCATCTGGACGGTCTTAACCTGCAGCCGCTTTTTGCGGACACGGCGTCGTTGAAGCGGCAGTCCCTGTTCTGGCATTTCCCGCACTACAACGAGCACCCGTCGAGCGTGCCGTCGAGTGTGATCCGCCGCGGCCCGTGGAAACTGATCGAGACCTTCGATCCCGAGGGCCTTGAATTGTACAACCTGGCCGACGATCTGGGCGAGACCAACAACCTCGCCGCCGCGAAGCCGGAGCTGGTCGCCGATCTGCGCCGCGAACTGGACGCTTGGCGCCAGGACGTCGGCGCGGAAATGATGCGGCTCAATCCGGACTACGACCCGGCTGCGGAGCTGCCCAAGAAGGGAAAGAAGTCCACACGATGAAATCCCCACTTCTTCTCGCGTTGTTGCTGCTGCCTCTGCCAGCCGTGCTGCAGGCGGCGGACGAACCGCGGCAGCCGGCCGCGAGGCCCAATGTGCTGTTCATCGCCGTTGACGACTTGCGCACCTCGCTGGGCTGCTATGGCGATCCGCTGGCGAAATCGCCGAACATCGATTCCCTCGCCCGCAGTTCGCGGCTCTTCCACGGCGCCTACACCCACCAGGCCGTGTGCGGTCCGGCCCGCACCGCGATGCTGACGGGCCGGCTGCCCGACAACACGCGGGTCTGGCATAATCGCCATCTGTTCCGCAACACGCTGCCGGATGCGGTGACCCTGCCGCAGATGTTCAAGAACCACGGCTACCAGGCGCTTTCGTTTGGGAAGATCTTCAGCGGCGATGAACGCGAGCTGGATCCAGCGTCCTGGTCCGCCCCTGAGGTGCTGCGTGGCGAAGGGCCGGGCTGGAAGAACTATGCGTCGGCCCGCGACAGCGGAGGCAAGGGCGCAGCCTACGAGTTCGCCGATGTACCCGATGACGGCTATCCCGACGGCCGGCTGGCCCAGCTGGCGGTCGAGACGCTGGACAAGCTGAAGCGAGCAGGGCAGCCGTTCTTCCTGGCGGTCGGCTTCTTCAAGCCGCACTTGCCGTTTAACGCACCGAAGAAATACTGGGATCTGTACGATCCCGCGGTGTTCACACTTCAGGACGGCCAGACGCGAGTCGCCGGCGCGCCGGAGATTGCCTACCACACCCATCGCGAGTTGGGCGGCTACAGGGACATGCCCGAAGACGAGCACGTGTCCGCCGAACAGGCGCGCACGTTGCGGCACGGCTACTACGCCTGCGTCAGCTACGTGGACGCGCAGGTCGGCAAGGTGCTGGACGCGTTACGCGGGCTCGGCCTGGACCGGAACACGATCGTCGTGCTGTGGGGCGACCACGGCTGGTCGCTGGGCGAGAAAGATCGCTGGTGCAAAGGCACGAACTTCGAGCGGGACACCCGCGTGCCGCTCATGATCCGCGTGCCCGGCCTGGCGAAACCGGGCGAGCCCACGGAGGCATTGATCGAGTACGTGGACATCTATCCCACGCTCGCCGCCCTGGCCGGCCTGACACCACCCGCCGATCTCGACGGGCAGAGTCTCGTACCGGTTCTGGAAGACCCCGCCGCCCGCGGCCGCGACGTGGCGCTCAGCCAGTTCACCCGGCCGTGGAAAGCGGCCGGTTTCGAGGTCATGGGCTACTCGCTCCGCACCCCGACGCAACGCTACACCCGCTGGGTCGAGTGGCCCTCGCGCCAGACCGTCGCCGAGGAACTCTACGATTACCGTTCGCAGGCCAGCGCCAGCCGCGAGGGCGGGCTGCTGATCGAACAAGAAAACGTGGTCGCCCAGCCCGCCTATGCCGATTCGCTGACCCGGCTGCGGGCGAAGCTGGACGAAACCCTCCGCACGCGGATCAAGCGGCCGGCGGAGGAGACAGCCCCCACGGCCGAGCCCAAGCCCAGGAAGAAAAAGAAGACAGCGAGCCGCCAAAGCACCGACCAGAACTAAGGAAGAGCAGAACTGCCAAGGAACTCGGAACACTGATCTTCGCTGATTTCCGCTGCTGAGCCCATGCCAATCAGTGTTGCTTGGCGGAGATCCGTGTTCCCTTCTCTTCTTTGCGAAATCGTGCTCCGTGACTTGGCGGGGCATTCAACGAAGAAGTCGGCCCCACGCCGAAACCGGAATTGACCGATGCAGCGAATCGTGAAATGCAGTTGGCGCAGTTGCCGAAGCGTACTCGCGTGCGTTCTGTTGCTGTTTGCCGCGAGGGCGCTGTCGGCGGCGGAACCACTTGTCGAGAAGATGAATCTGTTCACGGAGGCGACGGACGGGTTCCGCCTGTATCGCATTCCGGGAATCGTCGTGACGGCCCGGGGCTCGGTGCTCGCCTACTGCGAGGCGCGCAAGTTCACGGTCGCGGACCGGGGCGAGATCGAGAGGGGATGCGCTGCGGAACGGGAGCGAAACGGGAGTGAGCATATTGGTGGGAGGGCGAAAAGAGCAAATGAAACGAACATCCACACTCCTCACCGCCCTGCTGCTCGCGCCGCTGGGCCGGGAGCAACCGCCAAAACTTGGGACTTTGTTGTGACCGGGATGCTGCGTTGTGGAATATCCCTCTGCCATGGCACACGATTTCGATGAAACGCGGTTCATTGAGGCTCTGACCCGGCACCAGCCGGCGCTGGAGGCGTTTTGTCACGCGAAAGTGGCGCGACGCGAGGATGCGCGGGACGTGCTGCAGGCCACGTGCCTAAAGCTCTGGCAGAAGGCGGCTGAGTGGGACCCGGACACGCCCTTTCTCCCGTGGGCCTTCGCGGTGGCGCGCTTTGTCGTGCTGTCGCACGTGCGGGACAAGATGCGCGACCGGCTTGTTTTCGACGAGGACGTCGTGCTGGCGATGGTGGATGAGACCGAGAAGGCGGCAGCGAGCTTTGCCGAGCGGCGTGAGGCGCTGGCCGAGTGCATGGAGAAGCTCAAGCCGGAACAGCGCGGACTGCTGCACGCGCATTACATCGCCGGACAGGGGGTGCGCGAGATCGCGCAGTCCACGAGCCGCAGTGAAAGCGCCATCAAGATGAAGCTGCTGCGCCTGCGCCAGCAATTGCACCAGTGCATCGAACGACAGTTGAGAACTGCGCCATGAACGACGGCCTGACGTCCCTCGAAATGCGCATGCTCACTCTGCTGCACGGGGTGCGCGAGGAGTGTGATGAAGCGGCTCGCGCCGAGTTGAACACGCTGCTGCGCGAAGAGGCGGAGGCGCGGAAGATCATGCCGCGTCTGCTCGTGGATGAGCAGGCGCTGGTGAGCTTGTTGCGTGAGGAAGGCATCGTGGCGCTCATCGAGCGCGAGGCAAAGCCGCGTCAAAGCCGCGTGCCTCTCCGGTCCGCTTCGCGCTGGCTGCGGTGGCTGGTGCCTGCGTCAATGGCGGCAGCCATTATCTGGGGATTAGTGTTGCTCGGGGGTCGCCCTGCCGCAGACAGCCAACCGCGCGATTACATCGCCACGTTGTTGCGCGCCGACACGACCGCCGAGCTGCGCGACCCGATGTGGATGGCCGGGCAAAGGCTGTCTGCCGGTCCGCTGAAGCTGGAGCATGGCTCGGTGTTGGTGGGTATGGACGGTGGAGCACAACTGGCAATCCTGGGGCCAGCCGAGGTGGTGCTTGAATCGCCCGGCAGCGCGCGCCTGGTTTCGGGCCAGGTGGCGGTGCAAGCGCCGGACGAAGCCGCCGGATTTCGGCTGGCAACGCCGGCAGGAACTGCGGTGGACTTGGGGACGGAGTTCGTGGTGTCCGTGGACCACAAGGGCGTGACGGAATGCCGGGTGTTGAGCGGTGAAGTCGAATGGCATTCCGCCCGTCCAGCCCAGAAGGTCGCGCTGCTGGCAGAGAGCGAGGGTCGTCGTTTTCGCGGAGGCCAAGTTGAATCGCTCCCCGCGAGCAGCCTGCGATTCCAGGATTTTGTGCCTCCGGCGCCCCCGGCGGTGGCGAATGTTGGCGAACTGTTGGCCTACGAACCTTTCGACTATGCGGAACCGATGATGACGGCGGACCGTGCCCATGGCGGCATGGGCTGGCCTTCGCCGTGGCGCGGACCGCTGGCACCCGAAAAGGTGGAGGTGGCCCCGCGCATGGAGTTCGAGCCGGGTGCGAGCCTCGCTTTCGGTGGCCTCGCGGCGCCGCGCGGCGGCAGCCTCGTCTTCGGCGCGCAGCGTTGGTTCCGCGCCCGCGCGCTGCCGCTTCCGGTGGATTTCGGTGCGGACGGCGTTCATTACTTCAGCTTCCTGATGCGCGCGATGCCGCCGACCGCCGCCGCCGGGCAGAAGCCGTGGCCGATGCGATTTGCGCTGGTGTCCTCATCGACCCACGTCTGGGTCGCTGTCTCGCTCGGCACCTCCTTCCGTCCGCTCATCCTCGCGCAAGGCAACAACAACTCCGCAGGCGAACCACTGACCGCAGGCGAGACGGTCTTCGTCGTCTGCAAGGTGGTGACTTCGCGGCAAGGCGCGGACCAGATGTTTCTGCGTGTGTATCGTTCGGGCGAGAGCATCGAGGCCGGGGAGACGACCCACTGGACCGTGTCCAGCAGGGCGCTGCATTTCGATGATGTGCTCGACCACGTGGAACTCGCCATCCCGCGCAGCGAAGGCGGGCGCTTCGACGAATTGCGCGTCGGCACTTCCTGGGCTGCAGTTGTGCCCCTCACACAGCGTCCCGATCAACTCAGGGCAACCAATTAGCGGAGATGCCATGAAGAAGTTCACCGATCCCATGCAATCCTCGATTGTTCCCGACGACTCGATGAACCGGCGCCGGTTCATGGCCGGCGCGCTGACATCCGCCACGGCTGCGGCCTGGGCGCTGGCTCCGGACAACGCAGCTCGCGCCGCTGAAACCGCCCGGACCACGACGACGCAAGACGCGCCCCCGAAGTTCCGGATTTCCGTTCTCTCCTATTCGTTCAAGGGGTTGCTCAAGGCGGGCATGATGGACGTGTTCGGTTACCTCGAAAGCTGCAAATACCGTTACGGCCTCGATACCGCAGACATCTGGAACGATCGCGAACGCGCCTTTCTCACCAGCACGGAGCCCGCCTACCTGCGCCAGGTCCGGGCGGCGTTG
>Ga0172371_10014029_pt1 | contig 10360 bp, 6 predicted proteins | sample Lak12m_FD_114543 | JGI IMG/M metagenome (GOLD analysis project Ga0172371, IMG submission 114543) | Freshwater microbial communities from Kabuno Bay, South-Kivu, Congo - kab_022012_12m | ecosystem: Environmental > Aquatic > Freshwater > Lake | place: Democratic Republic of the Congo: South-Kivu... | reverse complement strand
TCAAAATAAATCAATTTCCTGACGAAAAGATCACCGATTTAGGCAGCCTGATAGGCATTATTGCCGCAGCGTTGTGCTGCGCCTCCTTTTATTTATTCACCACCGACCTGCCCAATTTACTAGCCTGGATCATCCATGTCATCAGTCTGGTTCTGATCATCCTGTCGGTGACGGTCTTCTCTTCTGCTGCGAAGAAAGGAAATGACCGAAATGAAAAATGGCAACCCCTTGAGATCATCGGGTTCACTTTCGTTTTTCTGGTGGGCGCCTTTCTGCGTTTCTATAAACTCACCCGGATGCCGTTCGGTTTCTGGTTCGATGAAGCTGATAACGGCCTGAATGCTTTACAAATTTTCAACGACCTGAAGAACATCCCTGTTTATTCACCTTCAACTCATTTACCTTCGCATCTGATCTATTTAATCTCTATTGCCATAAAAATCTTCGGGCAAAATGTATTCTCCGTCCGGGTTGTTACTGCCCTTTTCGGACTGGGCACCGTGGCTGCCGCTTATCTGTGCGGTCGGGAATTGTTCAACCGCCGTACCGGGATTGTTTTGGCGTTCCTTTTGGCAGTCTCACGCTGGGACCTGATTTGGAGCCACATTGGCATGCACGGCAATTCTGTTCCCTTTTTCGAGCTGCTCACATTAGGGCTTTTACTGCGCGCACTGCGCCTGCAAAGATACCGGGATTATCTTTTTGCCGGGTTTTCGTTAGGCCTTGGGTTGTGTTTCTACGTGCCCTTGCGATTCTTTCCACTCATATTGATCGTGCTTTTTATTCTGGTCTGGATCACCCGCCCCTCGTTTCTCAAGGAACATTGGCGCCATGTATTGGTCTTCATACTGGGGGCTATCATCATTTCAGTGCCAATCACTCAATTCGCTGTCACTCATTCCGAGGATTTCTGGGGTCGCACCAGTTCTATCAATGTTTTTTCCAACCGACCCTTTGACGAAGCTGTGAAAACTGTGATTAGAACCACCCGGGAACATCTGGAGATGTTTAATTACAAAGGCGACCGCAACGGACGGCATAACATACCTGGTGAACCCATGCTGGATATTGTGACCGGTGGATTGCTTATCCTGGGAACCGGCATGTGCCTTATGCGTTTAAAAAAACCGGTCTCGATCTTGTTGCTTTTTTGGCTTTTGTTTATGCTCGCTCCAGGGATTCTTGCTCTTGATTTCGAATCTCCTCAATCCCTGCGAGCCATTGGCAGCCTGCCAGCCGCATGCCTGATAGCCTGTTTGCCACTAAACGCGTTGTTGCAGGAGCAAAAGAGCATTCAGCAAAAAGCCTTGCGTATCGGGAGTTTTTCTTTTCTTGTATTTGTGCTGCTTGTTTCCGGATTCCTCAATGGATACAACTATTTCGTACGCGAAGCCAATAATTCTTCCTCATGGCTGGAACATTCCACCCCCGACACCATCATCGCGTATGAAATGGACCGTTACGACAACCAGGCGGAATATTTTGTCAGTACTTTTTACTGCAATACGCCAACCATTCGTTACATTGCCCCCTCTGTCAGCGGTTATACCTGCATTGAAACACATGCCACGTTCCCCTTCTTGATGGATGGAGAACACGATGCTGTTTTCTTCATCGACCTCGACCGCAAACCCGTTTATGACCAACTGATGAAGTATTATCCCAATGCCCAATTCACCGAACATAAAACGCCCGGTGGATCCGCAGCGTTGTACGAAGCATTCCTTGCCAAAGCGGATATCCAATCGCTTCAAGGGTTAACAGCTCGTTACTACGCAGACGCTGAAATGACACAGGGCCCATTCAAAACCGAAGTCATAAAGCAGTTGAACGTGGAATGGAATGCCTCCAAACCCGGAAGAGCGACTTACTTCGCGGATATTACCAGCATGCTTTTCGCGGACCAATACGGCGATTATGCATTCACTGTTTCGGCTCCGGCAGAAGCATCCATCCTCATTGACGGCATCCAGGTAGTTGAGGGCAGCGGAGGCGCGCTGACCGGTTCCGTGAAACTGGCACGCGGCCTGCACGCCCTTGAGATCAAAGCGGAGGGCGCTGATGGAACTTTACACGTCACCTGGCAGCCGCCGGAAGGTGAAACGGACGATATCCCGGCAGCCAATCTGTTTCTGCCGCCGGTAACCAACAACGGTCTGCTGGGCAGTTACTATCCCAACGCGGATTGGCAGGGCGAACCGGTTCTGCAGCAGATCGACCCCTTCATTCATTTCTATTACCACAACCCGCCGCTTAAGCGGCCCTACACCGTGGAATGGGTGGGCAGGATCCGCATCGACAAGGCAGGCACTTATGAGTTCGGCACAGAGTCCATCGATACGTCACAGCTTACTATTGACGGGAACCTGGTCGTGGATAACCAGACCCTCAACCAATACCAGGGCAACCAAATCGAGTTGAGTCAGGGCATGCACGACATCAGGCTGCGCTTTGCCGACCTAACCGGACATACCCACATCAATCTTTACTGGCAGCCCCTTGACGGCAGCAGGGACTACATCCCCTCCGAGGTGCTGTTTCTGCCTTAAACGTTCATCCTTAGATTTCCCATCGTTACAAAACACCAATGTATTCGACTCTAAAAAATGGTCGAATGTTCGTAAAGAACTGCCTGCAACATCTCATAATTTTCGTGCTATCGTTAATTCAATCACCGCTGGATCATCAAATGAAATAATCGGGTTTGGTTTATTGTTTTCCGTATCTGCGACGGGAGAAAATATGATCAAATTTCTAAAAAGATTACTGTTGATCTTTACTTTGTTTTGCATTGGGTCAACCGCAGGATGCAATTATTGGTGGTACTTTAAACCTCCAATAAGGCCAACCAGCACAATTGAATTACAACCCACCGGCACCGCACGACCAACACCATTGGGGAACATCTGCGATCACGCCACAGAAGCGGGAGCTCGAACTACCTATACTTTTACTGAAATCCTGCCTTGCCTGGACAGCATCGACAAGGTCAGTGAATTCGTGCAGCATAATATGATGTATGACGCTGCCTACGACGCACACGAACGCAGTTCGAACGAGTACGTGCCGGCTTATCTGGTCTATGAACGCGGCGTGGACGACTGCGACGGGCATGCCATTTTACAATGTTATTTCCTTGAAAAAAACGGGTACGACGCGGTAATGCTTGGGTTGAGTATCGACACACCCACCGGCTGGAACACCTGCGCGGTAACTACAAAGGATGGCGTTTTTGTTTTGGATGTTATGGGAGAGAAATTGGGACCTTATTCATCCATTGAAGAGGCTGCCTTACACTTCATCACGCCGGATCTGCATTTGGGGACGCTGCTGGCCTCTCAAGTCACGCAGATCACCACCAATGATTCCAATCCAAGAGTGCTGGATCTGCCGTGGAAGATGGTTTGGAAATAATTTTTTATGGATTTGACTTAAGTTTTTTTGAATATTATTTTCTTGAATAAATCACACTCTGAGAATCCTGATAGACCGGTTCCCAGTTTGCATCATCGTTGACCGCTGATGCCAGTTTTGAATCCGGTTCCACCAGCACCAGCGTGGTGGGGCGTTGCTCAAGCAATTGCCTCCAATCCGGGTAGGCGTAATAGATATGCTGATAGTCCATGACGATGTCATCGGAATACACGTCCATACGGCCGTCGATATAGACCAATTGCTGCGGATAGAGCTTCCAGATCAGGTAGCCGCTCCAGGTATATGAACTGAAGAGATTGCCATGAAGCCCTGATCGCAGCACCCAGTCTGCGGCGGCTTGCGGGAAGTAAGTCTCTTCAACTTTTTGATGCTTTTCAGTCGCCCTGATAAAAGTGACCACGAGCAATGCCGCCAGCAAAATGGAAGTTGCCTCGGGTATCCTGAACCGATAAAACAGGCTGTTTTCTTTTTCCTCAGGTTGAAGCGTCACCACAGAACTGATTTGCTCAGCCAGCACAGGGATCACAACGACCACGAACAGGGGGATGTGACGCACCGAGATCAGTGCGCCAATACTGAACGCCAGCGTCAACAGGATTTTGGGGGTTGAAACGCGCTTGCTACCAAGCAGTCCGAACAGGACCAAAAACAACAGCATGACCGCAAAGGGCAACATCGAGAGCTGGTGAAAATCCGGGGAGAACCATTCCACGATGAACTGCTGCATCGAAGAATCCGTCAAGGTCTGGAACGGATAGATCAGGATATGGACGTTGTACGGGTTCACGAAAGCGGCAGCCAGACATGCCAAAAACGCGCCGCCCAGGAACAAGACCTGCTTCCTTTGGTTTATTTCAACCGGAGCTTTGGTTCTTATTTTTTCTTCCACAAGGTCGAACAGCAGCCCGAGAATATATAATGCCAGAATGCCCAATCCGAGCAGATATCCGCCGTGTGAGTTCACCCATGCCAGCATCAGGATCGGTACAAGAACCAGGTAACGAATTTGTTTTGTCCGTTGATAACGATCCAACAAGAAGAGCAGAACGCTTGAGAATAACAGCGAGATCATCTGCGGTCTGATCCCCCACAGAGGCATGGACGCAGCAGCACCCAGGAGCAGAAGAAGCCCGGCGATATAGGGACGCGACCTTTTGACGCAGCAGAGATAGACAAACAAAAATGCGCCGAAAATGATCAGCGAAAACGCCAGTGTCAGCAGTCTGAATCCACCCAGCCGGTACGTGGAATAGATGAAAAGGTCCGACAGCCATTCGTGAGCGATCCACGGGCTGCCGTTGGCTGTATAAGAAAATGGATCAGTCATGGGGATGGCTTGATTTTCAAGGATCCACTGACCGGTGCGCAAATGCCACCAAAAATCCGGATCATTGATCGGGCTGAATGTAAGCATCAGGATGACTGATAAAATAACAACTAGAAAAAAGATGCGTCCGCTTATTTTCAAAGGTCACCCAATTATCCATTGACAGGGAATGTTATCAATTAAAAACAAGCTTAACACAGAAGCATAAATTCGAACAAGTGCTTCATGCGTTTTCTTGAATTATAAAAACATAAAGCATTTTGTAATCGTTTTTTAGCAATTCGTTGTATACTAACTTTTACAATTATTAGTTAAATCGGACAAGCACTAGGAACTTCTTGAGTGTAGAAGGGAGTAAAAAGATGTCTCGTCGTCCAAATTATCGTATTTTTTTACCAGTAGTATTGGCTTTTTCATTACTATTGTTACAAGGGTGTGTAAAAAAGCAGCCAATCAAAGTAGGGGTGGTAGCAGAACTGACCGGCAAGCAAAGCGAACTGGGTATTAATTTGCGAAATGGCATTCAATTGGCCGCGGAAGAAATCAATGCCGCAGGAGGAGTTGACGGACACCCAATCAAACTGGTCATTAAAGATGATCTGGGAACGCCGGAAGGAGCAAGTAACGCAGAAAACGCCGTTATTGACGAGGGTGTGGTTGCCGTGATCGGCCATTTAACCAGCAATCAAACAGTGGAAGGATTCAAGGTAACGCAGACCAGAGGCGTTCTGCTTTTCAGTGGTACGGCATCATCCTCTTTCTTTAACCAGAAAAATGATTTGTTTATCCGCACTGAGCCATCCAACGAATACTTCGGCCAGCAATTCGCCAAATACATCCGGAAAAACCAAAACGTATCAAAAATGGCGATCATCTATGATATCGACAATGATACTTATTCAGCCCCTTTGGCTGAAGCATTTGCAAACACTTTTACGAATCTGGGCGGTTCCATTACTGTACAAACCAGTTTTTCAGGGTCCAATACCAAAGACTTCGCGTCCATTATTACCAGCCTGCTGATTTCCAAACCTGATGGTGTTTTTATCATCGCTTCCCCTATCAACACTGCCACCATTGCTCAATTGATCCGTTTGCAGGGGTGGGAAGGTCAACTCTTTTCAGCCCCCTGGTCACAGGGTCAAGATCTAATCAATTACGGTGGCGATGCTGTGGAGGGATTGTTAAGTTTAAATGCCTTTTTTATAAATGATTCTTCACCAGCTCTTCAAGAATTCAAGGAAAAATATCAGGAACGTTTCGCTGAAGAACCCGTATTCACATCCGTTATTGGCTGGGAACTGATGACTTTTCTCGCTGAAGCGTTGGAAAAAACTAATGGGGAATCAGTGGGGCTCCCCGAAGCGCTTATAAGTATTAAGACCTTTCACGGCCTTGTCGGAGATATCCATATGGATGAATATGGAGATTCTTCAAGAGCTCTCTACATCTTAAAAATAAAGAACCATCAGTTCGAATCGATCTATAAAATTGAACCGGAAGAATAGGAACATCCTGGCGGAAATTTTACAATGCGATCTAAAAAAATAGAACCACTGCAGAATATCGTCCGGAAATTATTGTTTTCACAACAAGCGGTTTTTATCGCTGTGATCCTGGTTTTTATACTGTTCGCATCATTTTGGGGTGTGCAAAAGCAGATCTCGGGGCAAATTTATGCGGACCATCTTTTATCTGAAAGGGTAGGAGATTATATCAATACTGCAACAAGTGATCTTCAAACCCTTACTTATATGCCCGCCGGAAACAACAGCCTGTCAGTCGTGGGCAAGACCAAGAATTATTTTGATGTACTGTATTTCATTAGCGCGGATGGTATCTTGATCGGAGGATATCCTTCCGACCCCAAGTTCCCGATCGGCAGGGATATGTCATCTGCGCCATTCTATATTGACGGACAAGTAAAGACCACCTTATCCAGGCCTTTCATCTCACCCAGTACCGGCAACCCCACCATTTTTATCAGCATGCCGGCGCCTGCATCCAACAGCATCATCGTGGGAGAATTAAGCCTGGCCGGACTGCAGGAAACCCTGGTGAGGTCACAAATTAATCCGCTTGGCATTTTTTATATCACCGATGATGATGGTTATTTATTGGCATATCCGCAATATAAAATGGTCCAGGAACACGTTGACATTCGAAACACGGGTATTTTGGATAAAGCAGAAAACGGGAAATCTGTTCAGATCAATTATGTAGGGAACAAGTTTGTTCTGGATGTCGTTCAACAAAATCCAACCACCGGTTATTGGACTATCGTTGAAGCGTCAATCATGGCTGTGCTTGGCCCATTTCTCTTTCCGTCCTTGATCGGATTAGCTCTGATCACCATCCTGGTTTTCATTCTGTTCCGAAAAGAACGAAAAGACTTTACCAACAGGATCGTTCGCCCTCTTATTCAATTGAAAAATGAAGCGCAACTCCTTTCAACAGGAAGTTATACAAAAACAACCGTACTGGACGACGAGTCAAATAGCTATCTGGAACTGATCGGCCTAGCCTCTTGTTTTGAGACGATGAGAGAAGCCATTAAGTCAAGAGAGATGGCCCTTGCCAATGAAAGGAATTTACTGCGTACTTTGATCGACCATCTGCCAGACGCCGTATACACGAAAGACACGGCAAGGCGAAAAACCCTATCCAACATAGCGGATGTAAAGGTGTGCGGGAAGGAACTGGAAAGCGACATACTTGGCAAAAAAGACGAAGAGATCTTTTCTTCTGATGCCGCCTTACGATCAAAAAAAATTGACCAACAAGTATTGGAACGCGGAAAAACTTTTATTAATCGTGAGGTGTTATTCTCAAATCCTTCCGGACAACAGATCTGGTTAAGTACTTCAAAAATCCCTTTGTTTGATTCTGAAAACAAGATCATCGGCATGGTTGGCATCGGGCATGATATCACCGAAAGAAAAAAATCAGAGCGGGAAATCATAAAACTAAATGAGGAACTCGAACAGCGAGTTAAAGACCGCACCCGAGAATTGGAAACCGTCAACCAGGAACTGGAATCCTTTTCTTATTCCGTTTCGCATGACCTTAGAGCGCCCTTGCGCGCCCTGGACGGGTATTCAAGCATTATCCAGCAAGACTACGCGGACAGGTTGGATGAAAATGGGCAGGCGCTTTTCCAAAATATCCGCACAGCCAGCCAGCGCATGTCCAAGTTGATCGATGACTTGCTTAAACTTTCCAAGATTTCAAGGACCCGCCTGAATATAAAAAACGTTGACCTGGCTTCCATCGCCAGAGATATCTTCAATCAATTAAGATATCTCGAACCAGACAGACAGGTTGAACTGATCATCGAAGATAAATTGATAGCAAAAGCCGATCAGGATCTGATTTCCATTGCATTTGAAAACCTGCTGCGCAATGCCTGGAAATTCACAGGGAAGAAAAGCCACGCACGCATTGAAGTCGGCCACCTGAAGCAAAATGGCAAGAAAGTGTATTTCATAAAGGATAACGGCGCCGGTTTCAGCATGGCCTACCGGGATAAACTTTTTGGGGCCTTCCAGCGTCTCCACTCGGATACTGAATTCGAGGGAACGGGCATCGGTCTGGCCATAGTTAAAAGGATCATCACCAACCATGGGGGCGAGATTTGGGCGGAAGGTATAAAAGGCAAAGGAGCCACCTTTTACTTTACTCTTGATTAATTAATATGGTTAATGCATTAAAGGTCATCTGGTCAATAACAAAACCGGAATTGTTATCGGAAAAGTCCTTCAGGGTGCCTTATTCATAACTGGCAAAGAACGCGTCAATTATGGACTTGTGATCACCCATGCAGACCATCTGATGGTTGGCGATCGGCTGGGTCGTGAAATATGTCAACGGCTCCTGCAGTTTTACATGGATCTGCGTTCGGCACAAATTGGTTTCGTTCAGGTTCTCTTCTATCTTGCCGGTTTGGACGAAATATTCTTTAAAATCTTCCTTGCACTTGAAGATCGTACAGGAATCCAATGGCAGTTCGCCTGCGATCGAGATACCCAATCCGCTTTCAAAGTGCGTAGTCAAACGATATCGGTCAGGCATGTTCAGGGGAAGAATGCAATGCGCCAGGATAATCTCCTGTTTTTCAGGGTACAGTTTGCTTGGGTTGGCCATGAAAACAGGCTGGCCGCTCAGTTCTCCCAATACGGTCATGGAGATAAGAGAACGGCTGTCCCCTTCGCAGGCGGCATAGAACCCTTCGGCATTCAGGATCCCGATGGCCAGGCAGCCTGTAATGCGAAGTGGTTTCAAGAGATCAAAACAACGAACTGTGATCCCTTTAAGGGAATATCGGTCTACCAGACGACGCACTGCCCCATAAACATTCAGCGCGCGTTCTATTTCTTCACGGTCGTAATCGTGCTGTTTAATTTCTTCTGTAAAGGCATTGTCTTCATATTTGTTCTGCTTGACCTCTGACATCAACTCGTCAAAAGGAATAGTGATCAGTTCCATGCCGCTGACAGCCTTCAACACTTGTGAATCGGCTTTGCTGGCGATCAACCAGTCTGATTCACCGGTCGTCCCCAGGCGGTAGTATTTCAATCGCTCCTTGACCGCATTGATCCTGATGATCTGAGCCAGTTTCTTGCCGATAAACTCGCTCCCTCCGTGGATGATCTCGCCTTTTAACCCTTTCTCTCTCAGGAACGTCAATATCTCCATGGAAGCCGCCAGCGAGTTATGAGACTGGCGAGTGAGCAAATAATAGGGTCCATCGATCAGGGAATAAACCTTCTTGAACTCCTGTTCAGATCCACCGGACGCAACGAAGAAGACGTGGGTATGCTGATTTTTGAAAGTAGTTTCATCCGCAATGAAAAGCTCCTCCCCCATACTCCGGCTTACTTCTTTCAAGAAATCCAGACAGGTCTCGTCGAAATGGGGATCGTTGTTTCCGTTAGGAGCTTTGATATAGTACACGCCCAGACTCATGAGATTTCACCTCTTTGTAATTTGTTTGGATAGAAATTGTACTCCAATTATTTTGGATTTTTACCGCATCGGCGAAACACCCCCGTGAGACTGCAAAATTAAACAGAGTCTTTTGTCCAGGCTCTCATTTAATGTATTATTTTTATTTGTTGTTGAGGATTTTACTTCTTAGCCAGCGAAATCTGCCCCTCTGCCTCAAGGTTTCGCAATCTTATTTGCTCCGCAGCGATATAGCTGTATGGGATCCCCACGATCAGCTTCAGCGCTATTTGATCCTCTGAACGACGAACCACCACGCCTGAGAAGTCGATAAGCGACCCATCAGTAAATTTGATCGTCCCGGTAAGAATATCATCAGGAAGTATGTTCCTGCGAGGGATATAAAAACACAGCCCGGCTTCACTGATATCCATAATTTGATAGGACCGATACCGAATGGTCAATTCGGGCAATAAATTTTTTGGACAATCTTTTGGATAATAAACTCTTACGAACTGGCGGTTTTGCCTAGTCCCCGCATCGGAGGGATCAGAACTGCCAGCGGCATTTCCATTATTCGTCATCGCAGCGTTTGATAATGTCAAATCAAATCACTTTCTACGTGTTACCCAATAAAAAAAGTGTTCCACCTTC
>Ga0172371_10014026_pt1 | contig 10361 bp, 1 predicted proteins | sample Lak12m_FD_114543 | JGI IMG/M metagenome (GOLD analysis project Ga0172371, IMG submission 114543) | Freshwater microbial communities from Kabuno Bay, South-Kivu, Congo - kab_022012_12m | ecosystem: Environmental > Aquatic > Freshwater > Lake | place: Democratic Republic of the Congo: South-Kivu... | reverse complement strand
GAATGCATAACGCACCAAGAAGCGGGAGATAAAAGCCAAGAAAGTTTCCCGGATTTAGACTAAACAAAGGCCCCTTCCAGGGGCCCTCACAAAGCTACCGGCTCTGCCGGTAGATATTTACTCTGATTCGCGTCATGCAAGGTCGACATCTGTAACGACCCTGGAATGGCTGTATGCAGCGGGTAGCCAGCGACGCGGACCGCCGCTCCTTGACAATCAAGAAAAAAATAGATAAAAGTGACAAAGTCATTTCAGCGCCCCCCTCACCTTTCTGATCAAGGAAAGGGGTGGGGAGCGAAAAATTCTACAAGTCAGGAACGATAATTCATTGAAGGCTCTGGTCACTGGAGGCACAGGATTTATCGGAAGCCATTTGACAGAAGCGCTTGTTCGAAAAGGCGTTCAAGTCCGCTGCCTCCTTCGAAAGACCAGCGATTTGAAGTGGCTGAAAGGTCTTCCCATCGAATTCGTTCATGGTGATTGTAATGACTCTTGGCGATCCTGTCTCCTGCCCTAATTACCCAGACTACCTATGGGTCTCCACTCGAGCACCTTGAGAGCGAGGATGCATAAACTTGGGATGCTCCGTCCGGAGACCAAGGCGTCAGATTGCGATCCGGCGCTCCTCAAACGTTCCCTCAATATATGGAGGTTCCACCAAATATTGAGGCCAAACCCATCGTTTCACCCTTCTCTACGCTTCTCTCCCATTCATCTAATCTACCATTATTGTAGGATGACACCCTTGTATAAAACCACAGTTGCTGTGTGGCTCGCTTTTGGACAGCACGTTGAGTTCAAGACAACCTGAGTTTCCAGTTGATGACCGGACCCTGAAAAATCATATGGTTACCTGTCCAAAAAGGCGGTTCCTCAATTTTTATGCCATGGCCGGATGACCGGAATGAAGGGAAAACATCTCTTAGCTCTTCCAAATGCCCAGGAGGGAAAACGCTCATTGGAATGCTTCTTGCATTTGACAAAAGTACACTGCTGAATAAGCAGTTTCTTCATATTCCACGTGACTCCTCCTAAGTGGTTTACGTGGACACTCTCCTACAGGGCGGGGCATCGGGCCCCGCCCTCATTTTTCTTATTCGTAACCGTTCACGGGTTCAAAGGTTCAGGGGTTCAGGGTTGCATTTCTGCCCCCCGGATTCCACGTTACAGGGGATTGTCTTATGAAAACCACCCGTTCTCACCGCTGCCCCCGAAAACCGGTCGCCCATTGCAACGCATTTAGTGAAGACAGCCTACACCTAACAGTTGGAAGAGAAAGAATAAAAGCGCGGTCCCGGCCGGCCGTTTAATGACCTGGGTCAATGTGTTATTAACCATCTCAAAATTATTTGGACTGCCGTCATTCCGGCGAACCCCGGATCGGGTCCGGGGCAGGCGCCGGAATCCAGCTTGCTTTTAGATGCCGCATGAAGTCCCATATGTCAAGACTATGATGAGACAGTTAATAACAGCGCATGCCAATGTCATTAAAAGGAGACACTAAGCGTGAGGGTGAGCGGCAAGAGGATTCTCCGGACTCTGCTCGATTTGAGGGCGCGCCTCGGCAGAACTGGCCTGGCACAAACGCACACCGACGACGAGCCGCCGCTTCGGGCGGAACTGTTCAGCAGGGACCAGATGAAGCGGCACGGCAAGGCCCTGGCGGACTCGCACAAGCTGAGTTTGGGACGCCCTTCGGCACGACTTCTGACGCGTCTGGCTGAGAATGAAGAGGTCCTGATTGGAGCCCGCAACCTGTTGACGGAGGCAGTTCAGGCCAACCGCCGGATTGTGCCGGCCGGGGAATGGCTGCTCGACAACTTCTATCTGATCGAAGAACAGATTCGCATGGCAAGGCGACACTTGCCAAAGGGTTACAGCCGGGAACTGCCGCGCTTGCTGAACGGCCCATCGGCCGGGCTTCCGCGGGTGTACGACATTGCGCTGGAGATTATCTCTCACGGCGATGGACGGGTGGATCCTGAAAACCTCAGCAGTTTCGTGGCCGCCTACCAGTCGGTGACCGACCTGAAGCTTGGCGAATTGTGGGCAATCCCCATCATGCTGCGCCTGGCCCTGATCGAGAATCTCCGACGAGTTGCCGGCCGGATCGCCGTGGGCCGGATCGACCGAAACCGCGCCGACACCTGGGCGGACCAGATGACGGAGATCGCAGAAAAGGACCCCAAGAGCCTGATTCTGGTGATCGCCGACATGGCGCGGTCGAACCCGCCGATGGAGGGTTCGTTTGTCGCCGAATTTGCGCGTCGGATGCAGGGACAGAGCCCGGCTTCGGCCTTGCCGGTCTCCTGGATTGAGCAGCGTCTCGCCGAGTTGGGCCTGACAATTGAGCAGTCGGTGCAGGCGGAGAACCGGCAACAGGCCGCCGAACAGGTTTCAATAAGCAACAGCATCGGCAGCCTCCGATTTCTTGGGGCGATGGACTGGCGCGAGTTCGTCGAGACGATGAGCGCTGTCGAGCACACCCTGCGGGACGATCCTGGAGGAGTGTACGAAAAGATGGATTTCGCCACCCGCGATCGCTACCGTCACGGGGTGGAAAAGATCGCAAAGAGCAGCCCGCTGTCCGAAAGCGAGGTGGCCCGCCAAGCGATCCAACTGACCCGCGAGGGCCTGGCCAAGAAAGGCAGCGACGATCTGTCGGCGCATGTTGGGTTCTACCTGATCGACAAGGGATTGCCACAGCTCGAACGATCGGCGGAGGTGCGCCGACCTCCCCTTGAGGCTTTTCGGCGATTAAGCCGTCGGTTCCCTTTGCTCTTCTATCTGGGCATCATTACGCTGATTACGGCTATTTTCACCGGGAGTTTGTTGGCGAAAGCGCATGCCATGGGGTGCCAGGATTGGCTGATCGCGCTGACAGGCCTCCCCTTGCTGCTGGGCGCAAGCCATGTTGCGGTGGCGCTGGTGAACTGGCTGGCGACCTTACTGGCGACGCCGCACTTGCTGCCGCGAATGGACTTTTCCGGGGGAATTCCGCCAGAATCGCGTGCCCTGGCCGTGATCCCGACGATGCTCACGAGCGCTCAAAACATCGAGGATCTGGTCGAGGCCCTGGAAGTTCGGTTTCTGGCGAATCGGGACGAGTACCTGCACTTCGGTCTGCTGACGGACTTCCTCGACGCACCGGAGGAAACGCTTCCGGAGGACGGACCGCTGTTGCGGCTGGCCCAAAAGAGAATTCAAGAGTTGAACGAAAAGTACCGAGGCCCAAAAGCCGACACGTTCTTCCTCTTTCACCGCCCGCGCCGCTGGAATCCGCGGGAGCGGATTTGGATGGGTTATGAGCGTAAGCGAGGAAAGCTTGCGGAATTGAATTCGCTTCTGCGTGGCGGCTCGAGGGATCGCTTCTCTCTCATCGTCGGCGATATTGCCGTCCTGTCGAACGTGAAGTATGTGATCACCCTGGACACGGATACGCAGCTTCCCCGCGATTCGGCCTGGCAGTTTGTGGGGGCCATGGCGCACCCGCTCAATCGTGCGCGGTACGACGAAGACAGGCAGCGGATCGATGAGGGGTACGGCATCCTTCAGCCCCGGGTGGCCATGAGCCTGCCGGGAATGAACCGGTCGCGATACGCGCGATTGTGCGGGAGTGAACCAGGCATCGACCCGTATACCCGGGTTGTCTCCGATGTGTACCAGGACCTCTTCGGTGAAGGCTCATTCATCGGCAAGGGGATTTATGATGTTGATGCGTTCGATCGGGCCCTCAAGGGACGCTTTCCCGAGAACCGGATCCTCAGCCATGACCTTGTGGAGGGATGCTACGCGCGGGCGGGGCTGTTGAGCGATGTGCTGTTGTACGAGGAATATCCATCCCGCTACCTCGCGGACGTGAGCCGTCGATACCGCTGGATTCGCGGGGATTGGCAAATTGCCCGCTGGCTGCTGCCGGGCGTTCCCGGCCTCGAGGGAAGCCGCAGGAAGAATCCGCTCTCCGGGGTGTCCCGATGGAAGATCCTCGACAATCTTCGTCGGAGCCTCGTATCGGCGGCGTTGACCTTGTTGTTGCTCCTCGGCTGGGCCGTCTTGTCCCCGCCCTGGCTATGGACCCTCGCCGTAATCGGAACCATCCTGATCCCCCCCTGGATGGCCTCTTTTCTGGATCTGTTTCAGAAGCCGGGCGACGTGCTGCTGCGTCAGCATCTCGCAGCAACGGTGCGCTCGGCTGGCCGGCACTCTGCTCAGGCGGCCTTTACTCTCACCTGTCTCCCCTATGAGGCCTTCTTCAGTCTGGATGCGATTTCCCGCACGGCCTGGCGAATGCTGGTCACACACAAACGACTTTTGGAATGGAATCCGTCGAGCGGTTCGGGTCGCCAAAGCCGAACGGACCTTGCCGCCTCCTGGGGGACGATGTGGATCGCCCCCGCCATGGCCATTGCCGCGGCGATTTATCTGACTTTTTCGAGGCCGGCCGCGCTCGCCATGGCTGGGCCTATCCTGCTCCTCTGGTTTGCCTCCCCCGCGATTGCGTGGTGGATCAGCCGACCGCTCGCTCGCCGTGGAGCAACGCTGACTGCCGACCAGACCCTGTTTCTCCGGAAGCTTTCCCGAAAGACTTGGGCGTTCTTCGAGACTTTCGTCGGCCCAGAAGATCATTGGCTGCCGCCGGATAACTATCAAGAGCATTCCGCTCCCGTGGTCGGGCATCGCACGTCGCCGACCAACATGGGACTATCACTCCTTGCGAATTTGTCCGCTTACGACTTCGGCTACATTCCGGCCGGGCAACTCATCGAGCGCACGGCGAAGGCTTTCCACACAATGGAAGCCCTGGAACGTCACCAAGGCCACTTCTACAACTGGTACGACACGCAGTCTCTGAAACCGATGCTTCCCACGTACATTTCGACGGTGGACAGCGGGAACCTCGCAGGCCATCTGCTGACCTTGCGGGCGGGTCTGCTCGCCCTTCCCGATCACCGGATCCTGGAAGTGCGATGGGTTGACGGACTCAGCGACACCCTACGGATTCTCGTGGATGCTGCGGGAGGAGCCGCTGCGGTCCTGCTTGCTCAACTTCAGAAAGACCTGGCATCCCCCTCCGCTTCCCTGCCAACTACGCTCGCGGGGGCGCGACTATACCTCGACCGGCTGGCGACGGCAGCCGCGGAAGTGGTAAACAGCCTCGAGTCTGACGCCGAGAGCCAAGCAACGGGGTGGGCACATGCCCTCGCTCGGCAATGCCAGGACGGCCTCGATGAGCTGACCTTTCTCGCACCATGGACCTTGCTGCCGACCTCTCCTGACAGGCTAAGCGACTTTCCCGGCATCGATAAGATCCCCACATTGCGCGAACTGGGCGGATTTGAGGTGGAGTTGCTGCCGGCCATTGAGAATCGCCTCGGCTCGGACGCCACCCCCGAGGAAAAGGAGCGGTTGGGTGAGCTTCGCCGGCTCCTCACCCAAGCGAGCCGCCGCGCTCAAGCGCGGATTGCCGCCATCGAACGCCTGACGCTGAAATCCAGCGAACTCGCCCACATGGAGGTTGACTTCCTGTTCGACGAGGCGCGCCATCTACTGGCCATTGGGTATAACGTGGGCGAGCGCCGGCTGGACTCGAGTTACTACGATCTTCTGGCATCGGAAGCGAGATTGTGCAGTTTTGTGGGAATTGCGCAGGGACAATTGCCGCAGGACAGTTGGTTCGCCCTGGGGCGCCTACTCACTACCGCCGGCGGAAAACCGGTTCTCCTTTCGTGGGGCGGTTCGATGTTCGAGTACCTCATGCCGCTGCTGGTGATGCCGACGTACATGGACACGCTGCTCGACGAGACCTACCAGGCGGCAGTGGAGAGGCAGGTCGAGTATGGGAGGAGCCAAGGACTGCCGTGGGGCATGTCGGAATCCGGCTACAACGCGATCGACATTCATAACAACTATCAGTATCGCTCGTTCGGCGTGCCCGGCCTGGGGCTAAAACGGGGATTAGCCGATGATTGGGTCATTGCGCCCTACGCCTCGGCGCTCGCGCTGATGGTGGCGCCCGAGGAGGCGTGCCTGAATTTGCAGCGACTCGCCGCTGAAGGGCTGGAAGGAGAATACGGCTTCTATGAAGCGATCGACTACACCCCTTCACGCCTGCCGCGCGGACAATCGAGCGCCGTGGTTCGGTCCTGCATGGCCCATCACCAGGGCATGATCCTCCTCTCTCTGGCCTATCTGCTCCTGGACCGGCCGATGCAGAAGCGATTCCAGTCGGACCCGAGGTTCCAGGCGACCTTGCTGTTGCTCCAGGAGCGGGTTCCCAAGGCCAGGGCGTTATATTGGCACGCCGCCGAGCACTCCGACATACGTACGACTCCCAGCGGTTCGGAGACGCCGGTGCGGGTTTTCAGCAGTCCGGACACTCCCATACCGGAAGTGCAGTTGCTGTCGAACGGCAGATACCACGTGATGGTTACCAACGCAGGCGGCGGTTACAGCCGCTGGAAAGACATGGCCGTCACACGCTGGCGCGAAGACAGTACCTGCGACAACTGGGGCACGTTCTGTTACCTCCGCGACGTGAGGAGCGGGGAGTTCTGGTCAACCGCCTATCAGCCGTCGCTCAAGGGGTCGGAGAAATACGAAGCGATTCTTTCGGAGGCGCGAGCGGAGTTCCGTTGCCGTGCCCATGAAATCGACACCTATACGGAAATCGCTGTCTCGCCCGAGGATGACATCGAGCTACGCCGCGTCCGCATCACCAATCGCGCGCACGCGCGCCGATCGATAGACGTTACCAGTTACGCGGAAGTCGTTCTCACCTCGCCGGCCGCGGACGCCCTGCATCCGGCGTTCAGCAATCTGTTTGTTCAGACCGAGATCCTCCGCCAGCAGCGGGCGATTCTCTGCACTCGCAGGGCCCGCTCCCTCGGCGATCCCACCCCATGGATGTTTCACCTGATGGCCGTGCACGGGGCGGACATCGGAGAGATCTCTTATGAGACGGACCGCATGCGGTTCATCGGCCGCGGAAGCACTGTCGCCGACCCGCAAGCAATGAGCGGTCCTGGGGCGCTATCCGGCAGCGAGGGCTCCGTGCTCGATCCGATTGTCGCCATCCGTTATCGAATCACGCTCGATCCGGAAGAAACGGCAACGGTCAATATTGTTTCCGGCATCGGGGCCACTCGCGCCGTGTGCCTGGGCCTGGTCGAGAAATACCAGGATCGGCGTCTCGCAGATCGCGTCTTCGATCTGGCGTGGTCACACAGCCAAGTGGTCTTGCGGCAGCTCAATGCCACCGAGGCCGACGCGCAACTCTATGGACGCCTGGCCAGTTCGGTCCTTTACGCCAATTCCTCGCTGCGCGCCGACGCGAGCGTTCTCAGAAAGAATCGCCGCGGCCAATCCGGGCTATGGGGCTACTCCATCTCCGGCGATTTGCCGATCGTGCTGCTGCGAATTGGCGACCCGGCCAATATCGAGCTGGTGCGCCAACTCGTCCAGGCCCACGCGTACTGGCGCTTAAAAGGACTGGCGGTGGACCTGGTGATCTGGAATGAAGATCACGCCGGTTACCGGCAACTCCTCCACGAACAAATCATGGGACTGATTGCCGCCGGCATCGAAGCCAGCGTGACCGATCGACCCGGCGGCATCTTTGTAAGACCTGCAGACCAGATAGCGGATGAGGACCGCATCCTGTTCCAGACGGTCGCTCGTGTCATCATCACCGACAGTCGGGGAGCGCTGGCGGACCAGATCAACCGTCGCGGCCTTGCGGAAGTACCCGTGCCGCGCCTCACGCCGACCCAACGCCGCAGTGACGAACCCTCGCCAACGGCCGTTTTGCCTCGACCCGATCTGCTCTTCTTCAACGGGTTGGGAGGATTCACCACGGATGGGCGCGAGTACGTCATTACGACCGCGCACGGGGAAGTGACGCCGGCGCCATGGGTGAATCTGCTGGCGAATCCAACCTTCGGGACCGTCATCTCGGAGAGCGGCCCGGCCTGCACCTGGAGCGAAAATGCCCACGAGTTTCGTCTCACCCCCTGGACCAACGATCCCGTAAGCGATTCCAGCGGAGAAGCCTTTTACATCCGGGACGAAGAGAGTAGCCACTTCTGGTCCCCCACGCCGCTGCCCGCCCGTGGGGGGACGCCTTACGCCAGCCGCCACGGATTCGGCTACAGCGTCTTCGAGCACGCGGAACGGGGCATCCGCTCCGAGCTGTGGGTTTACGTGGCCATGGACGCGCCGATCAAATTTACAGTGTTGAAAGTGCGAAACGAGTGCGGCCGACCCCGCCGGCTCTCCGCCACGGGATACGTGGAATGGGTGCTGGGGGATCTGCGGCCAAAATCGGCCATGCACGTCATCACCGAGATAGACCCCAACAGCGGTGCGCTCTTCGCGCGGAACCCCTACTGCACAGAGTTCGGCGACCGGGTTGCTTTTTTCGACGTGGACGATGCGACTCGGACCTTAAGCGGCGACCGGACGGAGTTTATTGGGCGTAACAACACGCTTCGGAGTCCGGCTGCCATGACTCGGTCGCGGCTTTCCGGCAAGGTGGGGGCCGCTTTGGATCCTTGTGCCGCGATGCAGGTGACCTTCGAGATAGCCGACGGGCAAGAGCGTGAGATCATCTTCACGCTCGGCGTAGGGCGAGACGTCGATGACGCCCGCAACCTGGCGTATCGCTTCCGGGGATCTGCTGCGGCGCGCGGCGCGCTCGAAGCAGTGTGGCAGTATTGGAATCACACGCTCGGCGCCGTGCAGGTGGAAACACCGGACCCGTCCCTCGACGTGCTGGCCAACGGATGGCTCTTGTACCAGACCCTGGCGTGCCGTCTTTGGGCGCGGACCGGAACCTACCAGTCGGGAGGGGCCTTCGGTTTCCGCGACCAGTTGCAGGACGGGATGGCGTTCGTTCACGCCGAGCCGCGCCTCTTGCGCGAGCATTTGCTCCGCTGCGCTGCCCGTCAATTCCCGGAGGGAGATGTTCAGCATTGGTGGCATCCGCCAACGGGTCGGGGCGTGCGTACCCACTGTTCTGATGATTACCTCTGGCTGCCGCTGGCGACATGCCGCTACGTTATCAGCACCGGGGACACCGGGGTCTTGGACGAGCCCATCCACTTTATCAGAGGCCGCCCGGTAAACGCGGATGAAGACTCTTATTACGATCTGCCTGCGCGTTCTGAAGAGGCGGCGAGCCTTTACGAACACTGTGCCCGAGCCATCCTGAACAGCCTCAAATTCGGTAAGCACGGCCTGCCGCTCATGGGCTCCGGTGACTGGAACGACGGCATGAACCTGGTGGGCGAAGAGGGCAAAGGCGAAAGCGTCTGGTTGGGTTTTTTCCTTTATGAGGTTCTCATGCAGTTCACGAAGGTTGCCCGAACGCATGCCGACGTGTCTTTCGCCGAGCGTTGCATAAAGGAGGCGGCGAGGCTGCGCCGCAGTATCGAGAGGCATGGCTGGGACGGCGAGTGGTACCGCCGCGCCTACTTCGATGACGGCTCGCCGCTTGGATCGTCGAGCAACCCCGAATGCCGGATTGATTCGATTGCGCAAAGCTGGTCTGTCCTATCCGGTGCGGGAGATCATGAGCGTTCGCGCATGGCCATGGAAGCGGTGGATGAGCGCCTCGTTCGCCGTGAGCATGGGCTGATCCAGCTCCTGGATCCGCCGTTTGACAAGTCGGCTTTGAATCCCGGCTACATCAAGGGGTACGTCCCGGGAGTTAGAGAGAACGGCGGGCAGTACACGCATGCGGCCATCTGGGCGGCAATGGCCTTCGCTCGCCTGGGGGACAACCGTCGCGCGTGGGAACTCTTTACCATGATCAACCCGGTCAACCATGCAAGATCGACCGAGGAGACTGCCGCCTACAAAGTGGAACCGTACGTCGTTGCGGCCGACGTCTATGCGGTCCCACCGCATACCGGCCGCGGCGGCTGGACATGGTACACGGGATCGGCCGCCTGGATGTACCGGTTGATTGTTGAATCACTCCTGGGGCTGAGGCTGGAAAAGGACAAGCTGCATGTCGCGCCTTGCCTCCCTGCGGATTGGAAGGCGTTCAAGGTACACTACCGGTATCGGGAGACCGTCTACCATATCGAGGTCCTGCAAGCGATCGAGGACAAAAGCGGGACGAGTGTGATCGTTGATGGAATCGAACGACCCGACAAGGCGATTCCCCTGATTGACGACCGCCGGGAACACCCGGTCCAGGTGAGAATACCCAGGTTGCGCACAGCTTTCTTATAATTAGTGCCTGAACGGAAACCGGCAAAATTCTTTTATAGTCCCCCTTTGGGTTAAAGGGGGATTTAGGGGGATTTTTTCAAATTGACTTCTTTTCATCCAATCCCCCCTGCCCCCTTTGCGAAAGG
>Ga0172371_10014025_pt1 | contig 10362 bp, 6 predicted proteins | sample Lak12m_FD_114543 | JGI IMG/M metagenome (GOLD analysis project Ga0172371, IMG submission 114543) | Freshwater microbial communities from Kabuno Bay, South-Kivu, Congo - kab_022012_12m | ecosystem: Environmental > Aquatic > Freshwater > Lake | place: Democratic Republic of the Congo: South-Kivu... | reverse complement strand
GCCTTCGTTAAAATAATCCGAACAGACCGATTGTGTCAATTCATAAAGGAATCTTTGAACGCGGGAAAACGAGCGGGATCTTCCCCGCGGCGGTCGAGCCCGGCCCGTCCGTTATTCGTACTTCAGCGAATCGACGGGATTCGTCCGGGCGGCCCGAAGCGAATGGAAGGAAACGGTGAGGAGGGCGACGGCGACGGCCATCAGGCCGGCCAGGATGAAAAGATCCGGCGGGATCTTGATCCGGTAGGCGAAGCCCTGCAGCCACCGCCGCATCCCGAAATAGGCCAACGGCCAGGCCACGAGGTTGGAGATCAGGACCAATATCAGAAAGTCTCTGGAGAGGAGGGCGGCCAGACCCCGGATGGAGGCCCCCAGGACCTTGCGGATCCCGATTTCCTTCGTCCGTTGCTCCAGGGTGAAGGAGGCCAGGCCGTAGAGGCCGAGGCAGGCGATGAAAACGGCCAGCGTCCCGAAGATCAGGAAAATCTTCCGGGTCGTGTCTTCGGCCGGGTATTTGGCCCGGAAGTCGTCGTCGACGAAGAAATATTCAAACGCATATCGTCTATTGGGATAGGCGTCCCGGCTGGTTTCCTCCAAGGTCTTCTTGAGAAAGTCCAGGGTTCCGGCCGTGTCGTCCGGCTTGAGTCGGGCGGTGACGAAACCGAAGAAGCGCTGATCGAGACTGATGACGGTCGGGGGGATCTCCTGTTTGAGATTGTCGTTATGAAAATCCTTGACGATCCCGACGACGATTCCCATCCGGTTGTCCCGGGGAATGTTGTAGATCCGCTTGCCGACGGCGTCTTTCCCCCAGCCGAAGGCTTTGGCCGCGTTCTCATTGAGAAGGACGGCCTGGCCGACTTCGCCGGCCAGGTCCCGGGAGAAATCCCGGCCGGCGGCCATTTCGATCCCGTAGGTCTTGACGAAATCGAAGTCCGCCCAGTAATTTTGGGCCCGAACGGAATCGTCGGCGGTTCCGTCCTCGCGCCGATAGGCGTCGTACCCCAGGTCCCGTCCCGGGACTCCGCCGGTGAACGAGACGGCCGTGATTCCGGGATATTGCTGGAGGCGGTCTTTCAACGAATGGAATTTTACGGCCAGGGCCTGGTCCTGGAGATTGCCGAAGAAAGGCATGACGATCAGGTTGTCCCTGTTGAACCCGAGATCCTTGTTTTTCATGTAGTCGAGCTGCCGGACCATGATCAGGATCCCGATGATCATGAAAACGGATATGGAAAACTGGGTGACGACCAGGATCTTGCGGAGAGCGGAGTTGCGGGACCCGGAGCTGAATTTTCCCTTGAGCACGGCGGCCGGGCGGAACGAGGACAGGAGAAAGGCCGGAAAGCTCCCGGCGGCGAATCCGGCGAGAAGGATGATCCCGAGGAAACCGAGGAGCAGGGGCCAGCGGGCCAGGTCTCCGAGACCGAAGTGTTTCCCTGAAAGGGTGTTGAACGCCGGAAGGACGAGAGTGACGACGAGGAGGCTCAAGAAAAGGGACAGGACCGAAAGAAAGACCGATTCGTTCAAAAACTGGCGGATCAGCTGGCGGCGGTGGGATCCCAGGACCTTGCGGATCCCCACTTCCCGGGCCCGGTTGGCCGAGCGGGCCGTCGAGAGATTGATGAAATTGAAACAGGCGATGAGGAGGACGAACAAGGCGATCGCGCCGAAGACATAGACCGTCGAGATGTCGCCCGGCGGTTCCATCTCGAATTCCAGCCCCGAGCGGAGATGAATGTCGCCGAGCTTTTGGAGCCCGTATTTCCGGTTGGTCCCACGCTGCCGGTACAATTCCCCCCACTTGGCCTGGGCGACTTCGGCCATCTTGGATTCGACGGCCGGGATCGAGGCGCCTTCGCGCAGGAGGAAATATCCCCAGACCTCGCAAAAATAGCCGGCCGTCAGGACGGGGGCGGGGCGTCCCTCCCGATCCCGCAGGAATGTGCTGGGAACGATCCCGTTGAAGCGGAAATGGGTGTTGGCGGGAACGTCTTCCACGACGGCCGTTACTTGAACGGCCCTGGCCTGGGGGCCGGGGAAGGTGATGACTTTCCCCATGGGGTTTTCGTTTCCGAAAAGGCGCCGGGCCGTTTCCAGGGTGAGGACGATGCTGTCCGGCTTGGCCAGGGCCGTTTCGGCCCCGCCCGATACGAACGGGAAGGAGAAGACCTGAAAGAAGGAAGGATCGACGATGAAGACGTGCTCGATCTCGACCTCCCGATCCCTGTCGCGTCCCTGCAGATTGAATTCGTTGAAGACGCGGACGTTGGCTTCGACCTCCGGAATCGAGGCGGCCATTTCGGGCGCGAGCGCCGGCGGGGTGGTGGCGTAATGCCGCATCGTCGAGCCGATCCCGCTGAAGGTGTGGATCCTGTGGATCCGTTCCTTGTTTTTGAAATGACTGTCGTAGCTCAGCTCGTCGGTGACGAAGAGAATGATCAGAATACAGCAGGACATGCCGATGGCCAGGCCGGCGATGTTGATCAGGGAATAGCCCTTGAACTTCGCCAGGTTCCGGACCATGATTTTGAGATAATTTTTAAACACGCGCGCCCTCCTCTCCTGCGATCTGCTGCCTGGTTGGATATATGCAAAAAACGTTCCAAACTAATTTTATAGGTTATGGGGACGGATTTCTCTCCTCCAAGCGTAAAGTTGTTTGAATATGAACGTAAATCGTCCGATTACGGACAGGCGTTCGGGCGAAAATCCTTGCCTCAATTCCCGGGCTTTGGTAGGTTATGGGGCGGAGGACGGCCATGACAAAATCGGGAATCCGGAAGACCGCGGTCCTTTTCGCCCTCGCCCTGGCTTTTGTTTCCGCCCAAGCCGCCGCTAAGGATTTTTATTTTCCCGAAATCCGCATCAATATTTCCGTCGAGACCGACGGCAGCTTCATTGTCGATGAATACCGGACGTTCGCCTTTGAAGGAGCTTTTTCCTGGGCTTCTCTCTGGATCCCGCTCCGGGTCGAGCGGATGGGCCGCGTGTACGCCGCGGAGATCGAGGATTTCGCCGTCTCCGACGGCGACCGGGCTCTCCGGACGGAACGGAATTCCTCCCGGGACCGGTTTGAAGCCAAATGGTATTACGACGCCTCAAACGAACAAAAAACCTTTCATATCCATTACCGGGTGCGCGGCGGCATCCGGAGCTCGACGGAAGCGACGGAGCTATACTGGCAGCCGATCGGGAGCGGCTGGGAAAAGCCGGCCTCGCTGGCCGTCGTGACCGTCACCCTGCCCGAGCCCGTCGCGGACGCCTCCGAGCTTCTCGTTTACGGCCACGGGCCGCTTTCCGGGAATTCCGAGATCGTCGATCTCCAAACGGCTCGTTTCACCGTCCCCGATCTCCCGTCCGGCCAATCGGTCGAGATCCGGGTGGCCTGGCCGGCAGGCCTGGTCGCCGGCGTCCCCGCGGATTCTCTGACTTTGGCCTCGATCCGGGAGGAGGAGGCGCGCTTCGTCGACGAGACGATCTCTCAAGCCCGGTCCGCCCAGGCGGCTTCGATCCGGACCAAAAAGCGGACGGCGGCAATCTTCGGGGCGTATCTCGTCGCCTTGCTCGCCGTCCCTCTGATCTGGCTTGCGTTTTTCCTGCGGAGCTGGCGGGTCGTCGGCAAGGATTACAAATTCGCCGACATTCCCGAATATTACCGGGAAATGCCCTCCGACCTTCCGCCGGCCCTGGTGGACCTGCTCCGCAAGGAGGGAATCAGCGTCACGCCGGCGGCCTTCACGGCGACGATCTTCGATCTGGCCCGACGCGGATACCTCGACGTCGAGGATCGGACGGCCGAGAAATCGGGGTTGTTCGGTCCGAAGCTGAAAACGGAGACGTTTTTCACTTTTAAAAAGGAGATCGCCGGGGACGACGGCCTTCGGGAATTCGAGCGCGGCCTGCTCGGTCTTCTGGCGGATATCGGCTCCGGCCGGATCGGCGCGCCGGGCTTCAGCCGGGACCTGAAAAGCGTGATCGCGGAGATCCGGAAGTACCGGAAGGCCGCGGCCGGCGGAACGGTTCCGGCGCCCGTCGAAGAACCGCGGCCGGAAGCCGTCGGAACGTCCTTTTCGATCGACGAATTGAAATCCTGGCTGAAAAAGAATCCCCAGAAGTTCCAGACCTGGTTTAAAGCCTGGGGCGAAGAGATCAAAGCCGAGGGCAAGTCTCTCGATTTCGTCGAGCCGGCCAGCCTCAAACGCCGCAACCGGTTCATCGCCGCGACGATCCCCCTGGCCGTCCTCACCGTCAATCCGCTCCTTGGAATCCTGGGAGGGATTCTCGTCCCCAAGATCAAGCGCCGCTCCGTCCGCTGGGCCCGGGAAAACGAGCTGTGGAAGGGATTGAAGCGGTTTCTCGACGACTTCTCCGATTTCAAGGAGCTCCCGCCCGAGGCCTATCGCCTCTGGGAGCAATACCTCGTCTTCGGCATCCTCTTCGGCAACGCCAAAAAAATCCTCAAATCGCTGCCGCTCATCCTGGGCGACGAGCGGGCGGCCGCGCCCGTCTGGTATGCGGGCTTCTCCCGCCAGGCCTTCCTTTCGGGCGGCGGGCTTCCGTCGATCTCCTCGATGGTCCAGGCGATCGAAAGCGCGGCGACGACGATCCAACAGGCCAGCACGTCGGCCGCTCATTATTCGTCGGGCGGAGGCGGAGGATTCAGCAGCGGAGGGGGAGGCGGGGGCGGAGGCGGCGGCGGAAGCGCCGGCTGAAGCGGGAATCCGTATTGACTCAAGCCTTCGTTGAAAATTATGATAAGAGCGTGATCCGTTCTCTTTCGGCGATGGTCCTGGCCGGCGCCTTATTGGCCGCCGCCTGCAGCCGGCCGCCCGCGGTCCCGAGCGAAAACAACGTCGCCCGCCCCGCTAAAAGCGCCCCGGACGCTTCTTTGCGCGTTGTCACGTTCCTCCCTTACTGGGTCGCCAACGCGCAGTTTGCCGGGTATTACATGGCCAAGGAAGCGGGGATCTACGAAAAGTACGGGATGAACGTCGAGATCATCCCGTATGAGCCGTTCTATACGACCTCCCAGATGATGAAGCAGGGGACGATCGATTTCGCCGCCTCCTGGCTCGTCAACGCCATCGAGATGAAGGCCTCGGGCGTCGACATCGTCAACATCGCCCAGTTCTCCACCCGGTCCTCCCTCATGCTCGTGACGAAAAAATCCAGCGGGATCGGCACCCTTCAGGACATGAACGGGAAAAAGGCGGGGATCTGGACGGGCTACGAGCTCCAGCCGCGGGCCCTTTTCAAAAAATTCAACCTGAACGTCGAAATCGTCCCGATCGGCAGCACCAACAACCTTTTCCTGAAAGACGGCGTCCCCATCACCAACGCCAATTGGTTCGACGAATACCATTCCCTCATCAACTCCGGTTACAATCCGGACGAGCTGAACACGTTCTTCTTCGCCGATTACGGCCTGAATTTCCTCGAAGACGGCATCTACTGCCTCGCCGAAAAGCGGCTCCAGGATCCCGGGCTCTGCACCGATTTCGTCAACGCCACCGAGGAGGGGTGGCAGATGGCCTACGACGACCCCGAGAAGGCGATCGACCTCGTCGTGGAGTATGCCAGAAAAATGAAGCTCCCGGTCAGCCGCGTCCACCAGCGCTGGATGCTCGACCGGTATCGGGACCTCTACCGGCCCAAGGGAAAGGTGTCGATCGACCTGGCCGAGAAGGATTACCTTTTCGCCGCCTCCGTTCTGCGGGACAGCGGCCAGATCGCGGCCATTCCCCCTTTCAAGAGCTTTTTCCATCCGGTCGAGCTGAAGCGAAAAATCTATCCGGCCCGCTGACCGTCCCATGCCTGAATCTTCCCGCCTTTCCCGCCGGACCCGGGGCTTGACCTTCAAGTTCATCGTCTTCATCTTCGCCAGCGTGGCCGTCGTCTTCGCCTTGATCGTCCTGTACAATTATTCGATCTCCAAGGCCATTGTCGAAAAAAACCTCAGGGCGAACGCCGAAAACCTGACCCGGAAAGCCGTGGCCCAGATCGAAAAAGTTCTCATCGGTTTCCAGAAGATTCCGGACAATTATTCCAAGATCATTGAAAGCACCGATTTGACGAAGGCCTCGATGCTCCCGATCCTCAAGCAGGAGCTGATCTCCAATCCCGAGATTTTCGGCGCCGCCCTGGCCTTCGAGCCGAACGTCTTCGGCGACGGCCGGAAATATTACATGGCCTATTATTTCCGCAACCGGGAGAGGATCGAAGCGAAGATCCTGGACGACGGCCAGTACGAATACTTCACGATGGACTGGTACCAGCTCCCCAAGGAGCTCGGACGTCCGGATTGGAGCGAGCCGTATTTCGACGAAGGGGCGGGCAACGTCATCATGTCGACGTATTCCGTCCCCCTGTTCCGGACGGTCGACGGCCGGAAGCGGTTCGCCGGCATCCTCACCGCCGACGTGTCGCTCGACTGGCTGGAGGACATCGTCGGCTCGATCAAGGTCTATGAGACCGGCTATGCCTTCGTCATCTCCGGGAACGGGACGATCGTCACCCACCCGATGAAAGAAATGATGATGAACGAGACCATTTTCAGCATCGCCGAGGCCCAGAAATCCCCGCAGCTGCGGGAGATCGGCCGGAACATGATCCGCGGCCGGGAGAGCTTCGCCGAGTTGGAATACCGGAACATCAAAACCGGGAAGATGAGCTGGATCGCCTACGCCCCGATCGCCCTGAACGGCTGGTCGATCGGGATCGTCTTCCCGGTCGACGAGCTGATGGCCGACGTGAACCGGCTGTTCGCGAGGATCGGGCTGCTCGGAGCGGCGGGCTTGGTCGCCATCCTGTCCATCGTCATCCTGATCTCCGTTTCGATCACCCGGCCGCTCCGCAGCCTGTCCCGCGTCTCCAAGAAGATCGCCGAAGGGGACTTCCAGGCCGCCCTGCCCGAGATCAAGACCCGGGACGAGTTGAAGGAGCTGCACGACTCCTTCGCTTACATGCAGGACAAGCTCGTCGAATACATCGCCGACCTGAAGGAAACGACCTCGGCCCGGGAGAAGATCGAAAGCGAGCTGCGGATCGCCCGGGAGATCCAGATGGGCATGATTCCGCATCTGTTCCCGCCCTTCCCGAACCTGTCGGAGCTCGACCTGTTCGCGGTCCTGCGGCCGGCCAAGGAGGTGGGCGGCGACCTCTATGATTTCTTCCTCCTCGGCGAGGACGAGCTTTGCTTCGCCATCGGGGACGTTTCGGGGAAAGGAGTCCCGGCCTCGCTCTTCATGGCCGTCACCCGAACCCTTCTGCGGTCCGTGGCCCAACAGGACGGTTCTCCCGCCGACTTCGTCTCTTCCCTGAACAAATCGCTTTCGGACAACAACGAGTCGTGCATGTTCGTGACGTTTTTCGTCGGCGTGCTGAACCTCCGGACCGGAGAGATCCGCTACGCCAACGCCGGGCACAACCCTCCTGTCTTGATCCGGAGGAACGGTGACGTCGATCCTTTGCCCTTGGCTCCGGCGATGGCGGTCGGGGCGTCCGAGGAAGCGGTTTTCGCCGAAGCCTCGATCCGGATGGAGGAGGGCGACAAGATTTTTCTTTATACCGACGGCGTGACCGAGGCGGCCAACGGGGCCATGGAATTTTATTCCGTGGAGCGGCTTCTGGCGACCCTGGCCCGGCGCAGCCCCGATTCCCCGGAGATCTTGATCCAGGCGGTGGAACAGGACCTGGCCGCCCATGTCGGCGGCTCTCCCCCCTGGGACGACATCACCATGATGGCCATCGTCTATTACGGCGACAGCCGGAAGGTTCCGCCCGGCCCTCCGGCCGGATGACGGCCGCGGAACTTTCTCAGTTTTTTTTCGTAGAAAAGAGTGGAAAGGAAAATGCGCATGGACGAAAACAAGGACCCCAAAACCGGCACCCGGACCGAGGAATTCAAGGTTTCCGGCGGCGAGATCATCAACAAGATCAAGGAGCTGCTCCATGAGGGCAACATCCGCCGGATCATCCTCAAGGACGAGGAAGGCAAGTCGTTCATGGAGATCCCGCTGACGGTGGGCATCGTCGGAGCGGCCCTCGTGCCCGTGATCGCCGCCGTCGGGGCGATCGCCGCCCTCGTTTCGAAAATGACGATCGTCGTCGAAAAAGTCGCGGACTGATTCCGCGCCGGCCGGCGCTTTTTTTTTGCATCCCGCGCGGAGAACGGCTAAAATGCGGCCATGTCTCCGCAAAAAATGTTGCGGCGCTGCCTCGCCGCGATCCTCCTGTGTTTTTCGCTGGCGGCCGTAAGCTTCGCCGCTTCCTCGCCCCGCGACCTCCTGCCGCGCCCGGCCGTGGTTCTCGAGACGGAGGGATCATTCCCTCTGGACGAGACCCTGACGATCGGCCTGATCGGAGAGCCCGGCGGGCGTCTGGTCCGGGCGGCCGACCGGTTTCTCGATCGTCTGTCCGGACGGACCGGCCTCGTCTTGCGGCGCGACGATACGATCCGTCCCGGCGGCGACGGCGGCGCTTCCCTGGTCGTCAAATACGACCGGCAAGGGGAGCTTCTCCCCGGCGAGGATGAATCCTACCGCCTGACGGTCAGTCCCGACCGCATCCTGCTGGCGGCTTCCACCGACCTGGGCGTTCTTCACGGCTTTGAAACCGTGCTCCAGCTCGTCGAGGCCGGCCCCGAGGGATATCGCGTGCCCTGCGTCCAGATCGAGGACGCCCCGCGCTTCACCTGGCGCGGCCTGCTCATCGACAGCTGCCGGCATTTCCAACCGGTCGAGGTCGTCAAGCGGAACCTGGACGGGATGGCCGCGGTCAAGATGAACGTCCTCCATTGGCACCTGACGGAAGACCAGGGCTTCCGGGTGGAAAGCAAGGTCTTCCCCGACCTCCACCGGCTGGGATCGGACGGTCTCTATTACTCCCAGGCCCAGATCCGCGACATCATCGCCTATGCCTCCGACCGCGGCATCCGGGTCATGCCGGAGTTCGACCTGCCGGGCCATTCGACGAGCTGGTTTGCGGCTTTTCCCGAGCTGGCCAGCGCCCCCGGGCCGTACCGGGTTTCCAGGACGTACGGCATCCTGCGGCCGGCCTTCAATCCGGCCAATCCCAATGTTTACGCGTTTTTCGACGCCTTTCTCGGGGAGATGGCCGGATTGTTCTCCGATCCCTTCATCCACATCGGCGGCGACGAGAACGACGGCAAGGACTGGGACGCCAATCCCGACATTCAGGAATTCAAGAAAGAAAAAGGCCTCGCTTCCAACGAAGCTCTTCAAGCGTATTTCAACGGGCGGCTGCTCGGGATCCTGACCAAGCACGGCCGGAGGATGATCGGCTGGGACGAGATTCTTCAGCCCGGACTGCCCAAGAACGTGGTCATCCATTCCTGGCGCGGGACGGAATCCCTCGTCCAGGCCGCGAAAAAGGGCTACGCCGGCATTCTCTCCAACGGATACTACATCGACCTCTGCTATCCGGCGGTCGATCATTACTTGAATGATCCGCTCCCGGCCGGGACCGGATTGACCGCGGCCGAATCGGCCCTCATCCTCGGCGGCGAGGCGACGATGTGGACCGAGCTCGTCTCGCCCGAGACGATCGATTCGCGCATCTGGCCGCGGACGGCGGCCATCGCCGAGCGGCTGTGGTCCCAGGCGTCCGTCCGCGATGTGGACGACATGTACCGGCGGCTGGACATCATCTCTCTCCAGCTGGAAGAACACGGACTGGCCCATCTCAAGAATCCAAACATGATCCTCCGCCGTCTCGTCCGGGGGATGGACGTCGAACCTTTGCGGACGCTGGCCGCCGCCGTTGAACCGCTCAAGGGCTATGAGCGCCATTCCCAGGGAAAAGTGCAGACGACGTTCGGGCCGCTCACCCGCTTCGTCGACTCGGTCCCGCCGGAGTCGTCCGAGTCGCGGCTTTTCCGCAGGACGGTCGAGGCCTTCCTGGCCCGCCGCGACCGGGAATCGGCCGAAGTGCTGCGGCTGACTCTCAGCGCCTGGCGGGCCAACGAGGAATTTCTCCGGCCCCTGCTTCAGGCTTCTCCGGCCCTGCGGGAAATCGAGCCGCTGTCCCGAGGCCTGGCCGAAGCGGCGGGAATCGGCTTGGAAGCGGTTGAGGCGCTGACGGGCAAAAAGAAAGCCCCGAAGGCGACGGCGGAGCGTTGGGCGAAAGAGTTGGCCGGTTTGAAGAAACCGAAAGCCGAGCTTGAGCTCGCTTTTCTTCCCGGCATCGAAAAACTGGTTTCGGCGGCCGCCGGCAAGTAGCCGGAAATGAGAGGTGAACGATGAACATCTTCCAAAAAAATCTTAGACGGGCGGGTTGCGGGCTGGCTCTCTTCGGCCTGGCCGTCTTCGGCTTTTCCCAACGGACGGAAAAACCCGTCCT
>Ga0172371_10014024_pt1 | contig 10362 bp, 10 predicted proteins | sample Lak12m_FD_114543 | JGI IMG/M metagenome (GOLD analysis project Ga0172371, IMG submission 114543) | Freshwater microbial communities from Kabuno Bay, South-Kivu, Congo - kab_022012_12m | ecosystem: Environmental > Aquatic > Freshwater > Lake | place: Democratic Republic of the Congo: South-Kivu... | reverse complement strand
TCGCATCCTCCGGATCTCCTGTAGCAATCCTGTCCGTCCCATCGGTCACCTCCAACGGTGACCTTATAAAAACCGGACAGATGATGTGCTACTAAACCGGACATATCATGTGTCACTGACAAGCAGGCAGATTTCCCTTGACAAACGATTGTCGACAATCTACCATCACCCCACAGCCGGTATCGCCGGGGAGTTTGACCCCGCTATCGGGAAATTTCATTACTTCCAAACGGAGGACCTTCCTTATGCCAGATTTTATTCAATGTCCCGTCGTCGACAACCATTGCCACGTCCTCGAACCTGAAAAGAAGACCATCGAACCGATCTGGCTTGCCCGGGAGTTCTTTCACGGCATTGCCGACACTCCCATTGAGGGCGTGGCCAAGGCCAAGCTCTGGGGGGCGACCGATGAGCTCCTGTTCCATTTCCCCCATATAGGAGCCGTGTTGACGATGGTCTGCCAGCTCGCCAAGCTCTTCGGCTGCGAACCGGAGCTTGCCGCCGTCACGGCCGAAAGGAACCGCCGGACAGCCAAGGAAGGACTGGCCGGCTACGCGAAAATGCTTTACAAGAACGCCGGGATCGTCTGCTCCGTCATGGACTCCAACCTTCCCCTCAACGATCCGATCCTCGACCTGACTCCCGGCAAGAAAATCCGGCTGCTGCAGATGGATCCGCTTCTCAGAAGCCTCATCAAGTCATGCGGCACCTATCCGGAGCTCCTCCGGAGTTTCCAGGATGCGGTTGAAAAGGCGATCCGCCGGGACGGTTTTGTGGGAATCAAATCCCACCCGGGCGAACTGGTCGGTTTCGGCTTTCCGCAGGTGGGCGCCGATGAGGCCGCGCGGATCTACCCCGCCGCCGCTGCCGGGGACGGGGAGGCGTTCAAGAAGCTTTACATGGCCGTCTGGCTGGAGACGATGCTCCAGGCTCAGGACCTGAACTTCCCCATCCATGTCCACAGCGGCATCACCGGCGGCCTCTGGAACGGCCCGGTGGCAAACACCGATCCTTTTCTGCTCGTCCCGATCCTGCGTCAGTCCCGTTTTCTCAAGACGCGCCTCGTGCTCCTGCACGCCGGACATCCCTGGATACAGCACGCCGGCATGATGGCCCACACCTTCCCCCATGTCTGGGTGGATATGGGGTGGACGACCCCCTGGACCGCCCAGCGGATCGTCGAATGTTACCGCGACGTCATCTCACTGGCCCCCCTGTCCAAATTGACGATCGGCAGCGGTGGCCACGGCTCGCCTGAGGTTTCCTGGCTCGCCGCGAAAACGGCGAAGATCGCCCTTGGTGAAGTGCTGACGGACGCCGTGCGTCTGGGTCTGATGGCGCAAGGGGATGCGGAACAGACAGGACGAATGATCCTGCACGACAACGCCGCACGGATGTATGGCCTCAACTCGTGAGCAGCGAAGCGATGTTTCCATCGTTCCCGATGACAGGAAAGGAGATCCGGAAGGCCAATGGATGAATTGATCAGGCAGCGGAGTCTTGCCGAACATATCGTCGAGGACCTGGAGCGGAGGATCATCTCCCGGACATTGAAGCCCGGACAGAGGATCATCGAGGAGTCTCTGTGCAAGGCATTCGGCGTCAGCCGCTCGCCGGTGCGGGAGGCATTCCAGCTCCTGGAAAACCAAGGATTTGTGGTCCGTGAACCGCGCAAGGGGATCTCGGTCACCAGGATCACGCCGCAGGAGGCGGAAGACATCTACCGCATCCGCGCCAGCATCGAGGGACTGGCCATGTCGCTGGCCGTCCAGAAGCAGTCGCCCGAGCTTCTCAAGAAACTCAAAAAACTCAATGAGCAGATGATTCAGGCATCGGCAAAGAAGAACGGCAAGACTTACAACAACCTGAACCAGAAATTCCACGAGACGATCGTCGAGGCCTGCGGGAACCAGCGCCTGGCCCAGTTGATCCGCAGTTTCGACAAGCAGACGATGCGCTACAGAATGGCCATCGTCCACAGTCCGGGCTGGATGAAGAACTCGACAAAGATCCACGCCGCCTTGATTGCCGCGTTCGAGGCGGGGGACGCGGAAGCTGCCGAGCGGATCCGGAAGAACTCCATCCTCGGCCAGATCCGGCAGTTTTCGGAGATATTCACGAACGGAGGAGAAGGATGAGGATAGACCGTGAGAAGTGCATCGGATGCCAGGAGTGCGTGGATTTTTGTCCGATGAGCTGCATGTCGGAGCAGGACGGGGTGGTGGTGATCGACCAGCAGGAGTGCGTGGAGTGCGGTGTCTGCCTGAGGGCGGGGGTCTGCCCGACGGAGGCGATCTACATGCCGGAGGAGTCGATGCAGTACCCGCGGGCGATCCGGGCGCAGTTCAGCGACCCCGGGGTGTGGCACCCTTCGACCAACCAGGGGGGCCGGGGGACCGAGGAGATGAAGACCAACGACGTGACGGGCAGATTCCGCCGGGGGGAGTTCGGCATGGCCCTGGAGTTCGGCCGTCCGGGGATCGGTGCCCGGATGACGGACCTGGAGAAGGTGCTTCAGGTCCTGGTGACGATGGACGTGGAGCTGGAGGCGAACAACGCCGTTTTCGCCTTTCTGGAGGAGCCGCTCACCGGAGCAGTGAAGCCGGAGTTCCGGAACGAGAAGGTCCTCTCGGCGATCCTGGAGTTCAAGATCCGGGAGGATCAGCTGGAGCAGGTGGTTCGGCAGCTGCAGCCGGTCCTGGCCGATCTGGACACGGTGGTTTCCTGGGGTCTGGCGACCCGTTTTGCTAAGGACGGCACCCTGCCGGTGCGTTCCCGCCTGGAGGCCCTGGGGGTTCCTGCCCGGCCGAACGCGAAGATCAACATGGGGATGGGACGCCCACTCATCGACTGATCACCAATGAAAGGCTGTTCAAAAATGTCCAGATGCAAGGCCGCCGAAATCCTGAGGAGTGAGACGTACGGTATCGGTACGTCGCAGCGACGAAGGATGAGGGAACGCAGCAGATGGCCGTTTTTCAACAGCCGTATAAGGAGAATACTATGAGTCATGCACTGCACCGCCACGGAACGGCAAAGCAACTTCAGAACGACTATACCTTCTATGCCCGGGCGTCCCGCTACGTGAACCGGGAGGGGTGCGGCCCCAAGCTCCGCAAGATCCTGGGCATCGCCCTTTCGGAGCAGAATCTGGTGAACTACGGCTCGAGCCAGGCGGGCAAGAGCTTCAAGGCCGGCCTGAAGCCGGACGAGTATGCGGCGACATTGGACAAGGCCTATGGCGTGGCCGGCTGTTTTTCGGACCGGGAGGCGGTCCGGTCGCTTCTGATGAAGCTCAAGGAGGCGGACACGGGGATCTCGATCGTGATCAGCGGTCTGATCGACGAGATCGTCCGGATCGCCCGGGAGATCGGGCTCAGGCCGCACACGGCCTTTTTGTCCTTGGGGGTTCACGGCAAAAGGTCGCTGCTGCCCGAGGACGAAATCCAGCAGATCACCACGATGTGCGGCCACGGCATGGTCGGCCACCGGCTCGCCCAGGTCGTCATCGAAAAGGTCAAGGCCGGAAAGATGACCCCGGAAAAGGGCGCCGATCTCCTCGCGCAGCCCTGCCCCTGCGGCATCTTCAACACCGATCGCTGTAACCAAATCCTTGCCGAACAAAAAGAAAAGGTACCAGGGTAATCGAAACTCGCGTTGGGTCGACTGGATATTTTGCAGGCGTGGGGATTGCCAGAAAGATTCCTTTGACAAGCGGAGCGCCTCGGGCGATGCTTGCCCTGCTTATCGTATATGTCGTTTGAGTTCACACTCTTTTATTGCTCCGCCAGTGGCGGTGCAACGGCGGGGACATCCCGGAACCGCTCACGGAGCACTTCGTTTCCAGGGCGGTCACGGTACACGAGCTCGTCCGTTTCGAGATCGTATTCGGGGATCTCCGGATCCTCCCACCGCACGCAAAAATACCGGTACAGCGGGATATACAGCCCACCCTGCTCCGATTCGTTCCGAAAGATGTACTCTGGCATATGCCGCACGTTCATCCCGGTGTGATAATGCCGGAGGAAGGCATAATCCCCGAGTATCGCCAGCTTCAGGAGCGGAGGCTCCGGGTACAGTTTCAGCCTTACCTGTTTCTGGGCGTGGCGGAGCCCTTTGAGAAAATCGATGCTTTTACCGATCTGCTCCCGGATCACCTCGGGCGTCACTTCCGGATCCGGAATGCTCCGCGCCCGTGTCACCGCCCCCTCCTTGGACGGATCAAGAAGCATGATTCTCGCTTCGCGGCAGATCTGGAGGGCATCATACAGATCCCCTTCGGGCTCGACGAAAGAGCGACTGCCGGTCGACCCGATAATCATCAGCTCACGCGCGGAGGCAAGTTTTCGTTTCAATTTCTTTATCCGTCGTTGGGCGAAGATCCCCTTCGCATGCGGCGCCGCCACCAGACCGCTGCACCTGGCCATCCGCGCTACCTTCCGATCTTCCCAGCTGCGCCGCAGATGGTTGAATAAAAGGATTAGGATCACTGCCGTAGACAACTCCAGCGCGATGAGAAAGATTTTTTCATTCTCGATATAGGCCCAGACCCGCAGCATGGTCGCAGCTATGTTGCGGAGCACAATGGGGACGGAAAGGGCAAGGGCAGCGCTCATCAGAACGACGATAAGGTGGTACGAAATATGGGCAAGTCTCTTCACCGTAATCTCCTTGGGATTCATAATCGGTTCGGGAATAGGGAATAGCGGGTAAACGTTCTCCGCAGGGCGGGCATTAGGGCTGGTCGCCCTTCAGGCGAGGACGATCATCGCCGTGACCAGTGAGAAGGCGAGATCGGCACCCGCGGTGCCACGGTCCGCCGCGATCCGGCCGCACAACGACGAAAGCAGCCTAAGGTCACTATCTTTCATGGCCGCGAGCTTCTCAGTCGCCTTTTCAAGCGCCTTTCCATCCGTACTCCTGATCGCCAAGACAGAGATGATCTTCGCGACCATGGCACGGTGGCCGATTTCGGCAGAGCGAACGGTTAATGCGTCTGCGGGCTGATTGATGATCGACACCGTCGCGCTCGCCGCTGAGAGGATGTTCAGCAATGCCGCCCCACAAAGCACGGCCGTACCGAGGGTCCTGCGCACTATCACAATCCTCCCTTTCCGGTCCTGACGAAAAACAGTATCCTCAAGGCCTGCGGAATAAACTAGAACGAGGAAACGATGATCATGCTGATGCAGATCCAGTTGCTCCACTCCTTTGAGCAAGCACAGGCCGTGCCAGAAGGATAGAAGTTATTTATCAAACTAGTATAGTTAAGGTATTCTCTATAAGACACGTTATGACCGAATGATCTTTGAAGGTGTTTTCATACAGATCTCAAAAGGAAGCGTAGGGCTTTCCCTTCATATCCGAAGCTGAAGATGATATGGTGGCGGGAGCGGTAGCCTGAGAGATTTTATTTGACAAATTGCAGAAAATGTTTTTAATGACAAACTAATAAAAAGTTTGGAGACATTCCTTTAGATGGACGGGAACGTTGCAACAATCGAGGTGATAGTGGGCATCATTACCAGGCTGACATACGTGGGCCTGATGGGGTAATCTCCGGTACAAAGACAGTTGAAAGTAACCAAATCCGTTATCAGGTGCAAACCGATAACGGATTTTTTATTAGGAGCAAGGGGGAGAGTTATGGAAAATTCGGAAATCCTTATCTATGATACAACGTTGAGGGACGGTACACAGGGCGAACATATCAATTTTACCGCAGAGGAAAAGCTGCGGATCGCCCAGCGCCTTGACGAGATGGGGTTTCATTACATCGAGGGGGGATGGCCCGGCTCCAATCCCAAGGATGCACGTTTCTTCGAGATGGCAAAGGGATTTCCCCTGCGGCATTCCCGTCTCACCGCTTTCGGGAGCACGAGAAAACTGGGCACCCGGCCGGAAAACTGCCGAAACCTCAGGACCCTCCTCAAGGCAGAAACGCCGACCATCGCGATTTTTGGAAAGAGCTGGGATCTCCACGTCACGGAAGTCCTGGGGATTCCGCTGGAAGAGAATCTGGAGATCATCCGTGACTCGATCCTCTTCCTCAAGGCCAGGGGAAAGGAAGTGATTTTTGACGCGGAACATTTTTTCGACGGCTACCTTCGGAACCCCGATTACGCACTTGCAACGCTGAAAGCGGCGTTGGGCGCAGGGGCAGACCGGATCGTCCTTTGCGACACGAACGGAGGCGCTCTGCCCCATGATCTGACCGAGGCCGTCGTGAAAGCGGCAACGATTGTCCCTCCCGAAAGGCTCGGGATTCACACCCACAATGACTGCGGTCTTGCCGTGGCGAACTCCCTTGCAGCCGTTCAGGCGGGGGTGACCATGGTCCAGGGAACGGTCAACGGTTACGGAGAGAGGTGCGGCAACGCCGATTTGACCTCCGTGATCGGAAATCTCCAGCTCAAGATGCACCGCCGGTGCCTCCCGGAGACCTCTCTGCGGCAATTGACCAATCTTTCCTATTACGTCAGCGAAGTCGCGAATGTGCGGCCGCTTCCTTTCCGCCCCTTTGTCGGCCGGAGCGCCTTTGCCCACAAAGGGGGCGTTCATGTGAACGCGGTGGCAAAAAATCCCCAGGCCTATGAACACATCCGTCCGGAACAGGTCGGAAACAATCAACGGGTGATCGTCTCCGACCTTGCCGGAAAGAGCAACATCGCCTTCAAGGCGAGGGAGTTCGGCATCGATGTCGGAGACGACAGCGCCGCCAATCGGCGGATCGTCCGAGAGATCAAGCGGCTGGAGGATCAGGGGTTCCAGTTCGATGCGGCCGACGGATCGCTGGCGCTGCTGATGAAGAAGATCATCGGCGTCTTCAAGGAGCCCTTCACGCTTCAGTGCTTCAACGTGACCAATGGCAAAATCGGGAACGATCCCTCCCTTTGCCAGGCAACCATCAAAATCTCCGTCGGCGACGAAGTGGAACTGACCGCAGCAGAGGGAAACGGCCCGGTGAACGCCCTCGACCATGCCCTCAGAAAGGCCCTGACGAAATTCTACCCCCAGATCAGTGAGATGCATCTTGTCGACTTCAAGGTCCGGATCGTCGAGGGGAGTGAGGGAACGGCGGCACGGGTCAAGGTCCTCCTGGATTCCCGTGATGAGAAAGAGGTGTGGAGCACCATCGGCGTCTCAGAAAACATCATCGAGGCGAGCTGGCAGGCCCTTGTCGACAGCATCCAATACAAACTGAGCAAGGATAACCTCAATAAGAACGCCTGACGCCGATACCGGCTCTCACTCCACCCCGGCGGGTACACCCGCCGGCGATACACGAAGCCGGATCATTGAATATCCGCTTGACATCCAAAGGGGCTTCTCATACCCTACATACGGGAAAGCCAAGCTGTAACGAAGACGCTGAACAACTCGGTATGGGTTCAAAAAAAGCAAAACGCATGTCCGCCTTGGTGATCGGTTTGACGATCGCTCTTCAATTGAGTGTCGGAGCCGGCGCGGCGCTCTGTGTGACGGCAGCGGATATCGATCTGCTCTTAACGCTCGGCCTGATGTCAAAAGAAGAGGCCGCTGCCGCCAAGGCCAATCTGGGAAGACCCTCCCTGACAACCAAACCAGCCGTATCAAAAGAGAACCCCTCCATAGAGGCGAAATCAACAGCTCCAAAAGGCTACCCATTTACCAGGGATCTGCAGATCGGCAGCAGAGGGGCGGATGTCACCGCACTGCAAAATCTGCTGGGGATCTCTCCGACGACAGGGCATTTCGGTGCGCTGACAAAAGCAGCCGTTATCAAATACCAGATGGATAAGAAGATCAGTCCGGCGACCGGCTATGTCGGTGCCAAGACAAGGGCATTATTGAATGCTGCCGCAGGGGCGGGCGGGCAACCCTGAGGATTTGTGCCTCCTCAGGTCTTTGATTTCTTTTTTCCTCCTTTGATTTCCCGGCCGATCACCAGAAAATCTTCCGTGGGAAGGGAATCGGACTCAATGCCCGCTTCTCCCAGGGCAGAGTTGACCGCAATGGTAAGAAAAGCGATCGCTTCCGGGAGGGAACAATTTTTTGTCGCCTCGACAGCCAGGGCGACTTTGTGCTGTTTTGTCAGGGCGTAATAGGTCAAAGAACCCTTCTGCTCCTTATGCCGGGTTTTGGGCCCACCGGTATTGGTGTTATTCACCAGAAACTGATACCCCTTGCTTTTGATCCGGTCATTGGACCTTTGGGAGACCCTCTGCGCGAACCGTCCCGGCTCCAGTTTATCGCCGTTGCGCAGATAGTAGATGGGTGTGTCGATCACATTGCTTTGACCCCACTTGGACGGATTGCGCTCCCGGGAGATCCACCGGGGGGCGTAAAAATCATACGCCTGGTGCAGGTTGATCACATAATCGGCACGCTGGATCAGGGATTTTGCCAGATCGACGACCTTTGCATCCGGATTGTGGCGGCGGGCCTCTTCCGACAGGTCAAAGAGGCGGTTCATGTCGCCCCCCAGCCCCCTTCTCTGCCTTTTCTTGATCGCAACGGCGTTGAGGCGCGGAGCCAAAATCAGGTTGCCGTTCTTGATTCTGACATCCGCGAAGCGCTCGGCCGTCAGGTAACCGGCTTCCTCATCCCCGTGGATACCCCCGAACACAAGCAGGGTGGGGCCCTTCTCCGGTCCGGATATGAAATGGACCGTCACTGCCTGGCTGGTCTTTGGGAAGTAGGTCTCCTGCCGGTGCGCGGGAAACGCCGCTCGTTCATCGGTATTGGTGGACGAAGGGGAGGAAATCAGCAAGAGTGGGGCAACGGTGAAGGCGGTGAAAAAGATTACAGTCTTGATTCGCCGATAATATGCCATCCAGCCTGTCCCTTTTTAAGATAAAAGATCTTTCTGGAATTGCTTTCAAAGTTATTGGAGCGATATCGCTGCATAAAGCGGATCACGGCGATTTGCCCCTTCTCTTGTTGAACAAGCTGGACTGAGGGATTTTCAATCTGGACACGGATGAATTTCTTTCCGCTGTTGACCCTTTCCTTCTGCCGTTTGAAGGCCTGGTAATTCATCCCGTCCGCGTTGACGAAATCGCTGGAATAGTGACCCATGAACGCCTTTACATTGCCGCTCTCCCAGGCCTTTCCCCAGTCCTTCATGAAAGCGGCAAGCTCCTCGGCCAATCGCCGCTGCGTCGAGGTTTTGGTCACCTGCAGCCGGTTCACCACGACCACCGGGGTTCCGCTGGCCTTCAGATACCGCGTCAGCTCCTTGAGCACATCGTTACTGACGGCGACGCAGCCCTTGGTGTTCTGAAGTTCCGGATCTCCGAGACTCTTTCCCGGCGTATGACCGTGCAGCCAAATCCCCGTCCCATCCTTCCGCGCCTTGCGGTCCAGGAAATTGGGGTAATTGAGAACAAATGCGCCGTACCCATATTTTTCCGGCAGGTCTTTGTCGGCGATATAGCGCAGGGTAAAATAGTTTCCTACCGGGGTGGCCAGATCCCCCTCCTTCTTTTTGTCAAAACCATTGGCCCCGACAATGCAGGGATAACTCTTCACGAGCATAAACCGTGCATCGGTATACTGGAACAGGTGCAGGATTTTCTGATCCTTTTCAACGATGACCAGGTATTCACCCGCATCGCCCTGGATCAAGGGGTAGGGGGTTTCGTCCGCAGCCAGGGTCAAAACCGCTGGAACGGGCCCCGGGGTCGATTTAGCCGGAGCGGTTCCCGCCGCAGGTAAGACCGGGGCCGGGGCCGTTGCAGGGGGCTTGGCTGCGGGAGTGGTCGCAGTCTGGACAGGCGCCGGAGGCTGCTTATGTACAACGACCGACTTTGGCTTGGTCTCTCCGGCAGGGGGGAAAAGATCGGCAACCGTTTTCTGTGCCTGTGCCAACTCCAAAGAGGCCTTTTTCATATCCCCTTGGGTCAAGGAGACCTGAATCTGGTCCAATCTTTTTTGTGTTTCCTGAACCTGCCTCAAAAGAAGGTCGCGCTCTTTTCTATCCTTCCAATAGAGATAGGCAAAGGTCACTGTGGACAGGAAAAAGACGGCAACCAATATCAACCCGATGAGAATCTCGGGACGGACCGGATTTCTTTGTTTTCGCGGAAACAGATATTTCATCCCGTTCTTGTAAACCGTCGCATCAGAAAAAAAGAATGCTCAGTGATAGACATCGCATCCACAATAAATCATCTTCATTAACCGGTGTTTGGCTAAGTAATATAGTCATGGGCAAAAAGCAATGATTTTTTGGAAAAATGGATTGCGAAGGGGTACTAAATACGGTATAGGGGAAGGCCGGAGGGGGACTATCCTTTCGATTGTGAATGCAATTTTACCGGATTTAAGGAGGGGGCCGTGCTATTCGATTTTGTCTTGGGGAAGTTTTCGAACGATCTG
>Ga0172371_10014023_pt1 | contig 10363 bp, 9 predicted proteins | sample Lak12m_FD_114543 | JGI IMG/M metagenome (GOLD analysis project Ga0172371, IMG submission 114543) | Freshwater microbial communities from Kabuno Bay, South-Kivu, Congo - kab_022012_12m | ecosystem: Environmental > Aquatic > Freshwater > Lake | place: Democratic Republic of the Congo: South-Kivu... | reverse complement strand
CAATCAATTGTTGAACCACCACCAACAGCTACTAAAAATTCCGGATTTAATTTTTCTATCTCATCTTGAATTCTATATACATCTTCCCTTGGTGCATTTGGTTTAGATCCGTCAACCATTTTTAAGACTTTAATTTTTTTACTATTAAAACTTTCTAAGATTTTTTCTCTAAGATCGCTGGCCCATTTTGCCTGAGGGATGATTAATAGTATTTTTTCTCCAAACTTAATTGCTAAATTACCAATGCTTCCTAAACAATTTAAACCAAATATATAATTGTCTCCTTTAAATTTCTTTAATATTCTTTTTGCCTTAATTAATTCGTTTTCCATTAAAACCAACATGTTTTGTATTCATATATATAAAACCTCAATCTTTAAAAATTATTTGATAAATTATATATTTTAACCTTTGTACTCCCACTCCTATATTAATACTGCTTTCAAGAATTAAATTTTAGCATACAGCTTATTTATTTTAAAAAATCTGTTTAATCGCGCCGTAAATTTTTTTATAATTAGCAAAATGTTCCTGGTATCTTTCCCTTACTGCACTGTCAGGATAAAATTCTTTTCCTGATTTAACAAAATTGGAAACTGCTTCCCTTATTGTGAAAAGGCCAATGCCACTTCCTGCAAGCATCATTGTGGCAAGACAACCCGCTTCTTTTATTTCCATCCTTTTAATCGGCTTACCGATAATTGAAGATTTCAATTGAAGCCAGTAGTCTGCTATGGAATTGCCGCCAACCGATCTGAATTCATTTATTTTTACCCCTGCTTTACCCAGCAGTTCAACATTCATTGCAATCTCAAATACAAGCCCTTCTATAATAGCTTTAAAGATGTCCTGTTTTGTAGAAGCAAGGCTCAAGCCAGTTATTGTACCCTTTGCTGAAGGGTCAAAATAGGGTGTTCCGGATGGTGAAAAATATGGAAGGACATAAAGGCCTGAGGGTTCAAAATTCAGCATTGAAAAGAAATAATCATTAAAATGAACCTTTTTTGATTCTGCAATTTTCTTGTCATCAGTACAGATTTTGTCCCTGTACCATTTTAATATGCTTCCTGAAGTAAAATTATAAGCCAGTGAAACATATGAATCCGGCGCCGCATGTATTTGAGTGGTGAAATTGTTCTTTAACATATCTTTGTTTATTACAAGCTCGTCTACTGCAATTGTTTCACATTCAACCGTACCCATGCCATCAGCGGTGATTCCACCACCTAAAGCACCTACACCAAGAGCTGCACAGGGCTGATCATGGCCACCGGTTACGACTGAGACTTTTTGGGTAAAACCAAGCTCCCTGGCAACTTCATCTCTTACATACCCGATCTCTACTCCGGAGGGAGAAGGTTCTGAAAACAAATTTATATCAATACCTATCTCATCAAGTATTCTTTTTGACCATTTCTTTTGCCTTATATCAAAAAACAATGTTCGGCTGCAAAGCGAGTAATTCATCTTTGTTTCTTTGATTCCCAGATTATGGTAAAGCAGATCGTCAGTAAAAAGGATTTTTTTAGTTTTTGCATAGATTTCAGGCAGGTTATTTTTAACCCATAATATCTTATTCAGGGGAGCAACAAATCCCGGAGGATATCCTGTTATATCGTAAAGCTCCTCCGGAGAAATCTTTGTGTAAATATATTCAAGCTCTGCCATGCTTCTTGCATCTGTTGAATAAATGGTATTGTAAAGAGGTTTGCCTTTTTCATCCATAGGAGTAAAACTTTCACCGACCGTAGATACTGAAAGAGCAACAACAGGATCCTTTTTAACAACATCATTGCTGTTAACTCTTTTTATGACATCAAAAACTTTTTCCCACATTACTTTTACATCAAACTCGACCCATTTTGGTTTTGGAAAAACAAGGTCGTATTCATTGTAAGCCTGGGTTAGAATTTTGCCATCTTCACTGAATGCAATTGCTTTTGTTCCAGTAGTACCTATATCGATACCCATTATGCTCATAGTTCCCCCCGGTATAAAATTAGCTATGGATTATTATCTCATATTATTTCAATTATATTTTTAATCCTTTAAAATATATTTATAAATTGCCCTGCCAAACCCGCAATTGTAATTTTCATCAGTAACAAAATCTGCTGCCTCAAGAACTTTTTCATAGGAGTTTTTAACGGCAATTCTTAAACCTGACTGGTCAAACATGCTCAGGTCGTTGTAACTGTCACCAAAAACAGCTATTTCTTCTTTCCTGAAACCAAACTTTTGCGCTATTTGTTTGAGAGCATTACCTTTAGTGGCATCCAAATCCAGTATATCAAAAAAATACTCTCCCGATCTTACAAGTTGAAGCTTGCCCTCATATTTGCTCCTGAGATAAGTGTCAAGAGGATCGGTCTCCTTAATAGTAACACTGATGTCCACGCAACTACGGCAATATTTCTCATCATCTATATCCGCCACCTTTAAAAGCTTCTCATTGATTTTGCGGAATGCTTCAAAAGTTGGATGCTCTTTATCATAGAGTATCCTGCCATCGGCCAGCGCTACTAGTGGGCTGCAGCCTCGATGCCTGATATCAGCAATTATTTCATGACAATACTCAGGGTTTATCCTTACAAAACTGATAATTTGGGAATCTTTATTTACGATAACAGAGCCATTAAGAGTTATCTGGGGCATCTTTAACCCCAGCAATTCTACCAGCCAAAAAATAGAAGCAAAAGATTTACCTGTTGCAAGTATGACCTCAATTTTCCTGTCCAGGCATTCAAGCAAAGCCTTCTTATTAAAATCCGGAAGCTCTGATTTATTATCAAGCAGCGTACCATCTACATCTGTGACAAGCAGTTTAATCATATCACTGATCATCTTGTTATGTGTGTCGCAATTCCGAAGCAGTCTTCTGCGGCTTCCATAACTGCTTCCGAAAGAGTTGGATGTGAATGGACTGTTTCCGCCAGATTGTCTACAACCATTTCACCTTTCATTGCAACGGCAACTTCGTGTACCAAATCAGAACATCTCGGCCCAACCATCTGGGCGCCAAGTATTTCACCTGAATCTCCGTCTGTTACAATCTTAATGAAGCCTTCGGTTTCACCAGTTATAAAAGCTTTGCCGCTATTGCTGAACGGAAAAAGTCCAAAACACACATTAATACCTTTGTTTCTTGCCTGTTCCTCATTTAAACCAACTGTACCTATTTCCGGGGATGTAAATACTGCCCATGGGATCACCCTGTAATCCATGGTTTTGTCTTTTCCGGCAATATTCTCTGCAGCGATTTTACCTTCATCAGATGCAACATGGGCAAGCTGTAGCCCTCCATTGACATCGCCAACAGCATATATGTTTGGGATATTTGTTCTTAAGTGAGAATCCGCCTTGATAAAACCTCGCTCATCAATAGTTATTCCAATTTCTTCAAGTCCTATCCCTGTTGAATTTGGCTTTCTGCCCACGGAAATCAGCACCTTATCGGCAACAATTTCATCCCCACCTTTTATCCTGCAGAAAAATTTCTCCTTATCTTTTTTAACTTCTTCTATTACTGAATTTGTAAAGACATTTATTCCCTTCTTCCCAAAGGCTTTCGCAATTACTTTGGAAACTTCTATATCTTCAGTGGATAATATTCTTGGCAGCATTTCAACAATTGTAACACTGCTTCCAAAAGTACTGAAAATATTGGCAAACTCAGAACCAATTACACCACCGCCAACAATCAAAAGTGACTGGGGAATTGCATTAAGTGACAGTATGCCTATATTGTCAATAACGCCCTCATCCTCAAGATTAAAAGGGGGCACGTTAGCAGCATGAGAGCCTGTCGCAATTATCATGTTTTTTGCAATAACTTCAACTTCCAGGCCGTTTTCCTGGGTTACCAGGATTTTATTGCTTGAAATTAGTTTACCGTTTCCCATAACAAGCTCTATATTGTTTTTCTTGAAATGGAAAGCAAGTCCCTGCCTTTGAGCAATGATTACTTTATTTTTCCTGTCCATTGCTTTTTTAAAATCAAGATTCCAGCCTGAAATGTTAATCCCAAAAATATCAGCTTTTTTTATTTCATCTATGGTTTGAGCGACATGATATAGTGCTTTGGTAGGTATACAACCCCAGTTAAGACAGACACCGCCAAGATTTTCTTTTTCTATAACCATTGTTTTTACGCCAAGTTTTGCAGCCCTGATTGCTGCAACATATCCCCCGGGACCTCCGCCCAGCACCGCCAGATCAGTATTTTTTGTTTCCATAAAAATTCAACTCCTTGCTAAAATTAAAAAATTACTTTAAATTAAAAAATTAAATGATAAATACTAAAAATAATCTAACCGGTAAAATCGAAAATTGCATCAAAAGATGTGGAGAGACCGAAGAAATTCCTTGTCTTGATCTCGGGCTGATCGGGTATAATGATACATTCCAGATTCAGATGCATTTATTCGAAAAAGTAAGGACAGAGCAAATCCGCGGTTTAATTTTACTGCTTGAACATTACCCTGTTATAACGATTGGTAACAGCGGTAAAAGAGAGAATTTGCTTGCCAGCAAAGAAAGCCTGGAGAAGCAAGGGATTGAGCTTGTTCAATCCAATCGTGGGGGCGACATTACTTTTCATGGTCCGGGCCAATTAGTATGCTACCCTATTTTTAACCTCACACATCTGGGAAAAGACCTGACTTTATTCGTATGGAATCTGGAGCAGGTAATAATTGATTTCCTCAAACCATATAATATCAAAGGAACAAGGATAGATAAATTAAGAGGTGTTTTTACCGGCAGTAATAAAATAGCTTCCATAGGCCTGCACGTAAAAAAATGGGTTACAATCCATGGTTTTGCCTTAAATGTAAATGTCGATCTGAATTACTTCAACAATATCATCGCATGTGGTTTGAAAGATTATAACCCAACCTCTATGCAAAAAATTTTAAATAAAAATATTCCTATTGGTGATGTCAAAGAACAAGTGCTTTTAAATTTCTGCAAAATATTTAAAATAAAGAGTAATTTATTTATTTTCTGATTTATTTTTCACTTCGTTTTCTTTCTTCAGGATTGCATATATCTCCTTAAGCACTTTCAAAGGCTCTTTTATCAACCGCTTCGGAAAAAACGGCATAAGGGTAGCAATCGCTTTCTTCATATCTTCGTTCACCCTGTGTGGCTTTGTAAGTATCCTGTCAATGAAATCCTCAGCAAAAACAGTTCTGAGATGACGTCTGTCTATCTCTATTTTCTTTTTGCAGCTATCGCAGGACACACTGCGCAAAAAACTGCCGATGTACTGTACGGTATGGGGAGTTTCCTCATTACAACTGATACAGAATAGCGTTATTTTTGCTTCTTCATCTTTCATTTTTTGTAAACTACATTTTTTTTAAATTAAAAGCAGCTCAGGATTTTCTATTATCTCTTTCAACCTCTGTAAATATCTTGCCCCGTCAGCTCCATCAATAATCCTGTGGTCTACTGCCACCGATATTTCCATAAACTGTTTTGGCTCAATCCTATCACCTACAAACGCAGGTGCCTTATATACTTCACCTACCATAAGAATTGCTCCCTGGGGTGGATTAATTATTGCTGTAAATATCCTTACACCAAACATTCCAAGATTGCTTATCGTAAAGGTTCCATTTGATATCTCCTCTATTTTAAGTTTTCCCTGTTTTGCCTTTTCAATAAGCTCTGCTCGTATTTTTGCAATCTCAAAAACACTTAACTTGTCTGCATTGTATATTGTAGGTACAATTAGCCCTGCCTGGATTGCTACTGCTAAACCTACATTTACATCTTCATAAACTATTTGGGTTTCGTTTACCAGAGATGAGTTAACATTGGGCTGTTCTGCAAGAACTGTTGCACAAGCCTTAATGATAAAGTCTGTATATGTTATTTTTGTATTATAGACTGCACTAACCTTATCCTTTATTTTTTCCCTGAGAGCAATCAGAGCATCTACATCCATAACAGATGTTAAGATAATATGAGGAATATTCTGATTTGAATAAACCATTCTCTCAGCAATTAATTTTCTCATGCCCTTAAGTGGAGTAGAGGATTTAATTTTTGCTGCGGCACCAGATACCGCGATAGATGGAGCTGCAGGAGCTGTCGGAGCAGCTGCTTTTTGGGCACCGGCTTCGGATTTTAACTTTTCTGCAAAGGCAGTTATGTCTTCTTTTACAATTCTGCCGCCAGGACCTGTTCCTATGATGGGCTCTTTTAAATAATCTATTCCCATCTCCTTAGCAAGAGTTTTTGCAAGAGGTGATATTTTTAACCTTTCCGTACTCTCAGTACCGCCAGCAGCTGCAGGTTTTGGTATATAGGCTTCAACATCTTCCTTTACTATTCTGCCGCCAGGACCGGTTCCTGTAATTTTTGAAATATCTATTCCTTTCTTCTCAGCGATATTTCTTGCAAGCGGTGAAATCTTGATTTTAGAATCATCTGATTTAGAAATTTCCTCCCGTTGTATCTGGGCTGATACTCCAGCAGGAATAGTTTCCTTAGCTTCTAAAGTTCCCGGGGTAGTGATTTTTCCCGCCGAAGCTTCGGGGATAGCTTCATCTGCAGACCCAATATATGCAATGACTTCAGTAACCGGGACTTCTTCACCTTCTGCCCTGATTATTTTCCTCACAATTCCAGAATTATAAGCTTCAACTTCAAGGGATACTTTATCAGTCATTACTTCAAACAATACTTCCCCTGCTTCTACCTTATCGCCCTCTTTTTTATGCCACTTTTCAATTACTCCCGTCTCCATCGTCAACCCCAATTTTGGCATTATTACTTCATGCATTTTAACTCCTTCCAAGACCAGTGTTTCTTATAAATTTAACAAATTATTTCAATTTAATAAATTAATTTTTAATATTTATAATATTATTTAACCTAATATATATAAAAATAATGATTTAAGCCATATTCAAAACTTGAAGTACACCTTTTTTAATTCTTTCGGTATTTGGTATCATCTCCTGTTCCAGAACCAGGCTGTAAGGTACCGGACAATTTTTTCCAGCTACCCTTAATATCGGAGCATCAAGAAGATCGAAACCTTTTTCTGCAACCTGGGCAGCAACTTCGCCCATATATCCGCCGAAACTGCAAGCTTCTTCAACACAAACAAGTCTTCCGGTTTTTTCCAAAGAACTCAATACAGTATCAAGATCCAGAGGCCTTAAAGTTCTTAGGTCAACTACTTCACATTCGATGTGGCTCTCATTCTTTAAAACGTCTGCTACTTCAAAGGACTTCTGTACCATAAGGGATGTTGCAACAATAGTAATATCTTTTCCTTTTCTCTTGATATCTGCTAAACCAAGTGGAATTTCATATATTTCTTCAGGGACATGCTGAATATATTTTTTATTCTTGTAAAGCAGCTTGTGCTCTATAAATATTACGGGATTATCATCATTGATTGCAGCGATCAGCAACCCTTTTGCATCATATGGGCAGGAGGGCATTACAACTTTTAACCCGGGTATATGAGCAACAAGCGCTTCAAGGCTCTGAGAATGCTGTGCCGCGGCACCGGTACCACCGCCGCCCGCTGCCCTGATAACCATTGGAACTTTTGCCTTGCCCCCGAACATGTATCTTATTTTTGCTGCCTGGTTAGCTATTTCGTCCATAGCAATGGTAATGAAATCAGAAAACATTATTTCTGCAATTGGCCGCATTCCCGTAACTGCACTTCCAGTAGCAACGCCAATTATTGCATCTTCAGAAATTGGAGTATTTCTTACCCTTTCTTTCCCGAATTCTTCAAGCATTCCAGCTGAAACTCCAAAAGCACCGCCATATTCAGCAACATCTTCACCTATCAGATAGACGTCGTTATCTTTCTTCATAACCTGCTGCATTGCTTCCCTGATTGCCTCCAGGTAGGTTATTTCTCTCTTAAGCATAAACATCCTCCTCAACAGTACCGGGATCCGGGAATGGACTTTCCTCTGCAAACTTAATCGCCTGGTTCAGTTCTCCAACGACTTCACCTTCCAGTTTCCTGTCTTCTTCTTCAGTTAAAATACCATCATCGATTAAGAATTCCCTGTATCCTGGTATCGGATCTTTTTCCATCCAGCTTTTAACTTCTTCTCTGCTCCTGTAAACCTGCGCATCACTCTTGGAATGTCCTTTCCACCTGTATGTCAGGCATTCAATTAGAACCGGTCCTTTGCCAGCCCTGCAGTAATCTGCAAAGTGGTGGACAGTATTATAGACTTCCACTAAATTATTGCCATCAATTGTCAAACCTTCTATCCCATAAGAAAATTTTCTATCGGAAATTTTACTAATATTAAAAGCCTCTTTTACAGGCATCGACATTCCATAAATATTGTTTTCGCAAATGTATATTACCGGTAAATCCCATATTGATGCCATATTAAGAGCACCATGGAAATTGCCTCTGTTTGCTGCACCATCTCCAAAGAAACATACAACAATTTTTCCCTTTTCCTTTATCTTACAGGTAAGACCGGCACCTGTAGCAATATCTATGCTTCCGCCAACTATACCATTTGCTCCAAGGTTGCCTGTTGTAACATCAGCTATATGCATAGATCCACCCTTACCCTTGCAATAACCTGTTTTTTTCCCCAGAAGTTCCGCCATCATAATGTCAATATTTGCACCCTTTGCAATACAATGACCATGACCTCTGTGTGTAGAAGTTATATAATCTTTTTTTTCAACTGCATAAATTGCCCCCACCGCTGTGGCTTCTTCACCAACATACAGGTGGCAGGTCCCATGAATCTGGCCGCGGATAATGAATTGCTCTGTCTGATCTTCAAAATGTCTTATTTCATACATTTTTTTAAGCATTGCAATTTTTATTTCAGGGTCCAGTTCTTTAAAATAATTTCTGATTTTATGCCCGTCTATTACTGTGTACCCTGTTTTCTGCTTGCTTTTCTCAATGTTTTCCATTTTTTTCACCATTGGCACCTTCCTTATTTGCAAGAAATTAATATATAAAGCATAGTTTTACTTTCGGTTTATTCTACTTAGCATTTGACTTCTTTCCCTTGATCAGCTTCTCTGCAGTTTCTTCATCAGTAATGAGTATATTTATAATTTTACCTTTCAGCGCTCCTGTAATTATTTTGATTTTTTTCGATCCGAATGCTATTCCGATAACGTTATTTATCTTTTTTATTTTATCAAGAGGAGCCCTGACTATTCTCTCATCAATTTCAGTTGGAACAGGATCGCCGGATTCATTTATAAAAATCAAATTAATATCCCCAACAACACCAAGGCTTTCAAGATATTTAAAATCTTGAATTTTAAAGTTGCCGGTTTTTATCATGGTGGAATCAGCTCCAATATCGCTCATTCCAAGAATTGCTGTGTCTATACCATCAGACATTTCAATTATTTCCCTTACATTGCTGTCATTTGTGATGATTTCCTTTGTCTCCCTGCTGTCCAGTACTGCCGGGGAGTGGATCACATAGCTGACCCCTCCAAACTTGTCTGCAATGGTTTTTGCCACAGAATTTGTATGAACTCCGGTACCAACCTTTCCAAGCCCTCCAAGAAGCGGTATGACTTTTATGTTTATCTTCTTATTAGTTTCCAGGTAATCACTTACTGTTCTAAGAGTTATCCCCCAGCCTATTCCGAGATTATCTCCATCTTTTAAAATCCTCTCAAGAAGATTGCCCAGAGAAATGGACATCTGTTTGAATGTTTCATCAATTTGTGAAAATGTAGGAACAACCAGGCATTCTTTAATTCCGAACCGTCTTTCAATTTCATTCTCAAGTTCTTCAAACTTTTCCCATGGTGAATTAATCTTAACTTCTATTATTTTTTCTTTTTTTGCTTTGGTCAAATATCGTGAAACTTTCGTTCTTGAAATACTCAGCTTGCCGGCAATTGCCTGCTGATTGATATCTTCCTGGTAATAAAGCCTTGCTATTTTTGATAAAAGTTTTTTTTCTTCTAATTTATCCATATTATTTTTAAATTTGCACTTTTGTGCATTGCCCGCAATTATATTCATATTATATATAAAAAAAATCAGAATTTCAATGAGTTACCTTAATTTGCAAATATAAAATTATTACTATAAACTATCTAAACTAGATATTAAAATTCTTATTTAAAATATGGCTGCCACCAACGTAATAATCAGTAAAATAATTGAAATCGGACCTGTAATAATAATTCCATCAATACTATTTCTTGTAGGTTTTATAACCACACGAAATCCTTTAAGAAATTTAAAAAACTCTGCCTTTATCTTTGCAGGAATGATGGGATCTGCAATACTTCTGACTTTATTCATCAATTTTTTTAAGCCACTTATAGATACCATAATCTTAAATTCTCCAAAAAATTTTGAAATTAT
>Ga0172371_10014021_pt1 | contig 10364 bp, 6 predicted proteins | sample Lak12m_FD_114543 | JGI IMG/M metagenome (GOLD analysis project Ga0172371, IMG submission 114543) | Freshwater microbial communities from Kabuno Bay, South-Kivu, Congo - kab_022012_12m | ecosystem: Environmental > Aquatic > Freshwater > Lake | place: Democratic Republic of the Congo: South-Kivu... | reverse complement strand
TGAGGCCCACTGCTGCGGTTGCTACCCCGGCTCCGCGGCGTACCGCCTCGGAAAAGGGTACCTGCCAGCCGGGTGCGAACGGATACCGCTTGTAATCTATCGTGTTGAAACCGGAACTGCAATCTATCAGATCCGCTCCTTGATCTTTTAATTTCCTCGCCAGCTCCACGGTCTCCTCGATGGTCCATCCTCCCTCGACCCAATCGGAACAGGACAGTCGAACTGCCAGAGGAAGGTCATCCGGCCAGACTCGTCTGATGCGTGCGAGCGTCTGGACGGTAAATCTGATTCTGTTTTCGAAGCTCCCACCGTATTCGTCGGTCCGTTGGTTTGACAGCGGTGAATAGAAGCTGTGGCAGAGGTATCCGTGGGCTGCGTGAAGCTCGAGCCATTGGTATCCGACTTCCAGCGAACGGATAGTTGCCGCTTCAAAGGCCTGCTGGACTTGCGCTATGTCTTCGTGAGTCATTTCTCTCGGGATTTTCCAGAGCTTATGCCCGAAAACGATGGGACTGGGACCGATCGTCTCCCATCCGCCTTCGTCATCCCTCAGGTGATGATCGCCCTCCCACGGCCGCGCGGCGCTCCCCTTGCGGCCCGCATGAGCCAATTGAACACCGGGAACGGCTCCGTGATGCTTGATGAACTTCGTAATGCGCGCCAGAGGCTCCATCTGTTTGTCGTTCCATAGTCCTGCGTCGGCCGGAGAAATCATGCCCCGCGGCTCAACTGCAGTGGCCTCCGCGATGACCAACGCGGCTCCCCCGACAGCGCGGGACCCGAGATGCACCAGATGCCAATCGTCTGCGGTGCCGTCATGGGAACTGTATTGGCACATGGGTGAAACGCCGATGCGGTTGCGCAACACGACGTCCTTGATTCGAAATGTATCGAAAAGATGCGGCATATTATTCTTCCTCCTTTGTTTGTGCCCGCATGCTTGTCTGTTCACACGGGTTCGCCCTCGTATTACTCTATTTTATTAATTCGATTCCTGTTTGGCGACCCAGATTCGATTCATGCGGCAGAATGGCGTCGATCGATTGCCTTACTTCTTGAGATCGGAAGTGGTATAAGATGATCTTGTCAAGAACTCACGAGATCATCTTAATTAGGTGCTACCGGTGATGCCCGCGGAAGGGCACCCGATCAGTACCGCAAAGGAGCAGATCAGATGAAGATAGTCGCTATTTTGGGAAGTCCCCGAGCCAAGAGCAACAGCACTGCATTGGCCCGCAAAATTTTGGAAAGGGCAGGGGAATTGGGAGCACAGACCCAGGAGTTTGCCCTCAACAAGCTCCAGTTCAAAGGCTGTCAGGCATGTGAGACGTGCAAAACCAAGCAGGACAGGTGCGTCCTCCAAGACGAACTGACGCCGGTGCTGGAGGCCGTTAGAGAGGCGGATGCCATAGTTTTCGCGTCCCCGAATTACTTCGGCGAGGTTTCCGGTCAGTTCAAGTCATTCTTCGACAGGACCTATTCGTACCTTGCTCCGGATTTCAGCAGCCGCGTCCCGCAGGGCAAGTCGTCCGTATTTATCTTCGCTCAAGGCCAGCCCACCCTGACAGCTTACGTGGATGTCTTTCCTCGCTACGAAATGTGGCTCAAGCGGTACGGTTTCGCAAAGAACTATCTGCTGCGCATGAACGGTCCAAGGCCCGCGGACTCGGTTTCTCAAAGGCCGGACCTGCTCAAGGAGGCTGAGGACCTGGCCGGGAAACTTGTGTCAGGATCCTAGTGGCTTGTCTCCGCAATGTCTTGACAGTGCGCCGCGATAAACAAAGGTGCTGCACGCTCCAAATCGCGGTCGAAGCGGCACAATTATGTTGGATTGTGGCGACGCGCTGCCACACCAGTGGTGTTGTCGGTGGTGACAGTGAATCTGATTGAAACAAGGCAACCAAGGAGGTGTCTAGTGGCCCGGATGTTGTTCCTTTTGACGGCGTTGATAGCCGCGGCGGTCCTAACGACGGCTGCTCAAGCCGCTTACGAAACGGACGTGATCAAGACTTCGCAGGGGGATCTCACGATAACCCTCATAGGTCATGGCACACTCATGTTCGAATTCGGCGGCAAGGTCATCCAAGTCGATCCCTGGGGGAAACTAGCTGACTACTCCAAGCTTCCCAAAGCCGACCTGATTCTCCTTACGCACGACCACCCGGATCACCTGGATCTGGACACGATCAAGAAAATCAAGACAGACAAGACCGTCGTGATCCTGACCAAGAATTGCGCTCAGAAGGTTGGCAGCGGCGAGGTCATGAGCAACGGAGACTCGAAGAGTGTCATGGGACTCAAGATCGAGGCGGTGCCGGCTTACAACATCGTTCATATGCGGGAAAAAGGTGTGCCTTATCACCCCAAGGGAGTCGGGAACGGCTACGTAATCACATTCGGTGACAAGAAAGTATATGTCGCCGGCGACACTGAGAATACCCCAGAGATGAAGGCCCTTAAAGGGATCGACGTGGCTTTCTTGCCGATGAATTTGCCTTATACCATGACACCCGAGATGGTGGCGGACGCGGCCAAGGGATTCAAACCGAAGATCCTCTATCCGTACCACACGGGTGACACGGATCTTTCCAAACTTGCCAATCTGATGAAGGGCACGGAAGGTGTCGAAGTAAGGCTACGCAAGATGAAATAGGGTGGTCCATAGCAACCGTTCACTGGAATAGCATCTGTGCCACGGCGTCCGCCGCGGAATTCCAGATGAAAGGATCCGGGTGATCAAGTTTTCTAATAAGCGGATCCACTGCCCACGGGTCTCATCTGTTACGAACAGCGCAGTCTGACCTCGCTTGGGGCACTACCAACTCCGGCTTATAGTGAACGGCTTTAAGATTAGCGCTTAACCTGCGGGCGCAGCATGCGGCGCGCGCCTACACTGAACTACTCGATGACGCAGATCTCAATGTCGTGCGCTATAACCGACTGGCCGCCGTTTCTCCGCACTTGCTCAAGACAATAGTTCACGAGGATGATTACCTACCGGCCTACGAGACTCGGCAGGCTGTAAATCGCACTTTATAGCAAACACTTTAAGAGGCCACGATCGATTCACCGCGCGGGGCAGCTCATTTTGTCAGCCGTCAATGAAAGATCTCCTGGAAGAAATCCTTCATGGCCTGCCATGATCGCTTGTCGGCCTTCGCATCGTAAGCCAATCCTTTGGATTTGTCCTTACCCGCTGCAGGCATTGTAAACCCATGCACCGCATTGCCGTAGAAGATCATCTGCCAGTCCACGTTGCCCTTGCGCATCTCATCCTGGAAGGAAGCAACATCTTTGGGCGGAACATATGGGTCGTCAGCTCCGTGGAGTGCTAGTACCTTGGCCTTCATATTTTTGGCGTCATCGGGGGTCGGCGTGTCAAGTCCTCCGTGAAAGCTGACCACCCCTAGCAGAGGCGCGCCAGTACGAGCCAATTCCAGTGCTACAGTGCCTCCGAAACAATACCCGATAGCAGCCAGTCGTTTGTCATCAACGTGCTCGGCTTTCTTCAATTGCTCCAGAGCGGCGAGTACCCTCTCCCGCATAAGGGGACGATTGGACTTGTACTTGGTTGCCTCAGCCGATGCTTCCTGGCTATTGGTTGGGCGGACCGCTTTTCCGTAGATGTCCGCGACAAACGCCACATAACCCATGTCGGCAAGTTTACCGGCAATGTCCTTGTAATGCTGCGACACTCCCATCCAATCAGGTACTACAATTACACCGGGCCGCTTACCTTCAACGGCCTTCTGAGAAGCAACATACCCCTCCAGGACCGTATCTTTATCCTTGTACTCGACTGTGTGGCCCTGAATCTCAGCAGCAGCCAGGCCAGGCACCAACAGCCCGAGCAACGCGAACACCATCGTCTTCATCTTTACCTCCCGGAGCCCGACCCTACATCCATGATATCGGGTGCTTGGGCCCCTGCGCTATGCCTTCTAGTAAAATGAGATGCCTGCCGGGCAGCAAGGATTCAAAAATGGAGCGCACCAAGGTTCTATCGCCCAGTGCAGTCGCTCTACCGATTGTATCTGATAGCGATCGGCATCGGAAGAATATCAGCATCTTCCGGGTTGGCCTTTCCTATGCCATACCAACTCCCATGCCCCTTTGTGGGCACACCGAATCATGAAATGCCTCGGCTTCGCTCAACACTCAGTGGCTTCGCCCGGGAGACGGGTAGCAAGAGCGCACGCTGCGCCATTCTGTGGAGGGGAGACGGTGCGAAGGAGTCTCCGAGAGTGCCCAACGCCTTTGTGCGTGCCCCTAGCATTCGTCTCTCCGGGAAGCCACTCGCATTGGTCGGGTTTCGGCGGGATTCCGGCTGCTCCGCAGCCGCCCTCCACGCCACACGTACACCCAAGGTCCCGTGCTCAATGCGGGCACTTTCATAGGAATGAGCAGTCAAAGGAGTGACAATGAGTGAAGCCGATCCTGCCAGATCTCCAAAGCGAAGTCAGGCTGCGGAGCTCGCAGCGGAGGAAGCCCGCCAGGCCCGGCACTGAATGAGTTCCTCAATGTTACTTGTATTAAAGCGCATTGGCATCATACGTTTGATCGCTAACGGTCATGAGGGGTTTGTTTCAAGTTGACCCGGATGAAGGCAGAGGAATCAAGATGTGAAATGTAGTGCCAGCGCCCAGATCGCTGTCCACTAGAATGTCGCCGCCCAACCTTTTTATGATGCCGTAACATATGGACAAGCCCAGGCCGGTGCCCTTTCCAACCGGTTTGGTTGTAAAGAACGGCTCGAAGATTCTCAGTAAGTTGCCTCTGGGAATCCCTTCTCCGTCGTCGGATATGTCCACCACCGCGTACCGGCCTTCAACTCTCGTCTGTATATTGATGTTACCACCCTTGTTACCCAGGGCGTCGAGGCTGTTATTGACCATGTTCAAAAGGATCTGTTGAATTTCGGAGGGCGAAACGTTCACGGTGGGAAGATTCGCGGCAAGTGTTGAACTGAGTTTTACGTTGCTGTAGCGTGCCCGCTGCTGAGACAAGTCAATAATCTCCGTTATCAACTCGTTCAACTGAGCGACTTTCACCGCGGGGTCAGTTTTTCTGGCGAAGCTGAGAAGCTTCAAGGTTATCTCCTTGCAGCGCCTGCCCTGTGTAAGTATTTTTTGCACGCCCTGCTTGAACTCCAGCATCTGCTCATTGTCGCCCAGGTCCTCGTCATCAAGGAGATCCTGCATCCAGCCAGCTTCATTAATCATGATGCCCACGGGGTTGTTTATTTCGTGAGCTATGCCCGCAGCCATTTCTCCCAAGGATGCCAATTTGCCGGCCTCGATGAGTTGCTCGTTTATCATCTGCTTTTCTCCGACGACCTGCGCTATACGCTTAACTATGCGCCTAGACAGGATTACGGCCACACACGCTATACTCAGACTGCCCAAAATCAGCACCGTTATGGACAGATTTCTCGCATGAAAAAGATCCGAATAGGCCTCATCCATAGGTTGCGTCAGAACCAGCACCCATTGACCGCCGTTCAACCGGCTCATAAAGCTGAGAAGCCGCTGTCCCGACCCACTTTCAGTTTCGACGTATTCGACTCCTTGCCCGGTTTGGCCGCCAGAAACCAGGAAGTCGACAAAAGGCTGCTTGCTCGGTGGGTTCTGAGACGGTGTGGTCTGCAGCTGTCCCTCCCTGTTCAGGATGAAAGCGAATCCGGTCAGCCCCAGCCTTGCGTTCTCCACCAGGGCGTTGAACGTCTCAAAATCGACTGTGGCCCGCAACACCCAGTTGCGTCCTTCGTGCTGCCGGCAAACCGCGAGAGACAGATGCGGTACGTTGCGAAGCCCCTTGAAGACGTCACTTACGTAGTAATCCTTCAAAAGAGCCTTCTGGTACCAATCGGCCTTGGAGTAGTCGGCGCCGTGAAGCTGGTATGGACCCGCGTACGCGACTTGAACGCCCCGGTCATCTATCACGCCGAGATCAACAAAGGACCGGCCATATTCCTCCTGAAGAACCGCCAACCTTTCTCTCAGCGCAGCCTCGTCCATAAGCTGGTTAAAAGTGAATGATTTAGCCTGAATACGGAGAGAGCCGAGTCGATCTGTCAGGAAATTGTCTATGTTCTGCCTCTGTTTCTCCATTCGGGCACGGATGTCGTCCAGGACCTTCTCCCGGTAGGAGACCTGAAAATAATGGCGAGTTATAGCGGAAATGAGCAGCAAGGGGGTCAGAGAGACAACCAGAATGATGGCCACCATCTTTCTGGTCAAAGATTTGTAATAGCTTCCCTCTCTATCGAGGTTGTCATTCATCTCTATTCTCAGGGGCACAAGACGGAAGTGGTGCTCCACTAGGGCGATTGGGTGCTTAAACGCCGAAGGGGCTTCTAGAGCGTGGATGATACCAGGATTGTGTCTCAAACGGAAGCAGAAGCGACCTCGCAGACTGACCTGTAATTGCCAGCGGGATAGCGTCTCACCGGGTCAATTGCCGAGTGTCATTGCGGGAGCGTGCCAGGAGCATCATGGCAGGTCTTGCCAAAAGACCTCCATGTCACAGGCCCCTGACCCCTGTAAGATTCGCGGTTGACAGATCCACACCGTCAAGCACCGCGTCCTCGAGATCTGCTCCGGTCAAGTCGACGCCGTCCATGGTAGCGCCGGACAAGTCCGCACCAGAGAGGTTTGCGCCTGCCAGAGTAGCACCCCAAAGCGAAGTGCGGGTCAGCTTTGCCCGCGTAAGGTCCGCTTCGGTAAAAGTGACTTTGAACATGGTGGCGTACGACAGGTCTGCTCCGGACAGATCCGCTCTGAAGAGAACAGCGTTGGACAGGTCGGCACCTGATAAATCTGCACGAGCTAGCTTCGCTCCTGACAACTTGGCTCGTATTAGAGCAGCCCGGGTGGCATCCGTTCTATAAAGATTCGCGTTGGAGAGATCTGAATCTCGCAGGTTTGCCCTGTGCAACTTTGCGCCCGACAACCTCGCACCCGACAGATCCGCGGCCGACAGGTTAGCCACCGAGAGATCGGCTCCGGACAGATCAGATCTCGAGAGATTTGCCTGGAAAAGATTTGCTCCTGACATATTGGTTTCGATCAGACTAGCCTTAACCAGACTGATTGAGACCAACTTCCCGTGGGAAAGATCGCTACCGGTGAGGTCGGCTCCGTCCAGGTTGGCACCATAAAGCCTTGCTTCGACCAGATCTGCATCGGTTATCTTCGCGCCGCTAAAGATGCCGTTGGCAAGCTCGGCGGCTCTCATTGCAGCGCCTGTCAGATTCGCCATGGATAGGTCGATCCCTTGCTTCACCGCGGATTCGACTAGATCCCTGATAGCCGGCATATCGTCTGAGAATATAGACTCGCCTGTAAACCTGTTTCTGATTATTAACATATGGTTGCGTCCGTTCCTGGGTTCGTACTGTATCCATCCTGTTTTGGGCCCAACGGTCACCAGAAATGGTGCCCTTCGGCTGGAACGAGCCTTCGTTTCCGATCCCCGTATTGCAGAATCAGCCTTTCCGGATCTCTTTGAACCTGAAACGAAATATAGTCCCTCGAGCTGTCTCCAACTCCAGATCGGCTTCTAGTTGAGACGAAAGGCTATGCACAATGCACATCCCCAGTGTCTTCTCCTCGGAAATGTTAATTCCTTCGGGAATCCCTACACCATCATCTGCAACAGTCAGCTCGAACTTTCCGTCCCCCGCTACATGAAGGGAAACCTCTATGCGGCCCTCCCGTCCCTCGGGAAAAGCGTGCTTGAAAGAGTTGGAGAGAAGTTCGTTTACGATAAGGCCGCAGTGAACGGCTGTGTCGAGTCCCCATGTGATTGTGTCGTCCGCGTCCAGGGTAGTAGTTATCAGCCCGGCAGTCAGATCACTGGACTGAACCACGCTGCTCACGATGCCGTCCAAATATTCCCGTACGTTGATTTCAGCCATGTCCCTAGACCGGTGAAGATGGTCGTGAACAAGGGCCATGGCCTGAATACGGCGATCCAGCTCATGGATCACCTCCTCGACAGATTTGCCCGAACGGAAGAAGGCTTGGAGGTGGAGCATGCTGGAAATGACCTGCAGGTTGTTTTTCACCCGATGGTGAATCTCCCTGAGCATTACTTCCTTTTCCTTGAGGTCGATCCTGATACGCTCTTCAGCCGCGGCAAGGTCGCTTACATCCACGGCAACACCTCTGATTCCCGCCACTTTCCCATCGCGGACGATGGGATTGGCGTAGGTTATCACCGGAAAGGTAGTGCCGTCTCTTTTCACGACTCTGTATCTGTTGCCTCTGGTCTTTCCCCCATCTAATATCTTGTGGATATTGGTCAACAGTGTTTCGCGGTCATCTGCCACAAGGACCTCATGGACCATCAATCTGGGAGCAGGGTGTTCACCCGAATATCCCAAGGCTTGGACTCCCGCCCGATTGGTAAAAGTGAAACGGCCTTCCGCATCGATTTCGTACACCATCTGGGGCAGCAGCTCGCACAGCTCCCTGTACCTGGCTTCGCTGTCGCGGAGAGCCTCCTCGGCTTGCTTGCGATCGGAAATGTCCACTGAGAAACCCAGGATCTCCAGAGGCAGGCCGTTCTTGTCCCGTATCAACCTGACTTGATCGAGTAACCAGCTGTGGGTGCCGTCTTTGTGTTCCAGGCGGTATTCAAAGGTCGCCTCTGCGTCTTCCACCAGCTTGGAAAGGCAGGACAGTACCCGTGCACTGTCTTCAGGATGCACATGGGCAAACCAGGAGGAGCCGGTCTCGAGAAAGTCTTGCTGAGTGTAACCAAACTTGGAAGGCAGGTTTTCGCTGATGAAGGTAGTGGTGAAATCTCCATCAGGCCTGGCCGTATAAATAACCGCGGGGCTGTCGGAAAGAATATGCCTGAGCCACTTCCCGGTTTCCGCGAGTTTTCTGGTGCGTTGCTGAACCTCGGATTCTAGTTGTTCCTGGTTTTCGCTTAGCAGCCGCACGAGAGCTGCTCTTTGTTTGATCACGAATGCCAGGTACAAACCGGTCATCCCCAACAGCAAGACCTCAAGTGCGACTCTGACCATGGTGGCAATGCTGGTTGAAAAGAACTTAGGTCTGAATCCTTGACCCAGGACCAGCTCGGCTATTAATGGAAAACTTGCCAGAACAACAACCATGCCCCACGGCCACAGTGCCTGTTTCCACTGCTTCTCTGAGTCGGTCCCTTTGACTTTGCTGTTGATCTGCAAAGAACCTGCGGTCTTGATAGACATCTTCAATTCCAAGTACTTTTCAATATGTGCCGGCCAGCGACAGAGGACTACAGCCCCCTCAACTAGACGGTCCGTGACAAAATTCTTTCGATAGCTCTATCATTTCACCGGAGCAAATGCCAAGTGGCATCAAATCAACCGGATCGTACCCGACATTCTGCACCCCTGTTTCCATCAAGTCCAGCTCCGGCAGGGTAGTGATTGCCAATCAGTCTGGAGGCCAGATCTTCGTCTGTCAGTTTTTTGAGAAGATCTCCCGCATATTTTGCTTCTGTTACTTCCATCTGCAGAATATCGCGTTATCTAGCTGAAAAGGTAACCATAAAATGTGATTGCCTGTCAACGGTAATGCTTGAAGCATCCTGGCCATTCAGTTGCATGGGGCCGTTTCGCCAACCCTTGTCATTGCGAGCAAAGCGATCTACTTCCCCAATAATAAAACCTGAAACAGACCTCAGCTGTTCTGATACAATAGTCACCGCAGGAATATGTGGGTTCATCTGAAAATGCTGGGCGTGAAGCACCTGGGTGGATACGTTTTCCCCATGGGCAGTGATATCTATAAGGCGGTGGCAGATGGCTGAAAAGAGATTACATTACGGATGGGTGGTGATTTTTTGCGGGCTTCTGGTGACCATAGGAGCGCACGGCTTCGGGCGGATGTCCTACACGCTCATTCTGCCGGCCATGGAGGACGGACTCCATTTCAGTCACGCCCGCGCGGGCCTCTTGGGTACGGGAAACTTCGTCGGTTACCTGTGCATGGCCATCATAGGAGGGTTCCTGGCTGCACGCTTCGGAACCCGTGTCGTGATATCCCTGGCTTTGGCGTTCATGGGGGCAACCATGATCATGACAGGTCTGGCTGAGACGTTCCGCTTCGCCTTTGCCATGAGGTTGTTGACCGGGTTGGGGAATGGCGCAGCGTATGTCCCGGCCATGGCATTGGGCTCGGCGTGGTTCGCGGTTGACCGCAGGGGTTTCGCCACTGGAATAGTGTCCGCGGGGATAGGAGGCGGAACCATGATAGCCGGTATCCTGGTCCCTCTGATTCTGTGCTGGTACGACGCTGACGGGTGGCGTTTCGCCTGGTATTATCTCGGGGGCGCGGTTCTGGTCATTGCCGGAATTGCAGCCTTGT
>Ga0172371_10014019_pt1 | contig 10365 bp, 10 predicted proteins | sample Lak12m_FD_114543 | JGI IMG/M metagenome (GOLD analysis project Ga0172371, IMG submission 114543) | Freshwater microbial communities from Kabuno Bay, South-Kivu, Congo - kab_022012_12m | ecosystem: Environmental > Aquatic > Freshwater > Lake | place: Democratic Republic of the Congo: South-Kivu... | reverse complement strand
TTTTGGAAAGTTCCGGAAGGAATGCTATAACAAGCTGTATGCCTTGCTTCTGCAAAAGACTGCCCATATAAATAATTTCTGTTTTGTTTGTCTCCGAAAAGGGAACTTTATGAATTCGGTCAAAATGAACACCATGAGAAACAACCAGTTGATGAGAGAAAATTTTACTCCACATCTTTTCACGTCCTTCTATCATCCGTGGAGATAAATTCCAGGTCCAATTACACTTTTCAGCACATATTTTTTCAATCCAGTGATATATAAAATTAACAATCTTATTAGAAAACCGTTTAGGCACATAATCGATTACATAATATATTACATTCCCTACCCTCTTAAAAATTTTCAAGAACAATCCCGAAAATGCATTCAGATTCCCTATGCCAACATATAAATCTGATTTTGGGATATATTTCATGCTCCAAAAAATAGAATAGAAAAAATCTTTTACATAAAGCATGTATTCAGGAGCTTTCAAGTGATGTGCGTTTCCCTTTTTAAAAAGCTTTCCATTTCTGTATAATTCGAACCGGGAAGAATTTTTAAAATTTTCCTTTAAATAAAGAAGTGGATGAGCTATAAACAGAAGTTCTAAAACATTATGCTCTAGTAAATAATCTCTAAGATCATGCGAAGGACCAGTTGTTGCTTCATGAACAGAGATAATAACTCTGCAATTACACCATTCCATTCTCTTCATACCACTCAATTGTCTTCTTAAGTCCTTTCTTAAAAGATGTTTTTGCACGAAATCCAAACTCCTTTTCTGCTCTGGATGTATCCAACATTCTTCTTGGCTGTCCATCCGGTTTGGTATGATCCCATCTAATATCCCCATCGTACCCAACAATAGATGCAATCTTCTCTGTTAAATCTTTTATTGAAATTTCAAAACCGGCTCCCAAATTTATTGGGTCTGATTTAGTATATTTTTGCGTTGCTTGTATTATTCCCCCCACCGCATCTTCTACGTATAGAAATTCTCGGGTTGCTTTTCCGGTACCCCATACGATTACCTTTTTTAATCCGCTTTTTTTAGCATCAAAAAACTTTCTTATTAAGGCAGGGATTACATGTGAAGATTTTGGATTAAAATTGTCGCCCGGACCGTACATATTGACAGGAAGAAGAAAGATTGAATTAAAATTATATTGCTGCCTATATGCTTCTGACTGAACTAGCAGCATTTTCTTTGCAAGACCATATGGGGCATTTGTTTCTTCCGGGTATCCATTCCATAAATCTTCTTCTTTAAAAGGGACTGGAGTAAATTTAGGATAGCAACAAATGGTGCCAAGTGCTACAAACTTTTCAACTCCTGCCTTATACGCTTCATGCATAAGATGTACTCCCATTACGATATTTTCATAATACATTTCTGCAGGATGTTCTTGGTTATATCCTATTCCGCCAACTTTTGCAGCCAAATGGATTACCACGTCAATATCTTGAACAACCTGTTTGCATACTTTTGGAATTGTAAGGTCACACTGCGAAGATGAAGGAGTAAAAAGATTGGTAATTCCCATTTTTTGTAATTTTCTCACCAAATGCGATCCCAAAAAACCACCAGCACCTGTTATGAGAATTTTTTTGTCAGCAAGATTAATAACGTTTTTCATAGATAATTATCCCTTGTAATATTCTAATCCTTTTAATAAATAAAAATAGTAAGAAAATTTTGGATGCCTTGTCAATCCGGGCAAATACTGATCGTCAGAAATTTTTCTGTATTTTTTTTGGATTTCTCGTCGCTTTTTAAGTGTCGACCTAATTTCACGGACATTCCAAAGAAATGCTTTTTCAACTGCAAGGAAATATGAAAACTTACCAGTACAAAAATATATAAAAGCAATTCCCTTACAGAGCAACAAATGAACAGGTAATATAAGCAACAGCGTATTAAATGCAAAGTTTTTTATATAACTTGCTATTCTATTCTTATAAGAATGGAAATATATCACTGAATTTCCATAGCTGCGAGCTGCAGCTCCTCCCATATGATATACTTTTGATTCCGGAACATATAGAATTTTCCATCCCGATAGAAGTGATCTAATGCAAAAATCTGTTTCTTCAAAATACATAAAAAAATCAATATCAAATAGTCCTATCGCATCAATGACTTCTTTTCTAATAAGCATACAAGCGCCATAGGCTGTAAAAATAAAATCTGATTCTTGATATTTTCGATTATTAGAATCTTTACCGTATCCAAAGTAATATAAAAATCCTGATTTAAGGAAGTAAGTGCCCGCTGAATTAATATCGCCTCTCTTATGTAAGGCATTATTCGTATATAATATTAATGGCTGAGCAACTCCCACTTCCTTTTCGCTTTGCAACTTATTAACGAGAGGCTGAAGAAAATTCATCGTTACAATTGCATCACTATTAAGAAGGAGAACAAGGTCTCCACCTGCATACTCTAAACCCTTATTATTGCCACCTGCAAACCCAAGGTTCGTACTGGATTCTACTAATTTTACGTGTTTATAATTTTTTTTTATTAATTCAACAGAATTATCGTGTGAATTATTATCTACCACAATCACCTCAATATTCTTATATTCTTGCGCATAAATAGCATCCAAACATCCACGGAGCACTCTCTCGCCATTCCAATTAACAATTATAACTGAAATTTTTTTTAATTCCTTCATAAGTGTCCCTATCGAGAAGAAAAATACTCCCTATACCATTCAATGGTTTTATTTAGACCTAAAGTTAAGCCAATCTTTGGCTCCCATCCCAACGATTGCTTAGCTTTTTTTGAAGACACATATTGAACTTCTATCTCCTCTTGTCTTCTCTGAACAATCTTTTTAATTTCTAGTTTTTTGCCAGATATTTTTATGATTTTTCTTATGAGATCTCTTACCGAAATCTGATTGTTGCTTCCAAAATTAAAAATTCGATTGCTCCTCACGTACTTCATATTTAAAGTTACCAATCGAATGTATGCATCAATTGCATCGTCAATAAACAAATAATCCCTAACAGTTTCTCCTCCCCACATTTTAGGCTCAAAATTCCCAAAAACACTTTTTATTGTTTTTGGAATTAATCTTTGAAAATTTAAATCTCCGGGACCATAAATATTTACAAATCGCGGTATTAAAACTGGAAGACTAAAACTCTCTGCATAAGATTGAGCAATAATGTCAGTGCAGGCTTTTGATGTTTCATATGGCCTTGTCGGTTTTGGCGTATAACTTTCTAAATACGGAGTTTTATTTTCTCCATATACATGGGATGTAGATGCGATTATTACTTTTTCTAATTTATTGTTCCTGGCACTTTCTAAAATATTTAAGGTACCTTCTGTATTTACTTTAAAAGTTTCGTATGGACGGATTTGACCTTCCTCTACTAGTGCCGCAGACGCCAAATGAAAGCATATTTCAATATTTGAATCTTTTATAAATTTATTAATTTTGGGATAATCAAGAATGTCTGCACTTAAATTCATAACATCATTGTTAAACGATCTTGAAATCCCATATACAGTAGCTCCTAATGATTTCAATCGATTGCTTAAAGCCTTACCAACAAAACCGGTGATACCGGTTATTAATATTCTTTTATTTTTTAAGCTATTTATTTTCATACATTATTTTTTAATCACTAACCCTATGAGCCCAGCTATAACTTCTGCACTTCTTAATGTAATTATACCAATTGTTAAGATTGGATTTCTTACAAATATCACTGAATGTTTCAAATATGCTTTTTTAAAGGGAAAAAATTGATTAATTACAATTGTAGGATGTCTTTTTAGATATTTTCTAAATGCCCGACTATAGTAATATTTTTTCATTACCCTTCCAAAAAAACTCGTTTTTCCTTCATCATGATAGATAAATTCTTGTATTTTTCCTATTCTTCCTTTCATTTTCAATCGATAATGAAAATCTGAATCCTCAACTCCAACAATTGTTGTATCATATCCACCAATTCCTAACGCATCCCTCTTCTTGAAGAATCTACAACATTCATTCATGCCTTCTTCAAGAACTGTGCTCACATATCTTTCCAGAGCTACACATTTTGTCCAGAAACCTTCCCCTATAGAAATCTCAGGTATAGTAAGGGCGATATAATTACCGCTTGAAAATGTCTCATAACAATCTTTAACTACATTTTTTGTTAGATACATGTCTTGATCAATAATCAGAACGTATTCACCTTTAGCTTCTTTCATGCCCCTATTTCTTTGGATGCTTCGTTCAGGTCCATCCTGAAAGTATCTGGCATATTTTGCTATTATTCTCCTACATTTTTCCTGTTTTGTTTTGTCATAATACAAACTATCTACTACAACAATATCAATATTAGGATATGTTTGTTTTTTAATTGACAAAAGACATTTTTCAATAGTTCTTTCTGAATTATAGGTTGCTATAGCTACTGTTACGATCGGAAGCTTCGTACTCATAATTTTAAGGTTTTTTAATAGCATTTAACATTACATTTACAGTCTTATCCCAATCATATTGACGCGCTTTCTTTTTTGCACCTTGGCAAAGTCTCTGATATAGCGAGTCATCAAATAATAGCTGAATAGCTGTGCTAGCAAGTGATTCCGGAGATTTTTCTGCAACTAAAATACCATTTATATTATTTTTTACAATGTCTTTTAGTCCTGAAGAATTATATGCAACTACAGGTGTACCAACGTATCCTGCTTCAGGGACAGTTAATCCAAAACCTTCCTTCATTGAAGGATGGATAAGTAGATGAGCACGGGCTAAAAGCTCAAATTTCTTACTTTCCGAAACAAAACCATAAAAAACTACATTATTTTCAATCTGTAATTGCTCGCACATTCTCTTTAATTTTTGCACATAAGCTGTTTCTCCCCTTCCGACAACCCAAAGCTTGATAGATTTATCTCTTTTTTCAATTTCTTTTAATGCTTTAAGCGCATCCTCTATTCCTTTTGCCACTGTTAGTCGCCCAACAAAAATAAGTATTTTCTCTTTTTCTTTTTTTATATCTTTTATATTACGTTGCACATTTATTCCCATAGGTAAAACCGTGATATTTTTTTTATTTACACCATCTTTTATTAAGTCTTTTTTTGTAGAATCAGAAATGGCAACAAATTGAATATTTCTATATACCCAAAAAAGGTAAAACTTTTCTACCATTCGTCCCAACAGTCCAAAGAATGATCCGAAAACTTTTACCCACAGATTCCCAGCAACTTCACAGATTAATACTATTTTTTTCTCTTTTACATACCAAGGAGTAAAAAAAGGTATCCCATGAATTTCATCTATAACAACATCAAATTTTTCTTTTTCTCTTTGATAAAACAAAAAAGCTCGAAAGTGCATGGAAGTAAATAGGGCTCGGATATCAGGCCTACCTTCCCGAACAATCTCAACATTGTCAATTATCTCTTTATGATGTGCTCCCGGAAATAAGCTTGAAAACTGCACAACGTGGTTACCCAACGCTACAAGCCGTTTAGCAATCTCATGCGTCAAAATCTCAGCGCCTCCTGACGATGGATTATTGATGTCTCTCCAATTTAGAATTAAAATTCTCATCCGATATTCACTCTAAAATTCAATTCAGGATCATGCTTCCATTTTCTCTTATTGCTATCATCATAGTACCGTAAAATTTTAAGCCGATAAAAAACAGCAAGAGTATCATTTAGCATATGAAGTGCTATTTTCCAAAAATTTATAGATGTTATCGTACTTGAGTTTTTAAATTCAAGTTCAATTGGCGATTCATAAATTCTGCTATATTTAAGCCTATATGCAACTGCTAAAATTTCTATATCAAATGCATAATCCTTCACGAGAAGTCTTGGCAAGACATCTTCCAGCACTTTTCTTCTGAAAATTTTCATCCCTACTTGCGTATCTTTAATGGTAAGTCCAAATAATAGCTTAACAATAAACCTATATCCAATTGATAAAATTTTACGCTGCATCGGATAATTAACTTTTGAAGCAGGATGAAGCTTTGACCCTATGATAACATCTGCATTATGCCACTCAAAATATTCAAGCAGTATAGATATTCCGTTTGGGCTTAAATCCATTCCTGCATCTATGAATGCAACAATCGACCCTTTTGCTCTGGCCATTCCAAAACGAACAGCATATCCTTTTCCATGATTATGTTTATACCCAATGACAATAACTTTCGGAGATTTTATTTTTTTTGCATTTTTAAATGTATTATCGGCAAACCCATCAACCACTACAATTATTTCATAATTATAGCGTAGCTGACTCATAACCTGAGTTATTTTTTCTATGTTGCTTTCTATTGTCTTCTCTTGCTTATAGGCAGGAACAATAATGGATAATAAATTAAGCTTTTTCATTCGAAGCGTCTTTTAGTGGAAATTTTTCGCGCACCAAATCCCAAGAAAAAAGCGTGCTATCCGGCATTTTCACCTGAGCCTCCTCATAGGAAACCCTTCCTTCCTCTTTAGGACTATATAATCTTGTTGGAAAATTAATTAGTATTGCGGGCTCCTTAGAAACAACCATAAACCCATGCAAAGTTCTCCTAGGAATTAAAACCATGTATGGATCTTTCCTCGCATTTATGTAAAAAAGGTTCAATAGTCCTTTAGTTTCTGAGCCTTCTCTATTGTCTCCAATTGCTACAACTATTTCTCCTTTTATAACCGAAAATCTATCATCCTGTGTGGTTGGATGATAATGCCATACAGTTTCGTCCCTAGCTATTCCAGGAGGGGTTTCTGAATAATATTGCATAAAAAATTCCCGCCCCTGATTGTAAATATCATCCCAGTCCTTTTTTAATGTCTCAACCAGCACTCCAGAAGAATCTTCATTAACTTTATAAGGATGTATAACCACATCCCTTATTAATTTAACGTTATTTTTATTTTCTAAAGTTATTAATTCCATGATAAGTCAATCTTATCAAATATTAGGCATTCCTGCTACATTATTTACTTTCTTATATTCATCATAAATTTTTATGTAGTAAATTATGAGAACTGCAAGAAGAATTAATGCTACCAAAAGAGAGATTATAACAACAGTAAAAAGAGAGCCGTGATAAAGGGTAATCAGTAATAATTGACTTAAAGCTGCAAGAAGAACCGGAATATATACATCAGTTTTCTTTATTGATAAAAAATAATACACAAAAAGGGTAATCAAAGAATAAGCTGTTATAAATATTCCAAATAAGCCCAATAAACCAGATGCTGATTGATACATTTCATTTTTGATGATAAAACTAATTGATAAATTTGGATACAGAAAATAAAATATGGAAATAAAAACTGAAGGAATAAATACCATAGCAATTGCCATTTTAAAAATATTGTTATAATTTTCATTTTTGGCATGCTTTTTTACAATCAACGGAAACATTACGCCTCCGATAGAACCTGTAAAAAAGAAAATTACTTTTCCAACCAAAGACAATCCTGCATAAACACCAGCCTGTAAAGGATTAAAAAAATGTTTTACAAGTAAAATATCTGTGGAAATTAAAGATGTCATTCCTAACATTGCAATAGAAGAAGGAATTCCATAAGAAAGTATGCTTTTAAAATTTATCTTGCTTACTTTACTAATCTTACTCATAAGAACAGATTTAAGATAAATAAAACCAAGAATAGAAGTAATTAATCCGGCAATAAATACCGCCCACACTGCGCCCCTAACACCAAGTCCCAGAAGAACTAATCCAGCTCCGATTGTAAATTTCGATAGAGAACCAATCAAACTTAAAAGGGAGATATATTTGAAAGCTAATTTTGCCTGCAACAAAGCAGTACTCACTGTCCCGATATATGCAAATGCAACAATAATCCCAACGACAACGATTATTAACTGATCTTGAATCTTAAAAAAATTTCCAATTGAGCCTGCAAAAGCAAAAAAACAAAGAAACATAAAAATACTTACCGCAAGAAGAGGCTTAATGATTTTTAGAAAAAGTGCCTTAACTGACCCATAATCTTCTTTTGCAAAATGAGAACCTGCAAAATTTACGATTGTAGGAATTATTGATCCGGCCGGAATCGCTATTAAACTCATTAAAGAAACTGCGCTTGCTAAAATACCAAATCCTTCTACGGTTAAATTCCTACCCATAAATAGACTAAAAAACAGATTAAATATATTAGCGGCCATGGAACCTAAAAAAATATATATACTGCCGGAAATTAATTCGTGTTTTAAAAAATAATTTGCCAAATGCTGAATCCGTTTTATCATAAATAAATTATACAATCTTTTTAGCAATAAGCGCTATATTTCCCGCAGAAATAGATGTTTCTTTTTTACCAATCCCCAACAACTTAAATATTAATTCAGTGTATTTTTTTACAATGCGAGGAAAACCGCTCATTTGTATCCAGTAATTTAATGGGTAACTATTAACAAGATTAAAAACCTTGACAACTTTAAAACTATTGCGTTCAAATATTTTTCTTAGAGTTTTTTTATTAAATAGATAAATATGCTCAACATCGAAAATAGCAGATCTTTCTCCGAATAATTTAACTGATAAACCTTGCGTATCATGCACTACAACGATAACGTATCCATTTTTCTTAAGCATTGAATATGCGCCTTTAATAAATTCATTAGGATCAAAGATATGATCTAGAGTGTGGAAGCAAAGAATAAGGTCAAAATTATTTTTCGGAAAAAGATTTGACTTAAAAATATTAACCTTGATTTTACTTTGCAATATTAAGTCAGCTTCTAAAACCATTTTAGAACTTGGCTCAACTCCAAAAACATTCTTAGTAAAATCTAAATCAACAAGAGCCTTCAGAAAAAATCCATTTCCACAACCTACTTCTAAAACTCTTGGATTTTTCGGAAGATTTTTTTTAATTTCCTTAACTATTTTGAAATAAGTTTTAATTAGATAAGGAATTTGATCTTCATAATTACATAAGCTTTCTTTATAGAATTTCGAAAGCTCTTCAAGTAGGAAAATTGGAGAAGAAAAAACCAAACTACACCTTTCACATTTAAGAATTCTATAGTGAATTTTATCAGGCGTTCTTCTCGCAGAATAGACTTCGCTAGATATTCTTTTTTCCTTAAAAGTTGCAGGATAAAGAATCTTAATTTGTTGCTTTTGGCCGCACAAAGCACATATAATATCAACCATGAAAGATATTTTACCACGAAAAAGAGTATTAATAACAGGTGGGACTGGATTTATAGGATCTAATCTTATAAGAAGGCTTATTACACGCAAATACAATGTCAATTTAATTACAAGAAAATCAAGTAATCTCTGGCGAATAAAAAACATTTTGAATAAAGTTAAAATTTACAATGCTGATCTTCTCGATAAAAAACAGCTTACAGAAATTGCTGCAAGAATAAATCCCGACTTTATCATTCACTTGGCAACCTACAGTAACTATCGAAACCAAACTGATGCAGAAGGAATGATAGATATTAATATAAGAGGTACATTAAATTTATTACTTGCCAGCAAAAACATAGATTACAAATTATTCATAAATACCGGATCATCTTCAGAATATGGAATTAAAAATATTCCCATGAAAGAAACAGAGTTATTGGAACCAGTAAGTTTCTGTGCCGCTACAAAAGCATCGGCAACATTTTTATGTCAGACATTCACTAAAGAATATCAAAAACCAATTGTTACTCTTAGACCATTTTCAGTTTATGGACCATATGAAGAAAAAAATCGCTTTATACCAACTATTATTAGAGCTATTGTTGAAAATAAATCAATAAAACTTACCTCCGGAAATCAACGAAGAGATTTTATCTATATAGACGACATTGTTGATATTTACATTAAAACTTTATCTTATGGTAAAAAATTATCCGGTCAAATATTAAATATGGGAACAGGAATTGAATATACCAATGATGAAGTTGTAGAAACTCTGTTTAAAACAACAAATAGAAAAGTAAAAATAGAAAAAGGCGCATATCCGAAAAGAATATGGGATACCTCTCATTGGGTAGCTGATATTTCGAAAACAAAAAAACTACTTAATTGGAAACCAAAGTTTACATTAGGTAAGGGCCTAAGATATACTTATAATTGGTTTAAAAATGAATGACCTTAATATTCAATCATTAACAGTTGAACAAAAAAACACAAGACAAAGAATTATAGAAATAAGTTATGAAAAAAGTTTATCTCATCTTGGATCATGCTTAAGTGCAATAGATTTAATTAATGGAATTTACAAAGTAAAAAATAAAGACGAAAAATTTATCCTATCAAACGGGCATGCGGGTATTGCCTTATACGTTATCTTGGAAAAAAATGGATTTATTAAAAATTCCGATATAAAATCTCTGCATGTTCATCCTGATAGAAATCCTAAATTAGGCATTG
>Ga0172371_10014018_pt1 | contig 10366 bp, 12 predicted proteins | sample Lak12m_FD_114543 | JGI IMG/M metagenome (GOLD analysis project Ga0172371, IMG submission 114543) | Freshwater microbial communities from Kabuno Bay, South-Kivu, Congo - kab_022012_12m | ecosystem: Environmental > Aquatic > Freshwater > Lake | place: Democratic Republic of the Congo: South-Kivu... | reverse complement strand
GCGGTTCAAAAGAGCCTCTCGCGGGGCTCTTTTCTTTGACTTTTGTGCTTAATGTTTGATGTCCTGTCCGGGGTGTACGATATTAAAATAAAATTATGCCTATAATAAGGCATAATATCAAGTAGTTGACATGGTAGACCAGGTGCTACGCTATTCAAACACTGATTTAGTCGGGGATATTTATATGTTAAGGCGTATTGAAAGGCAATTCAAGAAGATTTTAGCTTCCTAAAACTTGGAAAATACAACTTTTCGCTTGCATCAATACAACCAAAGTATGATTGAAACAGCTTTTTGATGTGATAGATTCTGAGAACCCCATTGTCACTGTTTCTTCTGCAAAAGACCGCCATCTGGCGGTCTTTCTTATTCACAAACTTCTCTGAAATTGCAGTAATCACAGACACTGTCATATTCAGTCTTATGGAATGTCTCTTTATCTTTGGGAATATTATTCTCTATGTCCGAACAATACGAATACATTTCTTGTGTTTCATCGTTGACGGTTGCGCCAAAATCTACCAAATCATATTTGTTAAATTCGAGTTGCACTTCCGAGTATTCAGGCGTTACATAAGCAATAACCGGTACGATTTCTTTCTCTTCACCATCTAACTGGTTATATGCCCACAAAACATATCCACACATTTGCTTACGATGTTTTTCTTCGCGTTGCCTTCCAGTTTTCCAATCGATTATAAATATCTTGCCATCATTCGGTAAGAAAAAATCTACTTTACAGTAAGCCTTTAATCCGCCTATTCGCGTCTCCCCATAACCGCTAGGTTCAAAAAGCCAATCCTGTCGATCTTCCATCTCGGTATTTATAATCCAAGTATATCTATCACTATTTAGAAATACCTTGATGCCCTCTTCAATGGCTGGATATAAATCAGAATACTCAATTTGTTTTTTTTCACCATAGTATATTTCAGAAAAAATCATCTTCTGGCATCTACTTTTTGTTTCCCTTAACGCAAAGTTCAACAACTCACTTTGCACTATGCCATCATCCTTACTCTTGAGTTGTGATAAAAGGGTTTTTACAACATCGTGAAATATTTTACCGATTTCTAAAGGGCCACTAGTCATTTCTTTCAATTTTTGAACCGTATTACGATCGCATTCAGAATCATGACGAAAATAATAGTGGTGATAATACTTTCGCGAACAAGTCTTGAACATTTCATACCTACTAGCTGACCAGCCAAGAATGTCTGAATATGGATAACGCTTAATGTCTTTTGTCCGAATTGTGCCTGTGCTTGGCGAAGCAGTCTTATTGCTGAGCTGACTTTCAATCCTTATTTGATGCAACAGTTTATCCTTTAGACCTTCTAGTTTTTCTGCTTCCTTGTTTGCAGAAATATTCTTTAGAAGGCGGACGCAGGTGTCAAAAGCACGATAGGTATCATCTAATGTGAAGTTCTTTTGGTGTGCCCAATCATTGCGGATGTCTTTTATTTCGAATATGAGATTTCTATCAGTAGAACTTAAAACATTTCCGAAAATAGGTTTCCATTGATTCAGTATTACTTTAATTAGCACCTGTACATCTTCAAGATTCATGTTTGTTGGTTTGTGTTGCCGGTCGTCGGAAGCATTGAAGAATGCCTGGTCTTGCCACCGGTCTTTATAGACCAGCTTCATCTCTTTCTCAACAAAGGGCATTAGCCCCTGCGCGAGAATCAATAGGGCATCTCCAACATGTTCGTTGTTTGTTTTTAGCATTTACCAGGCTTTCATCTGAAAACTTATGGCTAATTGGAATGCCTCTTAACAACTACAATGTCTTGCTGCCAAAGCCTTGCATATTTTTTGAACGCATTGGCTGGTATTAGAAAATATCTCCTTATCGGAACAACGAATTACCAACCAGCCTGCCTCGCTGAGTCTCTCGTTTACATATTGGTCTCTTGCCATATTCCTTTCAATTTTTTCAATCCAATATTCACGATTGTGATGCAATTTCTCCTTTTGAGCTTCTAAATCTAACCCGTGCCAAAAGGAGCTATCACAAAAAACAGCTACTTTTTTTCCAACAAAGGCGATGTCTGGGTTTCCAATTGCACGCTTGTAATGCTTCCTATATCTAAGACCTAACGCCCAAAGAGCTTTTCGTAAAACGAGTTCCATCTTTGAGTCTTTAGATCTAACCCGCGACATTCTATAACTGACCGAGGCTGTATCTCTCTGCTGATACTTATACTTATACTTGGGTTTATTTTTCTCGACAATTTGCGTCATTATTTTGAATCCCGCACACCAATCTCTCTGTCATTGATAACTAGGCCGACTGGGTGGCAAGTACTTTGTCATCAGATTTAGATTCTGATAAAAAACAATCCAAAATCGACTTTGATAATGCAGTGGATAGAAAGGTTGGTACCGCATTACCAATCTGAAGATTTCTGTCAGCTCTTGAACCATGAAACATGTAATCGTCGGGGAAGCACTGGATTCTCGCACCCTCCCTAGTGGTTAATGGCCTGGGCGCTATGGGATGAATGCATCTTGACGATGAAGGGCAGCTCAAGTTTCTTGTAATAGTCGTTGAAGGACGCTTCCACCAGAGGCGGCAGTAAGTATTTTTAAAACCCGAAGTTGGCTTGAGATGGTCCGGCAAATCCTCAGGCGACCCACCATCAGGCAAGAGCTCCATCATCCTTACAAGCTTTTCATTGTTATTGGGCGCGTTGTGATCCATTAATTTTGATGGAGCGTTTTTGCGCATAAGTTTTTGGAAGGCGTTTTTTGCTTCGGAAGCATACTCAAAACTTTCCTGTCCGCTTTTTATAAAAGGAAGGTCGCTGATTGCGTCTTCAAGCGTTAAATAGGGCTTCAGGTCCATTTGAAATAAATCAGTTTTATCTTCGGGGTTGTAGTGCGTCGGCTTTGGATACTCGAAAGTGGAGTTCAGTTTAGAACCAATTATTATTACGCGCTCCCTTATTTGAGGCGCTCCATAATCGGCTGCATTTAAAAGCTTAAACTGAACCTCATAACCTAGTGACTTAAAAAGGGCAATTATCGTTTCGAGCAATTCTCCATTTTGCATTGACAAGAGTCCTCTGACATTCTCGAATAGGAATAATTTTGGTCGAAACTCAGTTAACACCCTATAATATTCCTGAAACAGCTTCCCGCGAGGATCATCAATTAATCTCTTCCCAACGGTAGAATATGCCTGGCATGGAGGACCGCCAACGATAATGTCTATTTCGCTGGGCTTTATTTTGAGATCTTCTTCTATTTTCTTTGCAGTAAAATCCTTGATGTCCTCTACATAAACTTTTGCGGATGGGTGATTAAGAGAATAGGCTTTACCCATGTTAGGCAAAACTTCATTGGCAGCCACGATTTCGAAATGATTGTCGTGAGCAAAGCCGTAACTTAATCCACCAACTCCACAGAATAGATCAATGACTTTGAGTTTTGATTTATTTTTCATGAAATCCTTAATTTATTTATATTAATTTCGTTTAATGGGGCAATCATCTTATGATAGCCACCAATGCTTTTTATGAAATCCTGGGTAATGTGATAAACCAGTTTCCCGCCCCATAAGGGGTTTGGAGTGGGAGAAATATTCTTCATGTCGGCTTTTGGGTCGATTATAAAAAATTCGTCATTTGGGATTATCACCCACAAGAACAAACCATTATCCGCAATCGCGCGATTTACTTTGCCTACTTTCATATCATAACCACCGGACAGCTCTTTCCTGGCCATTTGAAGTTCTACGGCAGTCTCCACTTCGCCGTTTGTAAAAAGGAAGTCTGGCATGGTGGTAATTTTTTTATGGTCAAGTTTTTGTATTTCCCGGTCACGATTTGTTCCCATTATACTTATATGTATATTTCTATTTACATCTAGTAACTTTGGTCTTAGCCATGCGTCACAAATTATGTCTTCTATTACCCACCCATCAACTAAATCGTAAATATATTCTTGATCCGTTCTTCTGTCTCTGAAATGTCGTGGAAGTTTTATCGTTTCCTTTTTTACTTTTTCATTCTCAATAGTCAGCAGCTTTTCATATCTTCTTATAATGTAATGCAAAAGGTCCGCATCGATTCCCCATCGATTATGCAATTCAGAATATTTTTGATCAAAGCTTCTTCTAATATCCGCCATAATTAGCTCAAAATTAATTCATTATATTTCGGGGGCGGCTCAGTGATTTTCCATACAAAATAATTCTGGTCTATATTAAAAACCGTCTGTCCTTCCATTTGTTGACGCGTAATCCAGTTCACGCTGTCGTCTGCGGTTTCATCCAAAACAATAAAAGCCACTTGGCCATTATAAAGATCAAAATGAATGGCAAGAGTGTGGGTATCATGTTCTCTAAATACTCTTTTTGCTTCCAGGACCTTGTGCTGCTTAATATCATTAATGCCAGTAAAGCCGGATTGCATTTCTATTCTGACCTTCTCTTTATCTTTTAGTTTTATTTCTAAGTCTGCTTTAGGTGTTCGTTTAAAGGTTTCAATCACTCTTAAATCGTCGTCACCAATAAGATCAATATCGGAGATGTCACATTCGAAAATCATGCCTAAAGCCTTTAAAAAATAACTAGTAATGACATATCCTCGCATCCATGAAAAGTAGACTTGCTCTGGACGACGACCCTGATTGTTCAGGACTGGAAAAATGCTACTCTCTTTCATGATTTCGAAAGTTTTATCTATATGTTCTTCCTTAAAAGCGTCCAGATCTTCGTGCTTGACGCCATCACAGACAACGCCATTAATTCGTTCCACAATGTCGAATAACCGAGTATTGAGCAACTTTACATACTCAAAATCAACGGTGGGAGTGACATCTTTGGCCCCAAAGAACTTTTTAACATCCGCCTGGTTGGTAAAGCCCAACATGCGCCTATACTCACGGAAATATTCAGCTGTAATTGTTATTTCTCTTTGCATAATTATATTATCTCTGGTCTATTGTTGTTTCCTTAATTCTATAATTAAGCGGTAAAAAGATAAAGACTATTATGATTATTTCATTCTATGTCCGCAAAAATCCTTTGACATGAAAAAACATTAAGTGATAGATTCAGCGACTGATGAGCCAATGTGACCATTTTGGTCTGAGATAGACTCTTCTGTATCTAATCATATCTCTTTCAGCCTGAAAGCTCATCTTTTTCTTTCGTCGCTACTCACAATCTGAAAGGCAGGCTATGGATCAAATATTCGGGTTATTTTTTGTCGTTTTGGTAATCATAACCGTCATCAAATTAGCCAAGCTCGGTGGTCGACCTCGCGAAGAAGAAGTATTGGAAAGATGGAGTGCTCTTTTGCCAGACCAAGCGGTTTCAGGCGGAGAATTTCTCCTACAGGTTGAATCTGAATTAGCTGAGAGGAATGCCGCATTTCAGCAGGCTCAATTTACTTTTACCGAGGGCTTAGGTAGCAATGGGCAGCCAGCAATTAAAGTCAACTTTAGCTCTGTCTACTCATGCTTTATAAGCTACGAAACAGTAGGGAAGGATTTACATCTAAACTATGCCCTCCACCAAAAGAGCAGCATGCTTTACGCTATTCCAATCTTCGGCGCACTTCTTTATCGCTGGCTAAATGTCATTTATCTACATGAGAGGAACAAACTTATAGCGTTTACGGCTGTGACGATTGATAGCGTCAAGAAGGTGACGGATAACCTTATTGATGAATTGGGCTTGGATAGGGAAACTGTGAAGATTAAAGAAGCTAGTGGCGTTCTTGGCCCGCTTTAGAGAAGGTAGCTCCCTGGCTCGGGCTCATCCGTCTCGACGGCTGGCATTGCATGAAAAGTGATTGCCTCATCCAACCTTTTCAAGCTGAGGGTATAGCCAGTCGCATTATTTGTTTCTCTTAAAGTTGCTTGATTTTGCTCAAGTCGCCAGCTGGTTTCTAAATCAAAAGTTCTGAACATCGTGGGCTCTTTGCCCTTTGTTTTTAGAACGGCGACCTGAGTCGGCATAGCAGTTAGCTCGCCTATGCCTTCTTCCCATTGTTCATCCTTTGAGAAGTAGGTAATCGAGCTTTCTGTTTTCAGCTTCCAGTCAAACGGGTCATAGTCCTTGATGTATTTGATGATTAACTCTCCGTCCTGCCGGTCGCACCTAAAAATAATGAAGTTCTTGGCATTGCCAAGAATTATATCTCTCAATTCGTCGTTCAACTGAACCAGGCTTTGGTGAGCAAGAATTAGTGAAAGACCGTATTTTCTCGCCTCACTCATAATTTCAGCAAAACTCAAAGTCGCATAGTTCTGAAATTCATCCACGTACAGATAAAAAGGTTTCCTTTCATGAGGCGGTAAGTCCACCCTCGACATTGCCGCCATTTGTATTTTAGCCACAAACAAAGCTCCCAATAGAAAGCTGTTTGTTCTCAAGACACCCTTTGCCAAGTTGATGAGAACCGTTTTTTCTTCATCCATAATATGCCTGAAATCAATTGTTGATTTCTTGGCAGAAAGCATTAGCCGGATTCTTGGATCAGAAGTAAAAGAAGAAACCTTATTGAGAGTGGATTCAACATTCGAAACGCGGTCTTTGGACTCCCATTGAGCAAAGCGATTGCGCCAGAAGGAAGCCACCGCTTCATATGTCACGTATTTCAGTTTGTCTTCTCTGAATTGCTCGTCCGTCAGGAGTGGTTCGATGTCCAACATCGTACCGCCTGCTTCAATCAAAGTCAGGACGGCATTTCTCAGAATCTCAATGAGTCTCGGCGTCTTGTCTTCAGATAAATTCCAAATCTTTCTGAATACCTCAACAAGCTCCAAAGCTTGGGTGTAAGGATCAACTCCTTCCTGCTGTTCGAGAGGATTGAAGCCAACGATGTTTTCAGGGTCGGTCATCTCGACCAGAATAACTTGGTGAAAGTTATCGATGTTTCCCACGATGTCATTCACTAGGTCTCCGTGGGGGTCGATTACTCCACAACCTCGACCATTTCTTATATCTTCCAAAATCCAAGTGGCGAGCCCCTTAGACTTGCCAACGCCCGAGCTACCGAGAACATAGACATGTGTCGATCTGTCCTCTTCGGGCAAATAAAAGCCGGCGGGACTGCCGGCGTTATCAAATGTTAGACCTAATTTAAGAGCAGAATTCATAATGGCTGATTATATTCCGTGCCTTAAGGCATGCTCAAGAGTAGTCCGGAGACTTCTGCTCTATCCACTGCATCAAGCTTTTCATTGGAATACGAATTGAACGTTCACTTATTCTAATGGCTATATTGCCCCACTCTCCGTTATAAAGCATTTGGTAGGCTGTGGATCGGGACAAACCGCATATAGCTCCCGCTTCAGTAATCTTTAGAAGAACGCGGTCTTTGTACAAATCCATGCACGGTGGTTCGTAGCTAGGAACACTCTTCGGTTCTGTTTGTAGCACCTTCGCAACCTCCCGTAATTTCTGTTGGCAATCTTCTACTAAATTAAGTGCCTGTTTGCAGTTATCACAACTCACTTGTTCCTCCTTTGGATTTTATCTCGTTGAAAAAAGGAAAGGCACAGCCCGTTAGAGCTGTGCCGTGTTGCACTATTTTAGCGCATGATGCTTGAGACTTTTCCGCCGACCGCGATAACAACCGAGTCCAGAAGCTGTATGCCCAAAATCTCACATGATTTCTTGAGCCGTCCTGTTATCTGGTGGTCTTCATGGCTTGGCTCGGCATTTCCAGACGGGTGATTGTGCACCGCTATTACAGCTACCGTTCCATTTATGACAGCCTTCCTCATGACATCCGCAGGACGCACAAGACAGGCATTCACACAGCCGATAGCCGTCAGCTCTTTTTCAATCACCTGATTTCTGGCGTTAAGGTGCAGAATCCAGAAGCACTCTCGATCAACTAGCGCCTCCTCTTCCATGTTTTGAGTAACAAAGTCAGCAACATCCCGAGGAGACCGGATCGGTTCTCCCGTTGCGATCTCCTTGACCTTCAACAGTTCAAAGTTCACCGTCATTACCTCCACTTCTTTCAAAGCCCTGATCTATGATGTTTGAAAGCCATTGGTTCAGAAAAACATTTAAGTCCTTCTTGGCTTTCAAATTGACCTGGCCGGGCGATGTATAGACTTGCTGGTAGCCGAAGCTGTCCTGATATGTCAGCGCCTCAGCCATCTTTATAGACGGATATATCCTCACTTCCATATCCGGGTCCGGCACCATGTCGCCATTCTGCTTGAAGTGGTGGCTCAAGGCTATGGTGACCGATTCCTCGTCTCCGTAAAGCCTGTCCACGCCTAGGTCCATGAAACCGGGAGCCCTGAGCTTCATGTACGCCGGAAGTTCAGACAGGTCACCAATGACTCTTTCTAGCTTCTTGAAGATCCTTTCGTTGATTGTAGGTGCCATTTTTTCCTCCTTTGGTTGGTGTGCGGGCACGCAGAGGCCAGCACAGGGTTTTGGGGCACGAAAATCGGGTGGGATGAAACAGTTGATGGTGGAAGGTACTTTGAGCTTTCAGCCCGGCTCAGGGGCGCTTACCCGCAGCCTGAGCCGGACATTCCGCAGCCATGTAAGGGGCTATACCTACTAATGTTCAAGGTGCATGGTAAGTTTTACGGAAAAGAGCTTCGTCCTTTTGGGAATCTCGCTCCGAAAGCTCTTGCCCCGAGGGGCTATTCCAACAATGATGTTGGTGAATCAATGAAGGGAGAAAACCAAACGCTTCCGAAGGGGCTGTTTTGCTGAATTGCTGAGAAGGTCGTAAACAAGAACATCTGCCTTCCCCCCACTTTCCCTGTTGCCTGGATCAAGTTAGCCAGGCGTCTTTCGCTTTCGCAGACCGTAAGGACGCGAAAGTTGTTATATCCGTATTCCTCTTTGTACTGACCGGATTTCCAATATCTCTTGTACGCCGTCACTTTCTCAGCAAACCGCGACAGCGTTTCTGTCCCCAGGTCCACCTCCACGAAGAAGATGTACTTCCCGCGCCCGGTCTGAATTCCAAAGAAAGCGTCCGGCGCGACCACGAAATATTTCTTCTTACTTCCCGTCATGGAAATGCGCCGAAGGTGTGATTTGTCCCCCCGCTGATAGAAAAGAAGTTCTTCTCTCCTGCCAGCCAAGGCCATGTCGAGGCAAACTCTTATTTCGGACACTCCAAGAGTATGTTCCAGGAAAAGAAACTCAACGCGGTTGTTGGCACGGTTCCATCTGACCTTGTGCCGGTCAATTTCTAGGGCCGTCGCCACAACATCAGCCCCTTGTTTGTCGAGGGCATAGACAAGCTGGTGTGTACCAACCGCGACAGGCTTAACGAGCCTGTCCAGATATTTGTGCTCGTAGAGTTTCTTGATCCGCATGTTGCAGGCAATTCGCGAGGCACTGGCAAAATGGAGCCTTTGAATCTGATCCCGCTTCAAGAATCGGTTCTCATAAACGCTGAGGATTATCTCCATGTCCCGAGCTGTCAGTTGCATTGGAGCTATTCGATTTTTTCTTCTTGCTGTTTTCATCTTTTGTCTTTCAGGTTTTAAACCAGGGGAAATTAAGCGACCGAAGGGAGTGCCGTCTGGCTGATAAGCCAGACTTCCCGCGCCTCGCCGACGAGACGAAGGAACGAGGGAAACCTTGTGTCGAGGGGCGGGAAGTCGGGCTTCGTTTGTGCCTTCCAAACGAAGACAGACGGCGCTGGATTGGAGTGGGCTAAATGCCCCGTAAATCCAGTTAATTTCCCCCTGGTGGTTTTAATGATTTTCAAGGTTTTGGGTCTTTCTATCGGGTCTTACTATTAAGAGTAAGGGGCAGTGTAAGAGCCGGTTTCTTTTGGGTGGGTGCGCTTTTCGCCGCTTTTCTATCAGACAGCTCGGATTCGGCAACTCCCAGGAAGGCGTCAATCATGCGTTGGAACTCAAACTGAGCCGCCTTCATGTCTATCTTCTTTGGGAATACTTCCTCAATCATTTTGCCTCTCCGAACCTTAAATACCGTATCTTTACGATATAGGAGGGGAAAAAGAAACGGGATTGGTTACCCGCATACGTCTTCGCCTGCTATCTGTATATCCAAAATATCGTAAGATTACATAGGTGTCAATATCGAAGTTTTCCACAGAAAGTGTACAAAAAACTATTGATTCATTGTTTTTGCTGTTCTATAGTGGAAAATATAAAGGGCAAACTTACGATGGATAATATGAAAAATTTTGGCGACAAATTAAGACAATTGAGGCGTGAGCGGGGCATTTCCCAGGAAAAGCTCAGCGAGAAAATGGGCTATACCACTAACAGCTATGTTTCTGACGCTGAGAGGGGCAAGTTCATTCCCCAGCCCGACAAACTGGCGAAGTGGGCTGACGCTCTCGGAATGCAGTACACAGAAATGGAAGACCTCCTTTTGGAATACAAGCTT
>Ga0172371_10014017_pt1 | contig 10366 bp, 8 predicted proteins | sample Lak12m_FD_114543 | JGI IMG/M metagenome (GOLD analysis project Ga0172371, IMG submission 114543) | Freshwater microbial communities from Kabuno Bay, South-Kivu, Congo - kab_022012_12m | ecosystem: Environmental > Aquatic > Freshwater > Lake | place: Democratic Republic of the Congo: South-Kivu... | reverse complement strand
CAGATTAACCAATATTCCCTACTGCTGCCACCCGTAGGTGTATGGACCGTGTTTCAGTTCCATTGTGGGGGGCCACCCTCTCAGGTCCCCTACCCGTCATCGCCTTGGTAAGCCATTACCTTACCAACTAGCTGATGGGACGCAGGCCCCTCCCGAAGCGAATAAATCCGTTTAGTCATAAGGCATCTAATCCAAATGACCACATGGGGTATTAGCAATCCTTTCGGACTGTTATCCCTCTCTTCGGGGCAGGTCACCAACGCGTTACTCACCCGTTCGCCACTCAGACAATATTGCTACTGTCTTCGTTCGACTTGCATGTATTAAGCACGCCGCCAGCGTTCATCCTGAGCCAGGATCAAACTCTCCGTAATAAGAACACCTTTCGGTGTAATTTACGAAGTACTCATTGTATTACTTGAAACGACAGGGCATCGTCTTCCTATCACTCTTCAGTTGTTAAGGTTCTGCTTTTTCCAAGGGCCAGATTTTACTCCCGCACCCTTCATCTCGTCAAGAGATGGCGACAAAATTGCCGATGATCCTCTGCAGGACGTCATCGGCCTGTCTCTTCGATCGCTAGCGGGTGTAGCCCACAAGCTTGCTGCGTATTTGGTTTTGTTATCGATCTGCTGGTTTCAGCGAAATCACCAACGCACTTGGGACACTTATTGTACCGCAACCATCAACAGTGTCAAGGGTTTTTGCGGGTTCAAGGGATATTTCTTCTCTCTTGAATACTCGCGGGAGAATTGCTCTTAAGTCTGGTATTGGGTTTTCAAGGATCTGCTTCTTTGAGCAAGATCTTGCGCCGTGTTTTGCGCAACGAGGTCAGATTATACTCTCACTAAATTATCTGTCAAGGGTAAATCGGTACCAATTTCGAAATTGGTTAATCGGAATTGATGTGTGGAACAAATCCTGCAATTAAACAGTCATGAGATTATGGTCAAATTTTTCGGATGTTATAATCTGCCAGTATGATCACAACTAGACCCTCCTCACCGCTTGTGCTGCGCCTGCTGAAAGCCCTTGGTTTTGGGTTGGCGTTATTTCTGGTATTCCTGATCGCAGCCAATCTTCTCTTCTCAGCATTCTATTCGAACCGCATCCTGCCCGGCGTTTCAATGAGCGGCATCCCCCTGGAAGGATTAACCGTCGACCAGGCAGCTGCTGTAATTGGCAAAACGATCACTTTCCCTGATCAAGGGGTCGTTCTTTTACAGGCAGGTGATAAATCCTGGTCCGTCTCCCCGGCACAGCTAGGCATCTACCTTGACCCGCAATCTTCCGCCAAGGCCGCTTTTGCGGCGGGGCGTAAGGGGTCACTGCTGGACATCCTGGCCAGGAGGTTGTCTTCCTTCACCAGTACCAGTGAAATCTTCCCTACCTTTATCTACGATCAGAAAGCTTCCGTATCCGTTCTTGAGCAAATTGCATCCCAGATCAACCAACCGATCCAGGAAGCCAGTTTAAGCCTCAATGGCACCGATGTGGTCGTCACCCAGGGTCAGCCTGGCGTTCAGCTCGATTTTGCCAATTCTCTCATCGGTATCAACAACCAAGTGCAGACCATGCAGAACGGCACTGTTCAACTGGCGGTGCTACAGACCCTGCCCGGGGTGTTGGATGCCTCCGCCCAGGGCGAGCTGGCGCGCAATATTTTAAGCCAGCCTTTTTTGTTGACAATTCCTGCTAACTTAGGCGTCTCTGAGCCAGTTCAAATCCAACCCGAGAAACTCGCCCCGATGCTGCAGTTCACCACCAGCTCCGACGCTGCCGGGTCAAAGATCAGCGTAGGGATCAATCCCATCCTGATGAAAGCTTACCTGGCATCCATCGCTGCTTCTCTCAACACTACCCCTCAAAACGCCCGCTTTATATTCAACGATGATACGCGTCAACTTGATCTGCTTCCAGATGGGCATGCGGTGATTGGGCGTGTGGTCAACGCCGAGAGTTCAACATTAGCCATCAACCAGGCTATTCAAAACGGCTCACACAATGCGGAGCTGGTATTTGATATCACCAATCCGCCGGCAATGGATGATGCACAGGGGTCAGACCTGGGCATCACCGAGCTCGTTTACGCGTACACCTCCTATTTCCGCGGGTCAACCTCTGACCGCGTGCAGAACATCAAAACAGCTTCTAGCCGCTTTCACGGTCTTCTCATTCCTCCCGGTGAAACCCTTTCAATGTCAGATGTGCTGGGGGATATCACCCTGGATAACGGCTACGCGGAGGCCATGATCATTCTCGGTGATCAAACCATCAAAGGTGTGGGCGGCGGGGTTTGCCAAGTGAGTACAACCTTATTCCGCACTGTTTTCTATTCCGGGCTGGAGATCCTTGAACGTCACTCACACGCCTACCGGGTGGGATATTACGAACAAACAGCCAGCGGTCACAACCAGGATCTAGCCGGGCTGGACGCCACTGTGTTTGTGCCAATTGTGGATTTCAAATTTCGCAACGATACCCCATATTGGCTGCTGATGGAAACTTACGTGAGTTCCTCCAATTATTCTCTCACATGGAAATTCTATTCCACCAAAGACGGACGCACGGTAGATTACTCCTCAACCGGGCTGACCGATATCGTCAAAGCGCCGGACCCGGTTTACCGGGAAAACCCGGATCTCCCCCAGGGGACCAAGAAACAGGTGGATTGGGCAGTGGACGGCGCTACCATCACTGTAACGCGTACTGTCACGAAAAATAGCCAGGTAATTCACAGCGACCGGTTCTATACTAAATACCAGGCATGGGGTGACGTATTTGAATATGGTCCAGGAACTGAAGGCATCCCAACACCCACCCCGCAGCCGTAAAACTCAAGGGTGGTAAAATTTATGCATACAAAAACTCATGGAGCAAGAATGGTAAATGCTGAATTGATGGCGATCCTGCGCTGCCCGGTCTGTGTGAAAGAAGGCAAGGGCTTGCTCACCTTGAACCGCGAAGTATGGCTGGTTTGTTCAGATTGCGGACGCAAGTACCCAATTGTTGAAGATATCCCGGTCATGCTCATCAGTGAAGGCGACAAATGGCGCAAAACCGAAATCACCACTCTGCCAGTTCCACCCCCCTATCCCGACTGATTTTGAACCCGGTGTTATAATCCGGCCGAATGGTTGGTACCAATCTTGCAACATGTGTTGCATGTTTTTATACTTAATATTGCAAAAAGGCTTAAAAATATGACCCAATACAACAGCCGCCCCATGGCTCACACACGACGACGCAGTAAATTGCAGCTGGATAACACCGCAAAGATCCTCCTGGCCGGATTTGCCATTGTGGGAATCCTTTTGGCAATTGTTGGCGGCAATTTTGTGTACAACCTTGTCAAAGGGTGGTCACTTACACCGCTCACCGGAGCGCCGGTTGGTTCCAACACTTCTTCCAATTCTGCCAATACCCCCGGCAACGCGATGCAGACCAACAACGCTCCTGCTGCTGCTTCATGGGATGGCAAGAGCCGTATCAATATCCTCCTGCTTGGACTGGATTACTCAGATGAACGTGCTGCCACTGAAGGCGCTGCCAGCCGCTCGGATACCATGATCCTGGTCACCATCGACCCGGTATCCAAAACACTTGGGGCCCTTTCCATCCGCCGTGACCTGTGGGTCAATATCCCAGGGCATGACTACGGCAAGATCAACAGCGCGCATTATTTCGGGCAAATCGACAATATTCCAGGCGTTGGCGGCCCCGGTCTGGCTATGCAAACGGTGGAGGAATTCCTGGGAGTCCCCATCGATTTTTATGCCCGCGTGGACTTTAATACCTTTGTTAAACTTGTTGATGAAATCGGCGGCGTACCAATCAACGTACAGGAACCCATGTTGATGGATCCTTACCATACAGGTATGCCGTTCTGGCAGCCAGCCGGCTGGGCAACAATGCCGGGTGCTTATGCGCTCGAATACGCCCGCAACCGTTCTTCAGCCGGCGGGGACATCGACCGCGGCGGACGGCAGATGGAAGTCATCAAGGCGATTTTTAAACGCATCATGGATTGGAACCTGATGCCCCAATTGATCGCCCGTGCCCCCGCCCTCTATGCCGAGCTTTCAGCCGGAGTCCAAACCAACATGACCCTGGGTCAGGCAATCCAGCTTGGTCTTTTGATGACCAAGATACCGGAGGATAATTTTAAGACCTACAACATCACCTATGATTACTGTTCACCCGAAATGGTCTGGACGGACACCGGCGAAACTTACATATTGCGCCCCTTCATGGATAAGATACGCATTTTGCGCGACGAGATCTTTGTCAATAGCACTACCGCTGCCGCGCCAATGGCAATTGCAACTGATACCGGTCAGCAGGTAACGGGCGACGCCCTCACCCTTGCAAAATCGGAAAATGCCCGCATCGAGGTTCTCAATGGGTCTTCCACTAGCGGTCTGGCGGATAAGACGACCGCTTACCTCACTTCGCAAGGGCTGAACGTAATCGCTACCGGGAATGCCAGCGAGGGATATACTTACACCACCATTGTGCTGCACAATGCCACCCCTTACACTCTTTCATACCTGTCACAATTAATGGGAAACATCCCCAGTAATAGGATATACAACCGCTACGAGCCCAATGGAAACGTGGATATCACGGTCTACCTGGGCAGTGACTGGGCGAACAGCAACCCAATGCCAAATTAAATAATAAGGCTTACAAAATAGAATCCCGTTTCGGGATTCTATTTTTATGGCTGTTGGAATAACAAGTATATGGAACCGGAGGCAGTACCTGAACTGCCAATCTTGCAAGAAGGAATCTTTAGACCAGACACCAGTTGTCCGGCTTCACCAACCCTCAGGGCATATTCCATGCCTGGGGTCATCTCATAATTGGCGTAGCCATCATCAATCTCAAGGTAAAGCCCGGTGTAAAAGGTCTCAGAACCCCCATTCACCTGGGATAGTTGAATCTTAACCCCGGGAATGGGTTTACCGCTAGCATCCTGAACTTCGATCTCGATCAAAGGTTTTACCGGTAGAGGATCACACACGGTATCCTGTTTTACTAGTACAAATGGAGCCCCAAGTGTTGGCGAAGGCAAGGGGGTTGGCCTGGGGGTGAATGTGGCAATTGGCGTTCGCGTTGGGGCGGCAGTAGATGTTGGTGTCCTGGGGGAGCTCTCCAATGTAGGAGTCATAATCTCCAGGGTTGGAGTTGCCTGACCGTTATTAGCCAAAGCCAGTGGGGTAATGCGCAGCGACGGCTGGTTTATTGCAGCGCCCAAAAGTGCCAAGCCGCGCGCGAGGTGTTCTTCACCATTATTTGCCAATATATTTTGCGCCTGTTGAATTAATGCTGAAGCCGGATTGACATCCTTCAACAAGCCAATCCTCGCAAGCGCACGGGTGGTATCCGCTTCCACCAGGTACGCCCTGGCAACAAGCTCGCGATAAGCCTCACGATCTTTTATTCGCAAGGTGGAGGGGTCGGTATCGATATATCGCACCGGCAATATGACCAGTGAGAAGAGCACACCAAGCGCAATTCCTAGCAAGGTTCCGGTCAACAGGTGCCATTGACCCTGTTTGCGTTTCACTGACCTGTTCCTTTGATAGCATTAGTGAGGGCAATTTCCAAATCTGCCATGGCACGCATTTCCTGCTGCGAAAAACCAAATTGCTGCCCAACCAGCAGCGCTTCCTGCACCGCTTTTACCGGATCCCCGGTTGTTGTGATCAATTTCAGATCCTTAACCGCCGCATCCAGATCCTGGTTGGAAGAATATAGCTCGCTCACCATAACCACGTAATCAGCCTTGAAATCGGTCCGCAACGAGGAGAGTGTGGTGTTCTTGACCCCGGCCGGATTTATTACCCAACCATATATCAACCCCAGCACAAATCCGATGAGGATGAAAATGATGAAACCGATCAGGCGGGAATTTTTCACCTTGGATTCATTTCCTTAACATGGGTATTTGAATACCATTCCGGCGGGCAGCTTCAATCGCCTCGGGGTAACCGGCATCCACATGGCGAACCACCCCCATCCCCGGGTCGGAAGTCAGCACGCGTTCCAGCCTCCTGGCAGCTTCGGGGGTGCCATCAGCCACGATCACCATGCCGGCATGCTGGCTGTAACCAATCCCCACTCCCCCGCCATGATGGAAGGAAACCCAGCTGGCGCCATTGGCAGTATTGATCAGGGCATTCAGGATCGGCCAATCACTGACCGCATCAGTACCATCGCGCATACCTTCAGTCTCACGGTTCGGAGAAGCTACCGATCCTGCATCCAGGTGGTCGCGTCCAATCACGATTGGCGCTTTAACTACACCCTTTGCCACCATTTCGTTAAATTTCAGCCCTGCCCTGGCGCGGTCACCATAACCCAGCCAGCAGATGCGCGATGGCAGACCCTGGAAGGGGACTTTCTCGCGCGCCATTTTCAACCAGCGCTGTAGGTGCTCGTCATGCGGGAAAAGTTCTGTCACCGCTTCATCGGTGCGGTAGATATCCTCCGGTTCACCGGAAAGCGCGACCCAGCGGAACGGTCCCTTACCCTCGCAGAAGAGCGGCCGAATATAGGCCGGTACAAAACCGGGAAAAGCGAAGGCGTTTTTCACGCCGCGGTCAAATGCGCGCTGGCGGATGTTATTGCCATAATCGAACACCTCCGCGCCGCGTTTTTGCATTTCCAGCATAGCAGTCACATGGGCTGCCATTGAATCCATGGAGCGCTTTCGGTATTGGTCCGGGTCCTGCTTGCGCAGAGTATTGGCCTGCTCTAGGGTCATTCCCCCGGGCACATAACTCATCACATCATGAGCAGAGGTCTGGTCGGTCACCACATCCGGCGTGACACCACGCAAAACCAGTTCAGGGTAGATCTCCGTAGCGTTGCCAACCAGGCCAATTGAGCGCGGAATACCCTGCTCTTTAGCCTCTTCGACTAGTGTCATTGCTTCTTCAAGGGTATCCACCACCATATCCACATACCCGATTTCTAGTCGCCGTTTTGCCCTTTCCGGGTCAACCTCAACGATCAAGCCCACCCCGCCATTCATGGTGATGGCGAGTGGCTGTGCGCCGCCCATTCCACCCAGGCCGGCAGTTAGGGTGAATTTCCCTTTCAGCGATCCCCAGCCTTTTTGTACCGCCAGTGAAGCCAGTGTTTCATAGGTGCCTTGCAAAATACCCTGGGTGCCAATATAAATCCAAGACCCGGCGGTCATCTGCCCGTACATGATCAATCCCTTCGCTGCCAGTTCATCGAAGTGCTCCTGGGTTGCCCAGTGCGGCACCAGGTTGGAATTGGCAATCAGCACGCGCGGAGCATCAGGATGGCTTTTAAAGATGGCAACCGGCTTTCCAGACTGCACCAACAGGGTTTCATCCGGCTTGAGATTCTTCAATGAGTCGAGGATCGCATCCAGGGCTTCCCAGCTTCGCGCCGCCTGCCCGCGCCCGCCATAGACCACCAAGTCCTGGGGGCGTTCAGCTACTTCCGGGTCAAGGTTATTTTGCAGCATGCGATAAGCAGCTTCGATCTGCCAGTTGGCACAGGTGAGCTGGGTTCCCCGCGGGGCGCGGATGGTTCTGGGACCGGTCATAAATCCTCCGGGATTTGGGATGTTTATCTCGATTATTATACGCTGAAAAACTGCTTCAAAAAATCAACCACCGGAAGTGTGGATCGGGGTAAGTGTGACTAGCCTGATTCTGCCTGCATAAGTGGCAAGTTTTTCCCTGTCGATGCTGCCTTTCAAACCATCCATCCTGAGGATCAGCCGGATCATCAGCGGATGCTTTTTCAACCGGTATTCCAGGAATTCAGTAATTTGGGCAAGATCCGTGATCACGGCAGCCCTGGCGTGAAACACCTCCCTGCCCACCTGGACCCTCACCTCGTCGTTTTTAAGGATGTTGCGGTACCAGTCCGCTCTCGTTCCGTCTGCGGCGCCGATATAATACTTACTTTCAATGAGCTCGTATTGCACTCCAACCGTATGAGGTGTTCCGGTTTTTCTTCCAGTGGTGGTCAGCAGCAAAATAAACCGCCCCATCGGTCGATACAGAGCCTTTCGGTAAACCTGGCTAAATACTTTATTTGGCGGATGGAATTTCATTACTCATATTTTAACGCAGTCACCGGGACCATGGTAGCTGCACGCAAGGCGGGGTATAAACCGGAGATCAAACCTACCAGGGCGGCAAAGAATAAACCAAATATTGGGAGCCAGAGTGGCGTTGTCGTGATCATGGTGGGGGGCAGCCCGCCATTTTGCGAGACCTGCCCGGCAAAATAGGAAAGCCCAACCAGGTTGAGAACCGCGCTCATGCCCCAGCCCAGCAACACACCTCCCAGGCCGCCGATGAAACCAATGCCGGCAGCTTCGCCCAGGAAGACACTCATCACATCCCGGTTGGTCGCACCCACCGCCTTCATTAATCCGATTTCGCGAGTACGCTCAAGAATCGACATGGTCATGGTGTTGGCAATGCCGATGGCTGCCACAAGAAGGGCAATAGCCCCCACGCCGCCAAAAACAACCTGGAGAACCGTGAAAAATGAATTGATGCCTTGCAGCACCGATTGCGGGGTGTTCGCCATAAAGCCCATGGCAGTAATCTGATCCGCGATATCGATCACTAAATCCGGGGATTCGGCTTTCACCACAACCATGCCATAGCCTTCCTTGTTGCGGTTGATGCGCGTCCCCCGCGCCCACTCGTTCCATCCGGTGACTTCATCCAGCTTCATGTAGATCGAATAATCCGCCGAACCCCGTGTTTCCTGAAGTACACCTGTTATCTTTACACTAAATGTCTTACGCACTTCCTGCCCATCATTGGTGTACTTGATCACCACAAATCGTACGGTTTCCCCTAACAACTGGGGAGGTTCTACTGGCGGATCATTCGGGCGCGCATTCGGGTTGTAAAAATTCTGGCTGATCGAAGAGCCAATGATCGCGGTGCCTTTCACCATTTCGGTAGTGCCGCCGCTGGCAGTCAACCCCATAGAGGCTAAATCATCCACGTCCACACCGGTCACCCCGGCATACCCGTGTAATTTTCCAAAAACGATATCCAGGTTGGCATTAAGGTAATCTTCTTTGACAACCAGTTTTACCCCCGGCAGCGCCTGTATCTGGCTCACAGCGTCTGGCGTGAGGTACACCATACCATCGCTGCTTCCACCGCCACCACCACCCCCTCCGCCTCCCATCACTTTCACTGCAGACATAGTGCCTTCCATGGGATAACCCGGATAGACTTCAATACTGGTGAGGTCATTGATTCCCCAAAGCTGCTGGGTGGCATTCTTTTGAAGTCCAACAGCCAGCGACACCAGCACCACCACAGCCGCAGTTCCGATGATAACCCCGATAGCCGTCAACAGCACCCGGCCTTTTCGCCGGCCAAGGTTGTAGCCAACCAGTTGAACAAGGTCAATGAATCGCATACTTCCCTTAAGGGTTATCCCTTGCCGCCAGGCTTGGCTGGAATGAATTGCTCGGTAGGCGCAACCTCAGTTCCGCCTTGTGGTGTTTGATCCTTGCCGCTGCCCAGTCCAAACAGCCCTTTGAAGAAACGCAACAGCTTGCCCCAGAATGTTTCTGGTGCCGTCACCACCGGGACATCAACAGGTGCGCCATTGCCATTTTGTCCCTCAAGACCATCGGTAATCTCGGGGGTAGGAAGCACATCAACATTCAATGTGCTGGTTATGAACCTCGGCTGGTTAAAGTCATCCGTGTAATTAATCGTGACGACAATATCCAAAGGACCTTCCTGGTAAGGAATCACTTCGGTATCAAGTGTATAATATCCGCCGGGGTCCAGTGCTCCAACCAGTGAAATATTATTGGTAAGATCGGCATTTTCAGCAGTAACTTTCATATTTCCAAGCACGTTCGTTTTCTTGCCTAGATTGGTCACCTGGATGGGCAGCGTATTGGGCATGCCCGCGGTGAAACTTCCGGGATCCCGGTAAAAACTAATTTCCACCTGCGGCAGTGAATAAACAAGCAGAGTGATCACCTGGTCATCAACCAGGTTGTTGCCCTTACCATCTTCGTATACATATGAAACTTTGAGCGTGTATGCACCCGGCTGCGTGGAAACATTGGTTACCAGTTTTTGACTGGTGGAGATAGTTGCCCCCTGGGCAATATCGCCGATGTACACCAGGTTGGAATTTCCCAACGGGGCAAAATTGGTGAGATCCCCCGACGAGCCGGAGACCCCTCCAGGCTGGGGTGTGCCGCTTTGCTCTGGGGTGCTCACCCCCCCGCCCAATACCATCGTTACGGCTTTGGCGTCCAATTTTCCCAGGTTGGTGACTGTTAACTTGAGGGTAAAGATTGTGCCCGGTTGAATCGGGT
>Ga0172371_10014013_pt1 | contig 10368 bp, 12 predicted proteins | sample Lak12m_FD_114543 | JGI IMG/M metagenome (GOLD analysis project Ga0172371, IMG submission 114543) | Freshwater microbial communities from Kabuno Bay, South-Kivu, Congo - kab_022012_12m | ecosystem: Environmental > Aquatic > Freshwater > Lake | place: Democratic Republic of the Congo: South-Kivu... | reverse complement strand
ATGCTTCTGGATGATATTAAAAAGATGGTGAGTCTCGGATTGCCGCATATCGCCACTTACAGCCTCGGCGTCCATCCGCACACCGTCTATGGCCTTAAGGCAGTTAAGGAAGCCAGTGACGTGGCTTCGCGCCGCCATTACGACGTCATTTTAAAGGAACTGCGGCATGCGGGCTATGTCCGCTACGAAGTGTCCAATTTCGCCAAACCCGGGTTCGAAGGGCGCCACAATCAGGCTTACTGGAACAACGAACATTACTATGGCGTCGGCCTCGGGGCGTCCGGCTACTTGCCAGGCATGCGGTATGCGAATACCCGCAACCTCAGCGCCTATTTTGATGGCAAAACGATCGCCGAGCGCGAGCCGATCGGTCCCAGCGACGAGGAAACGTATTACCTGATGCTGAAACTGCGACTCGAAAAAGGGTTCGCCGCCCTTGATTTCAAGACGCGGTTTGGCTATGCTTTTGACGAAAAATACCAAACGGCCATCGCTGATTTAAAAGCCCGCGGCTTACTTACAAGCGACGGCTATCGATGGTATGCTACTGATGAGGGGCTGATGCTCCTCGACCGGCTCGTCGTCACTTTGCTCAAGGAGGGCGGATGATGCGTATCGCGCGTTACGAAAAACGGCTGTTTGCCTACCTGTTCGATTTCATTTTGGCGACGGCGGGTGCCGTAGCCATCTTTTTCCTAGTCCCGATGAATATCGGCACCGTGCTCAAAATCTTGCTCAGCCAAGTGGTGGCCGCCCTTATCTACGCTCTCATGACGGGACTGCAGCTATGGATTTTCAACGGTTACACGCTTGGCTCGTCGTTCGTCCGCATCCATGCGGTGCGGATTGATGAAAAGAGGATGAACTTGAAGACGGCGCTGCTCCGCTCGATCACGCTTTGCATCTTCGCCTGGGCCGTCGTCAATGCCATCTACATGCTTGTCGTCCATACCGAACGGACGCTGTTCGACCGGCTGTCGGACACGCTCGTGATCGATAAGAAATGTTATTGATTTTTATTAGCATTTATTGATTTAGCACTTATTTCTTGACAGTGCCAAAGGGGTGTTATAAAATGCTTGTAGCACTCGAGGATTTCGTGTGCCAAAGAGGTATCCCATGACCCTGTCAAGACGTGACCAGATATTGAAACTGATCGTCGAGCATTTCATTAAGACAGCGGTTCCCGTCGGGAGCCATACCTTGATCGAAACGTATAATTTGCCCTACTCGAGCGCGACGATCCGCGCCGAGATGAGCGACCTCGAAGGCTTCGGCTTACTGGAGAAAACGCATACCTCGTCCGGCCGCGTCCCCTCGAGCAAAGGCTACCGTTACTATATCGACAACCTGCGCAACCGCAGCGTCGACGAAGAGATTAAACAGCAACTCCAGCACATTCTCGACCGCAAGACGCAGTCGATCGAGGAAATCATCCGCCAGAGTTGCGAGATCCTGGCCCACATGACCAATCTGGCCTCGATCGTCTTAGGCCCCAACGCCAAGGAAGAGCGGCTTGTCAGCCTTTCGATCATCCCCATCTCCGGAAACTCGGCCACGGCCATCTTCGTGACCGACCAGGGCTACGTCGAAAATAAGACGTTCGTGATTCCCGAGGAGATGTCGATGAAGGACCTTCAGAAAAGCGTCACCTTGCTGAACGAACGGCTCGTCGGGACCCCGATCTCCGAACTCGTCGCCAAGATGGAAGCGATCCGCCCGATCCTCCAGGACTATATCGCCGAGCACGACGTCATCTACCAGGCGTTCGCCCAAGCGTTCCTGCACTTCGCCTCGGATCGCCTGCGCCTATATGGCCAGGACGAGCTCTTCTCGCAGCCGGAATTCAGTAACGACGCCCAGAAGCTCCGCCAGCTGATCAGCCTGCTCGATTCCCCGAAAGTCTTCCGCGACGTCTCGCAGGAAGGCGAGAACATCACCATCAAGATCGGCGACGTCGGCGAGGAGTATAACGACGTTTCCATCGTCACCCAGAAACTTAAGATCCCGGGCCGCCCCGAAGGACAGATTGCCGTCATCGGCCCGACGCGGATGGACTACGACCGCGTCGTCAGCGCCCTTGAGTACATCGCCGGGATGCTCGAAGACTACTTCAACCACAAGGAGAACAAATAACGAACATGGTCGACAAAAAAGAAAAACACCCCGAAGAAACCAAGAAGAACAAGAAAGAACTCGAGCTCGAAGAAAAGATCAAGACGCTCGAAGGCGAACTGACCACATGGAAGAACAAATACTACATGGTCTACGCCGACATGGAAAACGCCCGCAAGCAGAATGAGAAAACGCTGTCCGAAGCGCTTAAATACCGCGCTGCCGGCTTCATCGAGAACATCTTCCCGCTCTTGGACTCGTTCCAGTTCGCCCTCGACATGAAAACCGACGACGAGACGCTGAAACGGTTCCTCATCGGCTTCGAGCACATCTACCGGCAACTGAAGACGGTGCTCGAGAACGAAGGCGTCAAGGACATCTCGCCCGACGTCGGCGCCAAGTTCGATTACAAGACGATGCACGCCCTCGACACCGAGTTCAGCGACCTCGAGGAAAACATCGTCCTCCGCGTCGTCGGGCGCGGCTACCAATTGAAAGACCGGCTCATCCGGCCCTCGATGGTCATCTTGAGCAAGAAGAAGCCCGTCGAAGCGCCGCCGGAACCGCAACCAGTCAAAGAAGCAGACAAACACAATGAAAACGCAGACTCGGCCAAAGAGTTTGACGCATAAAAGGAAATCAAAGGAGAACATAGCATATGGCAAAAGAAATCATCATCGGCATCGACTTGGGAACGACGAATTCGGTCGTCTCCTACATGCAACCAGACGGGAAAGTCAAAGTAATCCCCAACCCCGAAGGCCATAACACGACGCCCTCGGTCGTCGCCTTCAAGGCCACCGGCGAAGAAATCGTCGGCGACGCCGCCAAACGGCAAGCCGTCATCAACCCGGACACCGTCTTGTCAATCAAACGGTCGATGGGCACCGGCCGCAAAATCCACATCAACGCCATCAACAAGGACTTCACGCCGCAGGAAATCTCGGCCAAGGTCCTGGCCTACATGAAAAAATACGCCGAAGCCTCGCTCGGCACCTCGATCAAGAAAGCGGTAATCACGGTCCCCGCCTACTTTAACGACGCCCAGCGCCAGGCGACCAAGGACGCGGGGCAAATCGCCGGACTCGAGGTCATGCGCATCATCAACGAGCCGACGGCCAGCTGTCTCGCCTACGGCATGGAATCGAAGAAGGCGGGCAAGATCCTCGTCTATGACTTGGGCGGCGGCACGTTCGACGTCAGCATCCTCGAAATCGGCGATGGCACCTTCGAAGTCATCGCCACCTCGGGCGACAACCACCTCGGCGGCGACGACTGGGACGACGTCCTGTCCAAATGGATTCTCGAACAAATCAGACTGCAGCATGGCGTGACCTTATCCGACAAGATGGCGCTCCAACGCTTCAAGGAAGCGGCCGAGAAGGCCAAAATCGAGCTGTCGGGCCAACTGGAAGCCGTTATTTCGCTCCCGTTCATCGGGCAGACGGCCAACGGTCCCATCAACTTTGAAACGCGCATCACGCGCGCTAAGTTCCAGGACATGACCAAACATCTATTGAAACGGACCGAGGAACCGCTTCGCAAGGCGCTCAAAGACGCCAACCTCACGGCCAACGACATCGACGAGATCCTCCTCATCGGCGGATCGATCCGCATGCCGGCCGTCCAGGATCTGGTCAAACAGATCATGGGCAAAAACCCGAACCTGTCGGTCAACCCCGACGAAGCCGTCAGTATCGGCGCCGCCATCCAAGGCGCCATCCTGTCCGGCGACGTCAAAGACGTCGTCCTGTTGGACGTCACGCCGCTGACCTTAGGCATTGAGACGTTGGGCGAAGTGATGACGCCGCTCATCCCGCGCAACACGACGATCCCGACCACCAAGAGCCAGATTTTCTCGACCGCGGCCGACAACCAGCCAGCCGTCGACATCATGGTCTATCAAGGCGAACGCCCGATGGCCCACGACAACAAACTATTGGGCCACTTCAAATTAGAAGGCATCAAACCGGCACGCCGGGGCGAACCTCGAATCGAGGTTACGTTCTCGATTGACGTCAACGGTATCGTCAAGGTCAGCGCCAAAGATTTGGATTCCCAGAAAGAACAGCAGATCACGATCACCGGCAGCACCGGACTGAGCAAGTCGGAAATCGACCGCATGGTCCACGAAGCCGAGGAAAACAAGGAAGCCGACGAGAAACGGAAAGAAGAAGTCGAACTCAAGAACAAGGCTGAGCAATACCTCAACAGTATCGACGCCGCGCTCCAGGAAAAGGGCGCCTCGCTCGACCCGAAGCAAAAAGAAGAGACCGAAAAACTCCGCGACGAACTGAAGCTCGCGCTTGAGAAGAACGATATGGACACGCTCCGCAGCAAGATCAGCGATCTCGAGAAAGCGGCCGAATACATGGCGCAAGCCCAGGCCGCCTCGCCCAAGAACGGGCAGGCCAAACCCGAAGACAACGGACCGAAGGGCAAGGACGACGACGTCATCGACGCCGATTTCACCGAAAAGAAATAACCAGGACTGACGCATGGCCAATAAACGCGACTATTACGAAGTGCTTGGGATCTCCAAAGGCTCTGGCAAGGAGGAGATCAAAGCCGCGTACCGCAAGCTCGCCAAGAAATACCATCCCGACGTTAACAAAGCTCCCGACGCCGAAGCCAAATTCAAAGAGGTGCAGGAAGCTTACGACGTTCTTTACGATGACCAGAAAAAGGCGGCTTACGATCAATTCGGCCATGCGGCGTTCGATCAAAACGGCGGCCAGAACCCGTTCCAGGGCTTTGGCGGGGGCGCCTTCCAGGACGTCGATTTGGGTGACTTGTTCGGCTCCTTCTTCGGAGGGGGACGGCGAACGCGCCCGCAGACGGGACCCAGACGGGGCGCCGATGCCTTCATGCGCATCAAAATCAATTTCATGGACGCCATCAAAGGCAAGAAGGTGACGATCCCCGTCACCTATGACGAGCAGTGTACCCGCTGCGGCGGGACCGGCGCCCATTCCACTTCAGACATCGAAACGTGCTCGACCTGCCGCGGTTCCGGTTATGTGAAAACACGCCAGCAGACGATCTTTGGAACGATGGAGAGCCAAAACACTTGCCCCACCTGCGGCGGCAAAGGCAAAATCATCCGGAACGCCTGCACGACCTGCAACGGCAAGGGCTATAACCACGTCAAGACCGATCTCGACGTCAACATACCCGCCGGCATCAATAGCGGGCAGCAAATCCGCATCTCCGGAAAAGGCGAGCGCGGCCACGACGGCGGCACCAACGGCGACCTCTTCATCGAAGTGGCCGTCCAACCGCACGAGTTTTTCCAGCGCGACGGTAACGACATCCATCTCGAGATTCCGATCAGTTTCGTCGACGCCGCCATGGGCATCGACGTCGAGGTGCCGACCGTCTACGGCGACGTCTTGCTGAAAATCCCGGCCGGGGCGCAGCCAGATAAAGTCTTGAAACTGAAGGGCAAAGGCGTCGGCGATCTCCGCGGCGGGAGCCCGGGCGACCAATACATCCACCTGAAGATCCAAACGCCGACGAATTTGTCGCGGCGCCAGCAGGAACTGCTGAAGGAATTCCAAAAGGAAGCCCCGAAGAACGAGTCGATGTTCGACAAGTTCAAACGCTTTTTCAAAAACTAAGCCAGTGCTCGCAAGAGCACTTTTCATTTACTTAAAACGGCAAATCATCAATAATAGTAAAGAAGTAGGTGATCATATGCTCACATGCAAGAAATGCGGCACGCCGCTCCCGAAACCATTGCCCGAATGCCCCGTTTGCCATGAGAAGGAACCGGCCGGTCCGCTCCCGAACATGGCCGGCAAGGATTATACCGACACGTACGACCCGGTCGCCAAGGAATTCGAGCTCGTGCGCCAAAAGGTCCGGAAAACGGCTTACCTATTAGCTTTTTTGGCCGGATTTACCGGAGCCCCGTTTTTCTATCTAGGCTACAAGCGCGTCGGCCTGTGGTGGCTTTTCACGGCCATCGTTCTCATCGCCCTGACCGTCGTCTTATGGCCGCTTCAATTATATTCATACATCATCATCGGCATTCTCGTCCTCGCCCAAGTGGGCCTTGGCCTTTATATCCTTCTCAACAGCAACCTCAAGGACGCATCCGGCGAACTTTTGAAATAACATGCAGCGCTACTTCGCTTCCGTCAAAGACGACGCCGTCTTTTTATCAAGCGCCGACGAGCATCAGCTGCTCCACGTGCTCCGCGCCACGCGCGGTTTTCGGTTTGAGGTCGTCGCCGCGGGAAGGTTATATCTGGCGGAACTGAGCGTGGAAACGCCGTTCGCGGCCAAAGTCGTATCTATTCTAAAAGCGGAAGCGGATTCGGCATCCGTCACGCTCATCTATGCCCTCCCCAAGGGTGACAAACTCGACCTCGTGATCCAGAAAGCGACCGAACTCGGGGTTAAAGCCATCATGCTGGTCCCGATGAAACGCTCGATTGCCCGGTGGACGGCCGCCGATTTCATCCGAAAGAAAGAACGCTTGAACATCATCGCCAAAGAGGCGGGGGAACAATGTAAGCGCGTCAACCTTCCTTTGATTTCATTTATGGAGACGTTTTCTGAAGCGCTTTATCTCGACGTCCCGCAGAAATTGATGGCGTCGGAGACCGAATGTGGGAAAACACCGTTGGACGTCAAACTTGATTTCGCCAAAGAAGTCGCCGTCTTGGTCGGACCCGAAGGCGGATTCGACCCAGCGGAAACGGAAGCGGCGCTAAAAGCCGGTTTCATCCCCGTATCGCTCGGACGCCACATCTTAAGGACGGAAACCGCGGCCATCGTCGCCGTCGCCCTGCTAGGATATTTATACGACCATGCGCTTGCTTGAACTATTGAAACTCGAACAGAAACGCGTGCGGCTGGCCGACAGCCCCGAATACGCTTTTTTCATGGCCAACCGCCACCTTTTGGTCGACCATAACGTCTTTTTGGACTTCTACAATCTCGAGGACAGCTTCGCCATCATCCAGGCGAACATTATTTTAAAAGGCATCCTCAACAAAACGGCGATCGAAACGCGCCTGGGCGAGCTTGGCAAACGATCGGAGTCCGAAGCCGGACGCGTGCGCCACCACGATATCCGCGCCAAGCTTTTGGCCGAAAAACTCGATATGCCGGTCTTCACCGACCAAGACCGGGAATGTTACGTTCCCATCTTCAACCGGGCGATGAACTACATCTACGCCAAAGAGCCCGACAAATTGTTCGATTTCCCATATAACAAGCTGCGCGACGATTTCGCCAATTCGGTCGTCAATCCCTTCGAGACGTACAATTTCGCCGTTTATGATTCCAATTTCACGCGCTTGCTCAAACTGGGCGAAGACCGGACCTCGATGGCGTTTTACCATCTCGATTTCAACACGCTTTACGTCGTCAACCGCCAGGGAAGCCTCGACGTCAGCGTCGCCTTGTTCGACCGCCACTTGAGCCAAAGCGACGAGGAAGGAATCGTCGACCGTCTCCTTCCGGCCGTCAATGCCTATTTTTCCAACGACCGCGACGGTTTCGTCTCCGCCTTGCTGGAAGCGAAACTCATCAGCCGGACGGTGGTCGACCGCTTCTACGACCAGTTGTCCAAAGAAGAAAAGCGGCGTTACAGACTATGAAGACCTTCGCCGTCCACACGCTCGGCTGCAAGGTCAACAGCTATGAATCGGAAGCCGTCAAACTATTGATGCTCGGCCACGGTTATGTTTATGACCAAAACCAGCCCGACATCGTCATCGTCAACACCTGCAGCGTCACCGGCATGAGCGCGAAGAAATCGCGCCAGGCGATCAGACGCTATCTGCAGCAAAAAGAAGACGCCATCGTCGCCGTCATGGGCTGCTATTCCCAGCTCGAACCGACGGCGCTCTTCGAAGCGACGGGCGCCCATGTCATCGTTGGGACGAACAACCGGCAGGCGCTGCCGCAACTGATTGAAACGTACGAGAAAACGGGACAACCGCAGGTGGCTATCGCCAGCGACAACCGGACCTGGAATTACGAAAACCTCGAGGTGACGGCCTATAGCGACCGCACCCGCGCCTACGTCAAAATCCAAGACGGCTGCGACAATTTCTGTTCCTACTGCATCATCCCGTATGCCCGAGGCCGGCTTCGTTCGCGTCCCAAAGAAGCCATTTTCGAGGAAATCGGGAAACTGGTCGCCCATGGATATAAGGAACTCGTGCTAACGGGCATCCATACGGCCGGCTACGGTCGCGATTTCAAAAATTATTCATTTGATGATTTGATTGAGGACATCTTGACGCGTTTTCCGGAGCTCTATCGCCTCCGCATCTCGAGCATCGAAGCCAGCGAGATCACGCCGCGGTTTTTGAAGCTATTGGCGCGTGAACCACGCCTGGCACGCCATCTTCACATCCCACTCCAAAGCGGGGCCGATAACGTCCTCAAAGCCATGAACCGCCATTACGCGAGCCAAGCATTCGCCGCCAAAATCCACGAAATATACACATTAGTGCCCGACATCGCCATCACGACCGACATCATCGTCGGTTTTCCGGGCGAGACCGACGAAGACTTCCGACAAACGTATGAACTTGCGGAAACGCTCGCCTACGCCAAGATCCATGTCTTCCCGTTTTCGAAGCGGACCGGGACCAGGGCGGCCACCCTCAAAGAAGAAGTCGAAGCCAAAACGATCAAAGGACGCGTCGATAAACTCCTCGAACTTTCGCAACGGCTCGAGGATCGCTACGCCGCCAAGTTCATTGGACAAACGGTCGAAGTCATTCTCGAGCAATATGATGTAACAAAGGAGGCTTACGAAAGCCACACTTCCAATTATCTCAAGGTGTTCGTTCAAGGCGGCGCCGACCTCAAAGGGGCCGTCATTTCCTGCGTTTACCGCGGTTCCGACATCGTCGTTCCGATTGAAAAAACAATCTTTAGATGATGTAAGAAAAACGATTGACAAAGCGCGTTAGAATCGTTATTATTTATCGGTAATCAAGGAGAAACAACATGGCAGTACCTTTCAGGAGAACATCCAAAACCAAAAAAAGAATGCGGCGGACGCATTTCAAACTCGAAGTGACCGGTTTGGCCACCTGCTCCCACTGCGGGGCGATGATCCGCGCGCATACCGTCTGTCCGACCTGCGGCTTCTACGACGGCAAGGAAATCATCGCCGTCGCCAAGAAGAAAGACGAAGCTGCTAAAGCCGACACCAAGAAAGCCAAGAAGGCGAAAGCCGTCACCCCGAAGACCGAGCCTAAGGAAACGAAGCCGACCAAGGCTGTCAAGGAAAAAGGCAAACTAGCGATTGAACAAGGCAAAAAAGGCGACAAATAATCCGCGAGGAGGAACCGTCAATGCGTCTTAACAAACTGATTGACCATACCCTGCTTAAACCCGACGCCAGCTACGAAGCCATCGCCGCTTTGTGCCAAGAAGCCAAAGCCTACGATTTCATGAGTGTGTGCGTCAACCCGCATTTCGTGCCCCTTTGCCATGACCTGCTCAAGGACAGCGGCGTCAAGGTGTGCACCGTTATCGGATTCCCGCTTGGGCAGACGCTGACGTCCGTCAAGGTGTTCGAAGCCGTCGAAGCCATCCGCTTGGGCGCCGACGAGATCGACATGGTCATCAACATCACGAATCTCAAAGCCAAACGCGACGACCTCGTCATCGACGAGATCCGTCAAATCAAGAAAGCGTGCGGGACCCGCGTCCTCAAAGTGATCATCGAGACGTGTCTCTTGACCGACGAGGAAAAAGAACGCGCCTGCCGCCTCGCCGTTTCCGGCGGCGCCGACTTCGTCAAGACCTCGACCGGCTTTTCGATGGCCGGAGCCACCGTCGCCGACGTCGCCTTAATGCGCAAAGCCGTCGGTCCGCACATCGGCGTCAAAGCCAGCGGCGGCGTCCGTTCGAAGGAAGACCTCGAGGCGATGGTCAAGGCCGGGGCCACGCGCATCGGCACCAGTTCCGGCGTCAAGATCATGCAAGGGGAAACCGTAAAACCCGGCAACTACTGATTTAGGTTGCCTTTCGATGGCGGGATGTTATAATTTCTACGGCTCAAGCAGCAAACGAAGGAGGTGAATCTCATGGCCAAAACCCAAGTCCGCGAAAACGAATCGCTCGATGAAGCCTTACGACGCTTCAAACGGCAGGTCAACAAGTCCGGCGTCCTCAAAGATGCCCGGAAACATGAGTTTTATCTCAAGCCCGGCGTCAAGCGCAAGATGAAGATCAAGGAAGCGCGCCGCAAGACCTATTGACAAGAAGACCCGT
>Ga0172371_10014012_pt1 | contig 10368 bp, 12 predicted proteins | sample Lak12m_FD_114543 | JGI IMG/M metagenome (GOLD analysis project Ga0172371, IMG submission 114543) | Freshwater microbial communities from Kabuno Bay, South-Kivu, Congo - kab_022012_12m | ecosystem: Environmental > Aquatic > Freshwater > Lake | place: Democratic Republic of the Congo: South-Kivu... | reverse complement strand
CTGTTTCAAATTTACAAATCTTATTTAAAAATCAATTATCTAGTCTAGGTATCTAGTCTAGAGCCAAATTAAAATATTTTTTGATTGTCTGTATTGAAAATTCGGAAATCGCAGCCAATTCACTTTGTTCAATTATTTGCCCGACCTGCAAAGACAAGGCTTTGATTAAATTATTTAATTTATAATCGTCAATCAAGCCCAGTATGTCTTTTACGTCGCGCAAAAAATACGTATTGTAAATATTTTTCAATACTTCTTTTTTTTCTATCACCGATTGAGATGTGACTACTTTTGGATAACCGCCATAAAGAGCAAAGTCTTCGTAATACGATGCTAAGACTTTTTTTTGTTCGGCCACCAAACCACATTCATTGCCTTTTACTAAATCAAATTTTTCACGTTTATAAAGTTCATAATAATTAACATCGCGAAAAGATAAATACTCCTCAAAATCAAATGGGAACATTTCAAAAACAAAAACCCGCCCTACTAAATATTTAACAGCCTTAACTGTCAAATCAATTGCCGACGAACCGGAAATTACAATCTTGACGCGATGCTCATCGTAAATATACTTCAACAACTTGCCACCATTTTTGGAATATTGGAATTCATCAATAAAAAGATAATCTCGACCCAGGACGTAGGTGTTAATGAATTTTTTAATATCACGATCAAACAAAGACAAAGTGTCCTGATCTTCAAAGGTCAAAAAAACAGCATTATCTAAATCGTCAAAAATCTTCTTCATTACAGTAGTCTTGCCACACTGTCGCGGCCCCACAATCGCTATTATTTCTTTATTTGTCAGATACTTCAAAATAGTATCCTCGATTTTTCGCTTAACTAACATAAAATTTTGATTAATATGCCAAACTAGCATTACATAATCATTTTAGCATAAATAGAAATTAGTGTCAATTATGTTCATGGTCTTGCTCATTTCTCCCTACACAAAAGAAAAAAGCATCCGCCGTAGTGGATGCTTTTTCTTATACGAGATAGAAACTATTTCAAAGTTACCTTTGCACCAGCTTCTTCTAATTGCTTCTTGATTGCTTCCGCATCAGCTTTCTTTACGCCTTCTTTTACCATTTTTGGAGCAGCGTCTACCAAATCTTTAGCTTCTTTCAAGCCAAGTTCAGTGATTGCTCTTACGGCCTTAATGACATTAATCTTGTTTGCACCAGCATCGGTAATTTCAATGTCGAAACTGTCTTTCTCCTCAACAGCAGCAGCACCGGCAGCCGGAGCAGCCATCATCATAGCTGGAGCAGCAGCAGAAACGCCGAATTTATCTTCCAAGATTGATACCAATTCTGACAAATCTAGAACTGACATTTTTTCGATTGTTTCAACCAAAGATTTGAATTTCTCTGGAACAACAACGTCCTTTTTTTCTTCTGACATAGTTTTATATAGTTGAGCAACGAATTAAACTAAATTATCCAATTCAACTGTCAACAAAAATTAATTATTATTTATTATTTAAAATTATATTTTAATTTGTCATACTGTGAGGAGTTGCAACGACTGGCAGAATCTTCCATATAGCATACTAAATTCAATCTTCCATTATCCATCACTCTTCAACACAGACCATATTGAAGATCCTATCGCCCCGAAGCCTCGGGACTCCAGGATGACATACTTATTTACGCTTTCTTCTCCTCAATCGCTTTCAATACAGTCACGAAACCTCTGATATTGCCGGCCAAAACATTGACGAATCCGGATACTGGGGCATTCATTGTGCCCACCAAACGAGCGTATAACTCTTGCTTGCTTGGTAATTTTGACAAAGCCATTACTTCGTTGGCGCTGATGAATTTGTTTTCCAAGATACCGCCGGCAAATTTCATTTTGTCTTCACGACTCTTTTGAAACTCAGCAACGATTTTCGCAGGTGCTACTTCGTCTTCGTAACCGAAGATGGCAGCAATCTTGCCGGCCATGTCGCGGATGTTCAAACTCTCCACTCCTTTTTCCTTGAAAGCAATTTCCAACAAAGTCTTTTTGGAAACATAGTATTCACTATTTTCCGCTTTCAAGTTGTTACGCAACTCTTCATTCTCTTTTACAGTCAAAGCATTGTATTCCGCAAAAACAACTGATTTTGCATTTTTTACCTTAACAGCAAGATCTCGCAAGATCTCACCTTTTTGCAATTTTGATTTTGGCATACTGTTAAATATATTTAAATTATTAAAAATCACTTCTTCGTCATTCCCGCGAAAGCGGGAATCCAGATACCACGATTATTAAATCCAGCAATAAAAGGAAATTAAAATCACAAAAGTATCTTTATTATCAATATTACATCAAACAAGTCTCCATAATCATTACTCCAATCGTTGTGGCGCCTGGATTCCCGCCGGAGTTTATCCTCGACTTGATCGGGGGCGGGAATGACGACACTGGTGGTGATATAAAAAAACTGTGGCATAACCACAGATTGACAAAAAATAAACTAAAACTAGCTTTTTTTACCTCGGCGGGACTTATTTTTGTGCCTGCTGTCTATGGTTATATTTGATTGATATCCTTATAATAGCATGATCTGGAAAAATGTCAAGCAAGAAAAAGCCTCGGCTTTTCACCAAGGCTTGAGATTCATATTTGGATTCAATCGGATTAATTGAAGCGCGGCTTAACAAACACGCCGATAACTTTATTTATATCAAGACGAATGTTTTTCGAATTAATATTATAACCCTCAAACTCCTCTCCCTTGATGGTGAATTTGCTCATTATTTCCAACGGCGTGGCAATAAAAACGGGCGGCAAGCCGTTGCCATGAATTGACAGCAAAGGTGCAACTTCAGGCGGACACAATTCAAAACCATGCCTAAGAGTTAAATCGTAAAAATCATTCAAGCGACAATTATCTCTTAGTGACGCACTAAATTCATCGCCGCAAACAGCCCAAAGATCAAGCGCTTTTTTTCAGAACTGACCGGTATCGATTTTAATGTCATTTGAGTAATAAAGCTAACCTTCCGACCGTGATCCACGAGGTCATCACACAATGCCCGGCCATTTGGATAATGGCCAAGTTCAACAGTCATCAGATAACGACCCACTCTCGGAATCATTGGTTCAGCCACCTCTGTTGTCTTCATAGCATTTCCTCCGATTATATTGAATGAACGAGCTACGGAAATTAACTTCTTGTTAATAAATCCATTATAACTATATAAAAAAATTCTAAGAAAGTCAAAAAAAATATTGATTTACAATTAAACCTACATCTCCTCCACCACTTCCATTCCCAACAATCCCAACCCAATCTTCAAAACTTCTGCCGTTGCCGAAATCAAAGATAAGCGGGCGATGCGTTTTTCCGGTTCTGATTTAAGGATTTGGACACTGTGGTAGTAGTCGTTAAACATCTGTCCGGTTTCAAATAAATATTTCGCGATTTCACTTGGGTCGTTTTTGGCGCCGGCGCTGCGGACGATGTCTGGGTATTTTGCTAATTTCAAGAGGAGCTGGATTTCTTTTTCTTCGCCCAGTTCGTAGTCATTCTTCTCAGCTGTCCAATCTCCCGCCTTGCGCAAGATGCTCTGGATGCGAGCGTAGGTGTATTGGAGGTAGACGCCGGTGAAGCCGCTGAACTCGACGGATTTGTCGATGTCAAAAGTAATCACCTGGTCAGAGCTGATTTTTAGCATTTCAAACTTCATCGCGCCGTTCACGATGATATGAACGGTTTCCTTTACCTTGGCATCATCCCAATCCGTGTGACGAGTGCGAATTTCGTGTTCGGTTTTGTCTGCGAGTAATTGTTGTAGTTCTTTATACTTAATAATATTGCCGCTACGTGAGGACATCATGCCGGATGGTAATTTCACGAATTCATAAGCCAGATGCACCATGTCTTGCTTGTAGCCCATCTTTTTTAAGATACTGAATAATTGTTTGAAATATAGGCTTTGACGATTATCGATAACGTGAATTGATCTATCAACCTTATACTCTTCAAATTTGGCATACGCCAAAGCCAAATCAGCCACGGGATAAGTCGCGGTACCATCGGAGCGCAAGACTACCAGAACGCTATTGTTTTCCGCTTCCAAGTCGGCAATCACGGCACCTTGGCTTTCTTTCAAAATCCCCTTCTTAATCAAATCATTCACCATCTTGCGACCTTGGTCGATATATTCGGATTCGTAAAAAATATGGTCAAATTTAATGCCTAAATCATTATACAAATTTTCAAAACCTTCAATGCTCCACTCGCGTGTTTTTTGCCACAATGCATACTCCTCACCCTCGCGTGTTTCAATCTTGCGCATTGTCATCTTGATAAGCGTATCGGCGGTCTTGTCATCCTTGGCCTGTTGACAGGATTCAACATACATCGTGCCCAAAAAATCACCCTTGTCTTCAATCAAGTGTTCAACACGCGCCTCGCTGGCTCGCTTGTTCGCTGGATTAAACGTCCACCACAAAGTCTTGGCGACGTGAATGCCGAAGTCATTGATATATGAAACCGGAATCACTTTGTAACCATTGGCCGCCGAAATCTTGTTGACGCTATCGCCAAAAAAGATATTGCGCAAATGGCCGATGTGCACTTCTTTGTGCGTGTTCATATTCGAATATTCAATCATCACGCGCTTGCTCTTGCCATCCTTATTCTGTCCAAAATTATCGCCTTGTTTCTCAATCTCTTTCAAAATCCCCTTGGACAATTCCGTCTTGGCCAAAGCAAAATTTAAATACGGACCGACAGCGCTAACACCGGCAATGACTTTACCACGCTCAATCTGTCCAATCAATTCACTCGCCAACATTGCCGGACTTTTTTTTAATTTCTTTGCCAATTCAAAACACGGCAAACTCAAATCACCGTAGCTCGCTTGCATCGGATAGGAAAAATCAGAAACCTGCACGAGGTTATCACCCAAGGCAGTGTTGATTTTATCAGCTATTTCTTTTTTTATTTTTTCTAGGAAAGACATAAATCACGTATCAGTTCACCAAGATCCGTCATTCCCGCGAAGGCGGGAATCCAGGTACCTCGTGCACTGATTACAATATAAGGAAAATTTAAATAAACAAAGTTTTATTATTATCAATAATTCAATCAAAATTAGTCTCTATAATTATTAATTCGCTCATTGTGGCGCCTGGATTCCCGCCTTCGCGGGAATGACGTGTTAAAACTACTTAAAAATTAAACCATCACACCAAAACTTTACTAAATCAATAAACCCCCTGTCGATGACCGATTTTAATAACGAGCACCAACAGTTGACCATGATCAACGCTGTAAATAATCCGATATGGCCAAACTCGGAAGGAGCGTAGGCCTTTATACTCCCCGGTTAGTTTTTTTCCTAATTGCGGATTGTCGCCAATTACCACCAGAGCTTCAATAATTTTTGTTCGGAATTCGTAATCAATGCGGTCTAGTTCTTTTTGAACCTTGTGTGGCAAGATTACTTTATGCCGCATATTTTTTGGTCTTTAGCAAATCACTCAATTCAATAGATTTGCCGCTTTTATACTCATTCTCCGCTTGTCTGCGTTCTTTTTTTAGACCGGGAAAATCTTTGATTACTTCCAGGGTCTCAGCCCAGCTCTCAAACTCTTCAGCGCTCATCACTACCGCCTTGGGTCTACCTTTTTCGGTAACGGTATAATAAACTCCCGGACACTGCACATCGTTGGCAATGTCAAAAATCTTTTTGCGGGCTTCGGTTAAGGAAATTGTGGTTTTAGTGTTCATATAATTTAGAAAATATTTATATGTACATTATAGCGTACAGATAAATTTTGTCAAATGACAAAACAACCTTATTTTTTAATCACCCGTATAAAACCCCGTTTGCCTTTTTGTAGCAACACACCTTCGTCACCAATTACAATTTCTCTGTCAATATCCTTGATCACTTCGCCGTCAACCTTCACTGCTCCCTGCTCAATCATCCGTCTGCCCTCGCTCTTGGTCGCCACTAATTTCACCTCGAATAACAAATCTACCAACTTCCAATTCGTAATTCGTAATTCGTAATTCGTAATTGATTCCGGCATTTCTTTCTTCTGTACCGTCTTGATAAAATGCTCCTGCGCTTGATCGGCGGCCTCGCTGCCGTGGATGATTCTGGTTAGCTCGTGGGCTAATTTCATTTTGTAATCGCGCGGATTGACATCGGCGCTCTTCATAGCTGCCGCAATTTTGTCCACCTCTTTAATATCAACATTGGTGCAGAGTTCAAAGGCGACCGGCACGATACCGTCTGGCCAGCTCATGATGATGCCGTAAACATTGTTTGCGTCAGTGTCCAAGAACACGGCGTTGCCTTCGCTCTTGCCCATCTTCTTGCCCTTGTCATCGGCCAATAGTTTCAAAGTGATTACGCATTTCTCTTTCTTACCCATTGATTTCATCAAGTCACGACCGGCCATCATATTGAACATCTGATCATTGCCGCCTATTTCTAGATCGACATCCATCGCCACGCTGTCATAGCCTTGCGCGAGCGGATACAAAAATTCGTGCAGATGAATCGGCTTTTCCTCTTCCAAACGCTTCTGAAACATATCGCGTTGAATCATTTGCTGTACTGTAAAATGCGAAGACACCTCAATTAAATCTCGGAATGTTAATTTATCCATCCATTCGCTATTGTATTTGACCTGCGCTGCATTTTCACCCTCAAAATCCAAAAAAGCTGAGGCTTGTTTTTGGTAGCTCTGACAATTTTGCAAAACCTCTTCACGCGTCAATTTCTTGCGTGTTGCTGTCTTATCTGTCGGATCACCGATCATTCCGGTAAAATCACCGATCAAAAAAATCACTTCATGGCCCATTTTTTGGAATTGTGCCAATTTATTGATCAAAATCGCATTACCGATGTGCAAAGAAGCAGCCGAAGGATCAAAACCGCAATAAAGCCTGATTCTCTCTCCCGACAACAACTTATCCTCAAGCATTTTTCGATTCGGATAAATTTTCTCTACGCCACGCTCCAACAACTCGACAATTTTCTCTTTATCTGTAATGATTTTTGACATATAATTTAAAATTTTTAATTAATTTAATACTATTCTAGCCTATATATTGAAATTTTGCAACTTTAATATCTTTAATCTGTTTATAATTTTTTTATAATTTTAACTTAATTACTTCGTGTTATATTATAAGCAAAGAGATAGAGAGCACCTTACAATTTGAACTGTGAAACATTATTCTCTAACTGGTCGCTAATAGAATAATGCGGAGTTAATAGCGAACCCACCGTCATATTTAAGCAATATTCTTCTGATATTTGCAAATCCCCCAAGCCCTATTCAGGCCTTGTAATAAAAGCAAATGTTGGGAGTTTATATAAAAGACGGTGGTCGCCCCACTGTCTTTTTAATTTGAAGTACCCGGACACCCAGTGAATCAAATCACTTTGTGTCCGGGCCCAATTTCCCAAAACAAACACCAATCCTCCTTCGCTAACGCTACGGCGTGACAAGGTAAAAATCAAAATAAAAATTTATTATTAATGCCACTGCAATGAACAATAATAAATTTACAATTGATTTTAACCCAACAGATGCTAATTTCATCATTGATTTAAGAACCAATCTTCCCCTCACCCCAACCCTCTCCCGCGGGGCGAGGGAGGTAAATAAATTGGCTATAATTGGCATAGTTTCCTTAATTCTTATAACTACCTCCGCTTTTTATGTTCATGCTCAGGTAGGTGCTGATATTAGCACAAATAACCCAATTCTTGCTCAAGACAATATTGTCCAAGATGTAGCCAATAGTGTCAAAATGACGGCTACGGTGCCTGGATGGTTCAAAACAGCCCAAATTAGCAATGAACGCTTGGATATTACTACCAACATGGAAGTTTTCGTGAACGGCCAAGAAGTTGCGCCAATCAACCAAATAACTAAAAACGCAAATCCGGGCGCGGATTTGCGTTTTTAGTTGACAAAGAAATTAAAGCGTGCAAAAGTTGTCATTGAAATTGCGTTCGCTTATAAAAACGCCCCTCACCCCATCCCCTTTATTACTTGTCGGACGAGGATTACGTTAACCCTCTCCCACCGGGGCGAGGGAGAAAAAAAGAATAATCATATGAAATCTTTTAGCCAACAAAACCGAATATTCGCTCAAGGGCAGTTGCCTTTTCAAACCGACGAGTTAAGTCTCTTTGCCAAAACTTTTGTTGTAAGCTTGATTATTACTTCCATCATTCTCTCTTTCCCGGCTTTCGGTCATGGCGCTAGTCTAAATGAAAGAATCCCATTGCAAGCCACAGAAAAAACTGCCTCTCTGGATATGAATCTAATAAATCTTATCGCCACCTCTACCACTTTCACTGTTCGCGTCAGCACAAATCCGAATGGACAAGCCATCAATGCCGTCGGAGCTCTGATTAATTTTTCCACCAGCTCAATAAAGGCGCTCAATATAAATTTTGAAAATTCCTTCTGTGAATTGTTTATCTTTGACACGATTGACAATGAAAATGGTCAAGTCAATATCATGTGTGGCAAACCTTATCCCGGGGTCAATACCGAAAGCACGATTGCAGAAATAACTTTTCAGAGATTGAATACAGCCACATCCAGCATCGCTTTTGACTCAAGCTTGATGGTCTTGGCCAACGATGGCTTTGGAACGGATGTTTTGAAGACAATGAATAATTTGAAATAGAGAATAATAAATTTTCATGAGGTCTGTCGCAAGAATAATATTTGTAAATAGCATTCTTACGAACAGATCTCATGATCGAGACCTCTCGCTGAATATGACTATTTAGCGTCAAGGCTCATAGAAAAACGGACCACTCTTCGCGGCCCGTTTTTAGTTTGTTTTTATTATTTTTTATACTAATCGTTTTAAATCCTCCAAATCAGCAATCACCTCTTTTGATATGTCTTGAATTTCTTCGAACAATCTTTCCGCATCTTTCTGTTGACCGTTGTTATACAAATAAATAATCTGCTTGCCAAGGCTGTGAATTTTTTCGTGCGGACTTTCCAACTTCTTAAATTCTTCATTTTCACCAAAATAACGAACGCCATTCGTATAATACCACTTGCCCAGACGACAGAAATGATGATCTTTTAATTCCTTGTCGTCAATCTTGATCTCGCCACGCAGACAAGCAGCGATTTTTTCGACCCAGTCACGATGATCCTTGATGGCAATATCGACAATTGATAATTCTAGCGTCTTGCGGTCAATCTTGAATTGACCGATCAATTCTTTTAATCGACCGGAATTGCCTGCCAAGTCCTGCGCCGAGGCAGAAATTTGCTGCATCGCCGAATCAATCTGATTAATCGAAGAGCTCGCTGATCTCACGCCAGCAGTATTCTGCTCAGAAACGGCGCTGATATTCTCGACTGATGCATTTGTCGCATTTGTCAATTTTGGAATCGCTTCAAAAATTGCCATCGCTTCATTGATCGTTTTTGAACTTTCTTCCACCTCTTTTATATTAGCATCCATTCCGATAACCGATTCATCAATATCATTTTGGATTCTGATCAGTAACTTTAATCTCGGTTATTTTTTCCCCATCAATCATCGGCGTGCCATATGAATAAAAAATACTATGAGCGACGTTGAGATCGGAATTGACTTTTTTTTGCGTTATTTCCATAGACTGCTTAATATTGTGTGTCAACAAACCGACCCGCGCTTTCAGGTCTGATTGCACTTGACTATTTATTTCCTGAGAAACTTTCAGATACGTAGTACCTCCCAGAATTACCACCGGCGAGATTACCAAAAATATCCCGACAATAATCAATCGCCATTTTAAGCTGTTGATTTTTAATTGCATAATTTTTAAAATTAATTATGAAGATGTTGATAAATATATTATGCTATATTTTGAAATTTAAACAAAATTTCTCACAATTTCTCACAATCCGTCTCTTTACCAGCCGGCGCTATATAATTCTACTTGAAAGCTGTTCGTTCCGGTAAACTGATACGAATCAGTCCCCCAAGGAATTCCAATACCCCAGTAAACATTGCCGGATCTTATTGTTGCGTCAGTCGGTTTTAGGATTCCCAAATTAGCATTCACGCCAACATTTGATAAATCTGCACCAGTTGACCAAGAAAAATTACTAATCTTCCATTCTATATTATTAACTGTAATTGTGCCGCTCGGATTGCCGATCATATCAGTGCCGGATACCTTGGCGTCAATCGGTGAATTGCCATAATTTTCAATCGTCGTCGTGGCATTCACTGAACCGGTGTTATTGCCTACATAGAGATTGCTACCAAAATCGATATTTTGTTCCACTACATTCAAGGCTGTCGTCGTTATCATTTCCACTCCGGCAGAAGTCGTCGCTACATAAGTAGCGCCGTCATATATGTTTATTCTT